>TARA_R110001606_G_scaffold388303_2_pt1 | contig 43822 bp, 51 predicted proteins | sample TARA_R110001606 | Tara Oceans TARA_R110001606 (sample SAMEA4398315) | marine metagenome | biome: Polar Biome; feature: [SRF] surface water layer (ENVO:00010504); material: water (ENVO:00002006), including particulate matter (ENVO:01000060) such as... | depth 5 m
GCGTAATGCTCATAAAGCCCCGTAGTTTAACCGCTTCGGGGCTTTTTTGTGCTTGCAATCCTCAGTCTCATTACTTAGACTAAGCCCACTCAAGTTTAAAAACCCTCACGACTGCCACGGCGATGGCACACAAAGGTATATTTCGCGCCTGTACTACCTTCCTATAGGAGAAGGAAACCAGACGTATACAGTGACTATCTGATAACACGCACCCTAGAAAAACAATCTATGTTATGACCCTGAGCCAATACGTTTAGTAAGGCACAGTGCCGTTCCATTAGTACCACATGTAAACCCCACGTATGACTATTAGTATCAAGGATATAACATGACAGTTACAAAGCTTAGAGACGACATAGAGTCCTCATTAGATGACGTAGACGTATCGTTAGTTAAAGAACAGATGTCATTAGAAATGGGAATGAGAGACGCAGGACGTATACGCTTTCGTAAGCAATTGACAACCGCTATGAGTGGTAACGCTCAAGACAACACACCGTATGGCTCAAAGGTTATCAGCTTATACATTGAGCCTGTCGCTATTGCCTTAGAGAAGTGGATAGTAAATGGTAAAGGCAAAGCAGGTGCAAGACGAATAGCTGAGCCCTACTTAGAGTCAGTACCATACTCAGTGTCAGCCATGCTCGGACTCAAGGCCATCTTCGAGCGACTACTTACAGAACGCGCAATGCTTTCAAGTACTGCTATCCATATTGGTCGTATGATTGAGGATGAAGTACGTTGCACTGAGTTAAGACGCATAGACCGCGTGGCATATAACGCCATCATGAAGAAGGCAGCTGAGAAAGGAGAATATAAGCGCAAGGTAAGCGTCGTTAAGTTTCTCGCTAAGCAGGACAATAACGAATGGTCAGCATGGGCAGAAAAAGCCTGTATGCACATAGGTATGGTCGTGATTGACGCAGTGCAAGACTGTGTGTCTCTTATTGAATTCTATGAGCGTCCTTTAGGTGGCGGTAATAAGACGGCTATATTCATGCGACCAACGCAGGATACTAAGCAAGCTGTAAGTGTCATCGTTGAAGAAGCCCTGCGTGATTGTTCGCCTACCCTTGAACCTACTGTCATACCACCTAAACCGTGGATAGCTGGCGAAATGAATGGCGGTTACTGGACGGACTATATACAGCGCCGACCATTTGCCAAGGTACGCAACAAGAATTACCTCGAACTACTCAAATACAGCGATATGCCTAAAGTCTTAGGTGCTGTCAACGCTACCCAAGAGACAAGATGGCGTGTTAACGCTCGCGTCCTCTATTTACTGCAAGAACTAATGGAACGTAACAGCGAACTAGGAGGAACACCACGCGCTGAGTTACTACCTATACCTAAGAAACCGCTCGATATTGATACGAATGAAGAAGCACGCAAGGCTTATCGCTTAGCGGCGCGTGGCGTCTATGAAGAAAACGTCCGTATTACGGGTAAACGTCTTTCATATTTACAAACCATAGATACAGCGTCACGTTACGTTAACTATAAGGCTATCTACATGCCACATACGGTTGACTTTCGAAGCCGTGTCTACCCGCAGCCGTCCCTAAACCCGCAAGGCGCTGACTATACTAAGGCATTGCTTGAATTTGCAGACGGCATAGCGTTAGGAGAGGAAGGCTTACGCTGGTTAAAGATACACGTAGCGAACTTGTTCGGCGTAGACAAAGTGTCTTATAACGACCGTGTTAAGTGGTGTGATGATAATAGAGAAATGCTAACTGCTATCTCATTAAACCCTTATGAGAATCGACAATGGTGTGAAGCAGACAAACCATTTCAAGCCTACACAGCGGCAAGCGATTTATCAGAAGCTTACCATTGCGCTGACCCTACGAAGCACCTTAGTCATACTCCTATTGCTATGGATGGCTCATGCTCAGGTATTCAAAATCTGTCATTAGCTTTTCGTGATGAAGTTGGTGGTGCCTATGTAAACCTATTGCCTACAGACGTACCCGCTGACATATACAAAGCGGTTGCTGACAAGACAATCACACAGCTGGAAGTTGACGCTAAGCTAGAACCAATAACAGAGAGTGACATAGAGCCGTCCCATGCAACGGGCGCTGTATCGGACGGGACAAAACCAGACGAAGTCAAAAAGGAAAAGACATCTACTCACCTACTTGCTAAATGGTGGCTGGAATTCGGTATAAGCCGTTCGGTTACTAAGCGTAATTGCATGACGTTTCCTTATGGCTCCAAGCAGCGCGGCTTTTCTGACCAAATCCTTGAAGACCACTTACGCCCTTTCGTCAAAGATAAAGCGAATGCTAATAGCCCACTCCTAAAGACAAACGAACGCGGCGCTTTAGAACCAATTTACCCAATGATGGAATTGTCTAACTACTTAGCTAAGCTCAACTACAACAGCGTTCAAAACATTGTTGTTAAAGCAGCAGAAGCTATGGATTGGATGCAAGCATGTGCTCGTATTGTAGCCGCAGAGGGCCGCCCTGTTACATGGACAACCCCGCTTGGTTTCCCTGTCGTGCAGAACTATCGCAAGACTAAGGATGAACGTGTTGAAACTCATTTAGCAGGCGCACGTAAAGTGCTTTCAATGCGAAGAGATTTACCAGATGTCGATAAACGTAAAAGCTCATTAGCAATATCCCCTAACGTCGTGCATTCATTGGATGCGTCACACTTAATGCTAACAGTATGGAACGCCGTTGAGGCAGGCATTAAGAACTTCGCCTTGATACATGATTCGTTCGGTACACATGCTGGTAACACAGCTGAATTTTACTGCATCATTCGTTCTTCATTCATTGAGCTTTACGCTGATGGTTACTTTCACCAACTACGCGAACAGTTTATGAAACAAATACCAGAAGATAAGCGCCACCTAATACCACCTCTACCAAGTGAAGGTAATCTAAACCCTGACTCTGTCCTAGAGTCGCCTTACTGCTTCGCTTAACACTTAATAGCACACACCTATAGATAACACTCACGGCACAAGCTGTGGGTTCACTAACATCTTGTCAGTACCACACATGAGGCTCACGCATGAAAACTTTCGAACAAATGAATAACTCTTTCTCAAATGTAGCACCTACGACTTTACGCCGTGGCGAACTAACAGTAGACCCAACATACCAAATGCGCGAGAAGATGAACCATGAAGTCATAGCACAATACGTTGACGTCATCGACTCACTACCACCTGTTAATGTTATTGAAGTGGGACACCGTAAGATTCTAGTAGATGGCTTTCATCGTTACTTTACGTTTGAACGTGCAGAGCGTGATGAGATACCAGTATTAATAATTGCAGGCACAGAAGAAGACGCTATTACATACGCAATGGCAGCTAACTTCTCTCATTTGTCAGCAGGCACTAAACCTAATCTTGATGACCAACGCCGCGCTATTATAAAAGTACTGCCAAGAGCAATTGAAAAGGTAGGCTACAGCTCAGCGTCCCTTGTCCCTCTACTCAAATCACTCGGTTTAACAGCGTCAGCTACTACGTTAACAGTACACACACGTGAAGCCCGTGAAGAAATTGATGCGAAGACAACTCGTACCATTCTTGAGTTACGTACCGAGTTATCAATTACCGCTATTGGAGAAACGCTAGACATCAACCGCAAGCGTATACAGCGTTTATTAGATGTCCACTTAGAAATGTCCCAAACAACGGACGCTGTATCGGACAACTCAGAAGAAATCCTTAAAGATACTCCTATTGAAAGCTGCCCCTTTGACGCTGACGAATTCCTAGGCTTTGACGAAGAAGAATTAGGTGAAGTCAATATCGTTAACCCAGCAGACGCTAAGAGCAAATCGTTGGAATCCCTTGAGTCAGGCATAGAGAAAGACAAGGTTTCGTATATGTCACCTGTCGAGTCCATGATTGAAACTAAGCCCTCTAGTAAGTCTCACGAAAGTACACAGACTGACCTCATCATGCGACTACAAGAGTTCGCTATCTCATGGAAGCACTCAGACAAAGGTGACATTTCAGACTTCTTAGACAGTGAGTCAGAGCAAGCAGAGGACGCTATCACAGCAATCTTAGAAGCCGCTGAGCTTATCAACAACACACGCATTTAACCCACACCAGAGGACACAGCAATAACGCTATGTCCTCAAAACCAAACACTTAGGAATTGCTATGAATAACGATACTATCCGCGCCCGCTATACACCTCGTCAGTACCACAAACATCTAGTGAACCAAGGGTATGAGGCGGTAGAAGCTTCACAAATCGTTAACGCAATCTTTAACTAACCCACACCAAAGGACAAAGCCAACGCTGCGTCCTTTTTCTCGTTTAACAACATTATTAACACAAAGGAAAACCAATGGCTAAAGGCACTAAGAAAGTAACAATCACAACACCACGCGGCGCAGTGAAATACCCGTGGCTTAACGACGCTGACATTAAGTTTGGCGACCCTACATACAAAGCTGACTTACTTGTTGACGCTGGTACAGCTGGTACAACTATAGAGGCTATTGATGCCGCTATGTCTGAGGCCTTGGCTTACTTTACTGAAAACGCTGACGAAGACATTCTCGAAGTATTTGTCGATGAACCGCCTTACTTTGAAGACACTGATGGTGTCATGTGCTTCCGCGCCAAGTTAAATAAGTTTGGTAAGGACAAGAAGACAGCCAAGGAATGGGAAAACAAAATTGCATTCTTTGACGCAGCACGCAAACCAATTCCAGCCTCTAAAGTTCCCAAAGTTGGCAATGGTTCAATCTTACGTCTAAGCGTAGAGCTAAGACCGTGGGCGATGACTGACGTTGAAGGCCGAGGCCGCGCTCAGAAGAAACGCTTACGTGTTGGCGTCAAGCTACACCTTAAAGGTGTCCAAGTGATTGAAGTCAACTCAGGTGGCGTAGCAGCTACAGCAGATTCTATGGGCTTTGGCGCAGAAGAAGACGGCTATGAATACGACGAATCAGCAGAGTATGAAGCTGCCGAATCTATGCAAGGTGGCATGGATGAAGAGTCAAATGGTGCCGAACCTACTGGTGACGCGTTAGTTGACTTCTGATTGGACGCACTCAGGGCTAAAACCTCTGAGTGCTAACGATTCTTTCACAGGCCGCAAGGTCAAAACGTCACAATATCGTAAGTATGAAACCCACCTAAAGCGAACATTGCCTGACCTAGTAATACCTGACGGACTCTTAGAAGTAAGACTCGTCGTCTACTACAGCAACAAAAACTCTGACTTAGATAATGCGGTTAAACCCTTCCTAGATTGCCTATGCAAACGCTATGGATTTGACGACCGCTACGTTTATCGCATTGTGCTCACTAAGTTCATAGTGCCTAAAGGCCAAGAGTCAATTGCTTTCAGAATACTACCCCACGAAAACCTACCCTACGAAAACCTACAACTATAAAGGAGAACACCACCACAAATGATGAAGCGTAAACATACACGCGACCTCGTTGTGTTTATGTCTGGCATCCCTAGCGACTCAACGCTTTGGGACTTGTCCTGTATATATCGCACCGAAGGCCTGCCAGACATAGGTTCTCACTATGTAATTGAAAAGAATGGCGAAGTTACCAAGACACGCCCAGACGACACCCACGGTTTAGTAGATAAGCGTTACAACAAACACGCTGTCTTTATTGAACTACTGGGCCAGACGTCAGAAGACATTACCAACCATCAAGAATCCGCCCTAGCTGGCGTCTTATCTGTCCTATCCGACCGTTACCTAGACGCACAGCCTCTCGAACTATTCCATTAAGGACACCCTCATGAAACAAAGCGAACGCATTGTTAAGCATATCGACCGTCACGGCTCTATTAACTCAATTGAAGCTATCCGTTTATATGGTATCACCCGTTTAGCCGCTGTCATTCACACGCTACGTAACACACACCAACGTATGAAAGCAGTCAAACGCAGCAATACAGCCCCACGTTTCGTTACTTATGTTCCAGATTGGGATGGACGCCGTGAGGCTGTGCGTGCTCAGTTCATCAAAGAGCTACAGAGCGCGCCTGCTTATGGTCTTGCCACTACAGGTATCAGATTCACCACTAAGTTATCCCTTATCAACATCCGCGAAGGTACAACAGCATGAAAAAGTACCCCCATTTTATCTCTTCACTGAGTACTCTCCGACGCTCACTTGGTCATTCATTGACTGTGACAACAGTTTTAGCAATTGCCTCTGATGAACCGCACCTAACGACGAAGACAGCTGTTCCTATGCGTAATTCAGAAGGGATTTTAGACGAGAAGGAATACCAACACATCGTCAAACAACACAGATTTGAATTAGTAAGTATGTACATGGAAACACTACCAACATACGTAAGTGCAGGACACCCCTCTTACGCACTATAAGGAGCACTATGAGTCATGAAAACTATGATGACGATGAGGAAGGAAGTAGTGAAGTTGTTGACAGAATAGCGTGCGAAAACTGCCGTGAACTAGGTGCTGATAACTCAGGCGACAACCTTGTTATCTACGCCGACGGTCATGGACACTGCTATGCTTGCGGTAAACATGAGTCAGGCGATTCCACAGGTAGAGAATCTGTATCAACCCCTCGTACTCCTATCGCATTTACCCCACTTATATTCACTACTGAGCAAGGACTTAAAGCCCGTCATATATCCGGTAAAACCTGTAAGTTTTTCTCATATGGTATTGGCCGAGACAGCTATGGTAACGCAGTTCATATTTGTAATATCCACGCCACCGATGGAACCCTTATAGCTCAGAAGACTAGAAGCAAAGATAAAGACTTCTATGTATTAGGCTCTATAAAAACTAAGCCTTTAATAGGCATGCACAAGTGGCGTCAAGGTGGTCGGAAGTTAGTAATTACCGAAGGCGAAATTGATATGCTTTCGTATGGTGAACTGACTGACTGTAAGTACCCTGTCGTATCCCTTCCAAACGGTGTCCAATCTGCTAAGAAAAGTCTTCTTGCAAACATTGACTTCCTAAAGAAATTTGAAGAAATAATCCTCATGTTTGATATGGATGAGGCTGGTGAAAACGCTGCAAACGAGTGCTTCCCTATCCTTCCTATCGGACGACTTAAACGTGCCGTGCTTCCCCTCAAAGATGCCAATGCGTGTCTTATGGATAACCAAGGGCAAGCCGTCGTTAAGTCTGTATGGAACGCTGAGGCCTATAAGCCCACAAGCATCGTACGTGTGTCGGACATTATTGAGAAGGCGCTACAACCTCCTGTAATGGGCCTATCCCTTCCTTGGCCGTCAGCAACAAAGGCCACTCTTGGCGTACGTCGCGGCGAGATACATATTGTTGGTGCAGCACCTAAGATTGGTAAGACTGAATTTCAGCACCAGTTAACGAAGCACTTCACTGATGAGCACAACGAGCGTTTAGGTGTGTTCTCACTGGAAGAAAACCCAGTTAAGACGCTCAAGAAGATAGCAGGCAAGTATGCGAACAAACAGTTCACTAAGCCGCCTGAGATTGGATGCTACACGCAGGAAGAAGCACGCTTAGCGATGGAAGGCTTAGAGGATAAGATTGAATTCTATTCCTCAGAAGGTGTTCGTGACGCTGATGAGATATTGAACATCGTCCGGTACTGGGCAGCTCAGGGCATATGGTTATTTATCGTAGACCCTTTGACAGCCTTAGTAGCTGAACATGATTCGTCATCCGCTAATGACATTCTTAATAGCTTCATGAGTAAAGCAGCCAGCCTTGCTATGGAACTACAGATAACGTTCTTTATGTTCTCACACGTAAACCCACCTAAAGCAGGTAAACCCCATGACCAAGGCGGTGACGTTCTGTCATCCCAGTTTACAGGTTCACGTGCTATGGAAAAGTGGGCGCATTACGGGTGGGCCATCATGCGTAATCGAGATTCAGACGACCCCATCATACGAAATACAGCACGCGTAAAAATGCTGTTTGACCGTGAGTTTGGTGAAGCCTGTACGTTCCATTCCTACTACGACAGTGAGCGCAATGATTGGTCAGAGTGTCCCCCACCTGACTCAGAGGCTCCCAATCCCTTCAACGATGAAACATTCGAAATTTAACTTAACCCTGAGGTAAACCTAATGACCACGCACATCAAACGTGCGGTGGCTGATATAGAAACTGACGGCTTACTTAATGAGCTTTCAGTGCTTTATTGCGGAAGTGTCAGAGATTATGACACTAGCTTAAATCGCCGCTTTAGAGACGTGCGTGACTTAGTACATTACCTATCAACATTTGACGAGGTCTGGTTCCATAATGGTTGTACATTTGACTATCCCGCGCTGTGCTTGTTGTACCCGTCTACTCCCTTTCTTCTTCCAAAGAGTAAAGTACGAGACACTTTGGTTTTGTCCAGATTGCTTTTCCCTGTCCTCGCTAAGAACGATGCAGCGCGTTCACGTAAGATGTCAAAAACCGGACAGCAATATCAGCTACCACCAAAACTTACAGGCTCTCATGCCCTTCAAGCATGGGGTTATCGCTTAGGCGATTACAAAGGTGACTTCTCACCAGCATCAAAAATAAACCCTGCCACAGGTAATCCACACACGTGGCATACAGTAGGTTACAGCGAGGAAATGGCTGACTACTGCGACCAAGACACTTCGGTCACATTGAAGCTACTCGAATTACTCCTATCGCGTCCTTGCACCACACTCTCAGCAAACTTAGAGCACGACATTGCGTGGCTTATGGCCCAAATGGAGACTAATGGTTTTAAGTTTGACCGTAAGAATGCAGTCAATTTATACGCTGAGCTATGTGCTAAACGTGCCGAGGCTACTCATAAGGTAATTACTACTTTTGGTCATTGGTATGTGGCTAATGGTGTCACACACCCCAAAAGAAACGTTAAGTATAAGGACAAGTATCGCGGCGACATTACGCAGGGCGCACCTTATACAAAGATAAAACTTATTGAGTATAACCCCGCGTCACGCGCCCACGCCGTACGATGTTTCAAGAAGTGGTATGGCTGGGTTCCTACGGTATTTACACCCGCTGGTGAACCTAAGATTGACGCCGACGTACTTGACACATTGCCCTACCCAGAAGCAGCAGTGCTTAAAGGTTTCTTCGACATAGCCAAGATGATTGGTCAGTTAGCGGAAGGCAAGCAAGCGTGGCTAAAGGCAATAAAAGAAGATGGTCATATACATGGCCGAGTCAATCCCAATGGTGCCGGAACTGGACGTGCAACACACAGTAGCCCAAACGTTGCTCAGGTGCCTAAAGGCCCAGAAGGTACGTATGGTCGTCGCTGTCGTGAGCTATTCACAGTCCCTGACAATTGGGTACTTCTTGGAACCGACGCCGCAGGCTTAGAGCTACGATGTCTGGGTAACGCATTGGCTCCTTATGATGGCGGCAAGTACTCTGAGACAGTTATAAATGGTGATATTCACTGGCATAACACCTTAGCACTAGGCCTCATGCCTAAAGGAACTATACGTGACAAGGAAAACCCTATTCATGAGCAAGCACGTGACCTCAGCAAGACTTGGATTTATGCCTTCTTGTACGGTGCTGGTGATGAACTTCTTGGCGCAACAGTAGGCTACACACAGGAAGACCGAGACTACTGGCGTTCGCGTGGTACACACGTTCCTATCATCAAACGTCTTAGAGCACGTGGCATTACACCGACTATTGATATGGTCTGTAACATGCTTAAAGGCGCTAAGTTACGTTCGTCATTCCTTAAAGCCGTCCCAGCTATCAAGTCATTTCAACAAGAATGTAAGACCTTGCACACGGAAAACGGAGGTGTCACAGGTCTTGATGGACGCATTATCCCTACCCGTTCGGCCCACTCAGCAACAAACTTTCGCCTACAAGGTGACGGTGCGCTTATCTGTAAGTTATGGGGTGTTCTCATTGAGCAACGCCTACTAGCACGCGGCTTTAAGCACGGCTTTGATGGTGACTTTGCGTACTGTGCATGGGTACATGATGAGTATCAGATAGCTTGTCGCACTAAGGAAATAGCAGAGATAGTAGGCGCAGAATCACGTGAAGCAATCATAGAGGTCGGTAAGACCTTTGGTATCTCATGTGACTTAGATGCTGACTTTAAAATTGGCCCTAATTGGGGTTCTACACACTAACCACACCAAAGGTAAACACAATGATACTGAACGCCCCTCGTCCAGTAGGCGCACTCACGTCTATAACTTACTCAGAAAAGAAACTTCAAGGTCTGCCATGCGGACTACACAGAGCACGTCTTAGTGACGCTATGTTCCTTATCCCTGAGCTTTCAAATCTATATAAGTCATGCCCAGTGCCTCGCGCTGAGTGGGACGAATGGTTTATTGACGTGAAGATTCACATGTTAATGAAAGGTCAGTTTCCTTGCATACCCAATTGGCATACAGACAACGTACCACGCGTAGAAGGGGCCACACGCTTCGACCTCATAGAGGATGACGCAAAGCCCATGTACGTATGGTTATCGTCTGGCCCTACTACTGAGTTTATCGCTCAGGACTTTGAGCTAACAGACGGCCACATTAAGGCACATGGGGACTTTGCAGGACTAGAAGCAACCATCCCCACTGAGCAAATTAAAGCACAGCAGTGGTATCAAATGTCACAGACAACACCTCACAGAGGCACATGCGCTGAGGATAACCACTGGCGTGTGTTTGCACGTCTGACACATCAATCCATTAGCAGTGGACGCCCTGTTCTTAACAACATACGTCGTCATGCTCAAGTCTACTTAGACGCTAGTACATTCACTTGGTAACTGAGGTAAATAAATGATTAAGCCAGAACTATACACAGGTCAAACCATTACAGGCACATGCCTCGTCACACGTAAGTTAGATGGTGTTCGTATGCTACGTGACGCTGAGGGAAACCCAGTATCACGCAATGGTAAGCCTCTTCATAACCTTCAACGTATCCCGCCTTCAATTACTGACGCTGAGATATTTACAGGCTCATGGGCTTCTACAGTGTCAGCAGTGCGAACGCATGAAGGCCAACTCGTACCAGCCCTAGAAGCCTACTCATTGTCACCTATCGATAAACGCTTAGTTATTGGCATGTATGTAGACATAGAAGCTGAGTTAATTCAGAAGCTAATGTGTGCAGCGTTAGAGCGCGGTGATGAAGGCTTAGTGCTATACACCGATGTTCAAGGCGTTACCAAGGCATACAAAGTTAAGCCTAAGGAAAACTACGACGTACCTGTTACGGGCTCCACTCTCAGTAAAAGCAAAGGGAAGTATGCAGGCATGATAGGCGCACTCATAACACCTAAAGGCAAAGTGTCAGGCATGGGTGACAACGACCGCAAAGCATTCACTAAATGTCTTCCAGAAATGATTGAAGTTGAATGTATGGGCCTTACTGAAAACGGTAAGTTCCGACACCCTCGTTTCGTACGCGAACGCTTCGACAAATAAGTAATGAAACCCCACACCTAAGCACAACCAACCTACTTCATATAAAGGAAATACCCATTATGTTCACTAAAAAACTTACAAACATTCTTTCTTCTTACGACAAACTTGAAACACAGCTATGCGTATTCACTGATGAAAACGAAAAGGTAATTGAAAAGCGTCGCCAAGAGCTTGAGGTTGCTGAACGTGAACAAGCCCGTGCTCATCGTGTACTAGACAAAGTACAGGCTTTCTTGAATGACTGAGACAATTGACCCAGCGTACACACTCGACACATATCAAGAGCAAGCCGCTGAGTTTGCTGTCTATCCTCAAGGTTCATTCTATCCAGTGTTTGGTTTAGGCGAAGAGACAGGTGAAGTACTTGGCTTGTTTGCTGAGGCTATTAACAACAAAGGCACTGTTGACCTAGTAAAAGTAAAGAAAGAACTAGGCGACGTCTTATGGCACCTCTCACAGATTGCTAATGACAATGACTTCTCGCTCAGCGAAATCGCAGCATTAAACATTGCCAAACTAACCGACCGTAAGAAACGTGACGTCATCATTGGAAGCGGTGACGAACGCTAAGGAGACATATTGTCAGATACACCATTAACAGGTGGCTCGTCTGGCTACTACATTGCAGACGTTACGCACCCAACAAGACCAGAAGTCGAACCCTACCAAGCAGAATGCAACGACATCATTGAAGCCTTAGATATGCGCTTCGCAGAGGCTAACGTATTTAAAGCTGTATGGCGTCGTGCAGCAGCACGCTTAGGTTACGGTAAGGCAGGAACAACCCTGCTTTACGACGCAGAAAAGATGGTCTTCTTCTCAGAACGCGAAGTCGTCAGAGAGCATAAGAACGCCAACTAAACATCCCCTCTAAACCACTCTCAATAGGTATTAAATGAAAAACATCATTCTCTACGGTGCGCCTTTTTGCGCCAACTGTCAGGTAGTAAAACGCGTATTAGCATCGAAAGACATTCCGTTCGCATATGTGGATATAGCTGATGACGAGCAAGCCGCTGACCTATTAGCCAGCCAAGGTTTCTTAGGCCTTCCAGTTATGAAAGAAAACTCAAATACCTACGTCGGTTTAAAAGCCGTGGAGATTGCCCGTGCTTACTAAAAAATACGCTCTATATGACACAGAGACTGCGAAGTTTCTTAGCGCCGAAGGTGGTTTTGTATGGGCCTCAGAGTTCAAAGCAAAGACTAAGTACAACAACTTTGCACGTTATGGCCTCTCAGAATCCAAACCATTCTCACAACAAAAGCGTGTTGTTCTACGCGAGGTACACATTAATGCAAGCTAAATACTTAGACCACATGGGTGGCGATCTTGCCGTAGTACAGGCTGCTAAAGTCTCATTCGCGGATGATGCCACAGTACAAATGTTTATCGATGACATTGAGGCTGACTTGACGGACACACGTTCACACGAAGCCTTAATCCGGTACTTAGCCACTCATAATCACTGGACACCATTTGCACATGCAGTCATCAAACTGCGTATGAGAGCACCTGTACCAATACGAACGCAATGCTTCAAACACAAGCAAGGTTTTGTCGAAAATGAAGAAAGCCGCCGTTACATTTCTGACGCGCCTGAGCTATTCATTCCAGACTTTTTCCGCTCCAAGCCAGTAGGCAGCATCAAGCAAGGCTCAGCTGATAAACACGAAGCTTCCGACCTTTGGTTAGCGCGTTATCGCTCAATGAGTGAACTTGCTATCGGCCGTTATATGGATGCTGTAGCCGCTGGTATCTGTCCTGAGCAAGCACGCTTCTTCTTACCTCAAGGCTGCCAAGTCAATTGGGTATGGACAGGAAGTCTTGCAGCGTTCGCCCGTTTCTATAAGCAACGCACTGACTCACACGCACAAGTTGAAATACAACAGCTTGCGAAAGCAGTCGGTGAACTAATCCAACCCCTCTTCCCATACTCATGGAAGTACCTGACCAAATAAGGAACTCAATGACCAAAAAACCACTACTCGACTTACGCCTAGATGAAAACCTCACCTCGTTAGGCCGCACACTTCTCACTGACTACTACTTACGACCTTCCGAAACCTCCCCTCAAGAAGCCTTTAGTCGTGCTGCTTATGCTTTCTGCAATGGCGACTTCAAGTTAGCACAACGTATTTACGGCTATGCGTCGAAACAGTGGTTCGTACCAAGTTCACCAATTATGTCCAATGCACCCGCAGGCGTATGGGAAAACATCAATGGTAAATATGAATTCACACTTAGTGAAAAAATACGTGCCATGCCTATTAGCTGTTTCCTAACGCACGTGCCTGACAACATATTCGGTCAGATTAGCGCCTCCACAGAGCTTGCAGCTATGTCTATCGTAGGTGGCGGCGTAGGTCAGCATTTGAAGATGCGAGGCGTGACAGATAAATCGTCTGGCGTTATCTCATACACAAAAACCTCAGACAGTAACATCTTGTATTACAAACAAGGCAAGACTCGTAAAGGCTCGGTTGCTTTATATCTCGACGTTGAGCACCCAGAAATCATGGAATTTATTGGTGTTCGTATTCCTACTGGTGGTGACATTAACCGTAAGAGTCAGAACATTCATAACGCCGTCAACATAACAGACGTGTTCAGGGAAGCAGTACTTGAAGATGGAATCTTAGAACTACGTGAACCCAACACAGGCAAGGTCGTGGAGACACATCGAGCACGTGAAGTTTGGGAAGCAATGTTAGACACACGCTTTCGTACAGGTGAACCATTCATTAATTACCTTGATGAAGCAAACCGCCGACTACCTCAAAACCTTAAAGCGCACGGCTTACATATCAATGGTTCAAACCTTTGTAATGAAATCCACTTACCTACTGATAAAGAACGCTCAGCCGTTTGCTGTCTATCGTCCGTAAACCTTGAGTTCTACGACGAGTGGAAAGACACAAGTATGGTTCGTGACATTATCCGCTTCTTAGATAACGTCTTAGATTTCTTCATCAAGCACGCCCCTAAAGGCCTTGAGAAAGCAGTACGTGGTGCTACCGATACACGTGACCTAGGCCTAGGCGCTATGGGTTTCCACTCCTACCTTCAACGCAATCACATTCCATTTGAGTCAGGCGGCGTCAAAGGCGCTATGACAATGAATTACAGAATGTTCAAGCGTATCAAAGAAGAAGCAGTGAAAGAGACAAAGCAACTAGCTGTTGAACGTGGCGAGCCTCCTTTAATGAAAGGCACAGGCCGTCGTAATGCTCACCTTCTAGCCATTGCACCGAACGCTAATAGCTCTCTAATCGCAGGCACTTCACCTTCCATTGAACCGTACACAGCGAACTACTTTGTACAGCGTACTCGCGCTGGTTCACACGTGGTACGTAATCCATACCTTGAACAAATCTTGTCAGCCATTGGTGAAATGATGGAAGACGTAAAGGACGTCACGAAATGGGTAGCTGAACAGTTCAAGAAGATAAACGCGACACGTGGCTCAGTGCAGGACTTACCGTACCTGAGTGATGAACTAAAGGCCGTATTCAAAACCGCACGTGAGATTGACCAACGCTGGCTAATAGACCACGCGCGTGTACGTCAGGAATTTATCTGCCAAGGCCAAAGCGTCAACTTGTTTTTCACAGCTGGTGTATCCCGTCGTGAAGTAAACCAAGTACATCTACGAGCCTTTGCTAGTGATGGTGTCGGTTTCCCTCTTAAAGGGCTGTATTACCTACGAACAAACAAGTCAAAAAACACTGAGCAGCTAGACAGCAAAGTCGAACGCAAAGCTCTCAAAGAGCACAAACCAACGGAGGACGATGAATGCCTAGCTTGCCACGCTTAACTAACTTTTCGCAGACCTACAAACCTTTTCACTACCCGTGGGCAATGGAATTCGCAGTAGAACATGAAGACGTCCACTGGACTGAAAACGAATTGGAACTTGCCGAGGACGTAAAGGACTGGAAACAGAATCTTACTCCTATCGAAAAGAACCTGACGTCTCACATTCTACGCTTATTCACCCAAAGCGACGTACAAGTTGGTCAGAACTACGCTGACTACTTCATCCCTATCTTTAGAAACAATGAGATACGTAACGCTTTGTTGTCTATTGCGGCCCGTGAAGGCACACACCAAAGGGCATACGCAGCGATTAACGAAACGCTGAACTTACCTGACTCTGAATTCCATGCGTTCCTTGAATATGTGGAAATGGCAGACAAAGCACGCTTCATGGGCGCGAATGATACGACAGATAAAAAGGGTATCGCCCTAGCCCTCGCTAAGACTGTATACAGTGAAGGCGTGTCGTTGTTTGGTGCTTTCGCAATGCTCCTTAACTTCCAACGTTATGGTCGTATGAAAGGTATGTCTGAGTCCGTTCGATGGTCAATTGTTGACGAATCAATGCACGTAGACTTCATGGCTAAGTTATTCCATGCGTACTGTGAAGAGAACCCAGAGGTCGTGACACCTGAGTTGAAAAGACTTATTCGTGATATGGCATTTGAAGTGTTTGAACTTGAGTCTAAGTACTTTGACCTAGCGTTCGAACTTGGCCCCGTACGCGGATTAGATAAAGAAACAATGAAGCGTTACACCAAGTTTCTTCTTAACCGCCGCCTACAACAACTAGGCCTTGAGACTATCTTCGAAATTGAAGAAAACCCCCTTGAATGGTTCGTTGAAATCATGGGTTCTGAGGTACACGCAAACTTCTTTGAAAGCCGCGTAACTGACTATCAAGTGTCAGGAATGGACGGCACATGGTCAAACGCTTATTAACCTAAAGGTATCAATATGCCAGAACAAACGTCCCACAAAGACGCATTCGGTCACGCTGTATTTATTGGTGACACGGTTGCTTATGTACTTCCACAAGGTAGATCCAAAAGATTACACGTTGGCGAGGTTACTGAATTTTCTAAAGAAGGACATTGCGTCTACGTAGATGGCAATCGTAAGGAGGCATACAACGTAATCAAAAAGGTAGAAACGTTATGAAAACCTTCATGGAACGAATGAAACTACGTCTAACAGCCGCCTTGTTTTTAGCCATGTGTTCCGTCTTATTCCCATTAATGATGATAGGCGCAGCAATCAAATTACTCTGCATTTTACATAAGAAAGGCCCTCGTCTTCGTGACGTAAGGGAAGCTTCTTATTCACTTATAACCGGAAAGGACTAACTTTGACCCAAGCAGCAAAACCTATCGCATTACTAATTGATGGCGACGTGTTCGCCTTTCAAGGAGCCGCAAGTGCTGAATTCACTGTAGAGCTAGAAGACACTTACCACCGCGTAGCCCACATGAGTGACGCAAAACACCATGTGCTAAGCAACATTACTGAACTAGCTAAGCAACTAAAGGCTACAAAAGTAATAAACACACTGTCTTGCCCAACACGACGCTACTGGAGACACGACGTCATCGAAACGTACAAAGGTGGCCGTAAGAACGTTAAAGGCCCTATCTCATTAGGTGGGCTGAAAGAGTGGATGCAGACCGTTTATGAGTCGTATATATGGCCCAATATGGAAGCCGACGACGTACTAGGTGTTCTCGCTACAGACCCTTCGTTCCTCCCAGAATACACCAAAATAGTCGTGTCCATTGATAAGGATATGAAAACCATTCCCGACACCTATATCTATAATCCTGACAAAGACTACCAGCCTTGGTTTAACCACCGTGGTGAAGCCGATATGTGGTTCTTAGCGCAAGCTATTGGTGGTGACTTTACGGATGGTTACTCAGGTGTACATGGCATTTCTACAGACGGAGCAGAGAAGTTTTTAATAGAACCTTTCCGCTACGAACAGTATGAGCATACGTTCAAATCAGGCCCACGTAAGGGTGTATCAGAGCCACGCTGGCGCAAAGTTGAAGCCAGTGAAATCATGTGGGAAAACATCTTAACGCTATACGCTAAAGCTGGTCAGACACCAGAAGATGCCCTTGATAACGCACGTGTCGCACGAATCCTACGTCACGAAGAGTACAACCAAAAAACCAATGAGGTAACACTATGGAATCCCGAAACCGCACACTAACCATTCAAGTAATGGCTACCGTTGAAGTTGACTATTCGCATGAAGAACTTGAGATAGCGGGTGGTGATTTTCGTACTATGAAAGTAGGTATCGAACGCCTTATGAAGCAAGACTTATTGCCATCTTTCCAAGCAGATAAACATTGTCGTGTATCTGTTGGAACCATTAGCTACCCAACTTCCAAGAAACTCAAACTGTTAAAAGGTAAATAACATTATGCCAGAACAACTAGAAGACGAAGCCCTAGCAGAGAAAAAAGCGACAGCCGCTGAGAAGGCTCGTAAAACACGTGCAGCTAATAAGCTGACCAAAGAAAGCGCAGAGGAATTTACAGCAGACGCGGTACAAGAAAACCAGCGGTCTATGGAACGTGTGACTAAGTACAATCGCACAACACCAAAACCACAAACAGGTAAAGGTCATACCATCGTAATCTGATAACCCACACCATAGGAAAGAAGCAAGATTCTATAGGTAAACTTTAAGTCTTACTCTATGTATATACCTAGCACAGCGAAGGATACTAAATGACTCAATTCATAGATAGTCACCATCATGTAAGCCCTCATGTTATCAAACGCCTTGAAGAAGCCTTTCCCAACGTAATGCCTCCAAAAGGTAGCACGCTGGAAGACATAGCTCATAAACAAGGTTCGCTACACGTTGTGAATTTCATCAAACAATTAATTGAAGGAGGCAACGACTAATGTGCTTTTCTAAACCAAAGCCTGCCCCACAAGCGTCTGCCCCAGCGCCTGCCCCAGCAGAAGTAGCAGACTTATCAATCACAGCAGACACCAAGAAAAAGTCTAAACGCAAGACAGCTCAAACGTCAGGCTCAGCGGCTTATCGCCAAGACCTATCATTGAATACAGGTAGTCAAGGCTCAGGTCTTTCAATTCATAAATAACAAAGGAGTCCTAATTGTCAGAGACAGACTTATTGTCTTCTCGCTTCTCTAAACTCCAAGCAGTCCGAACGAGCCACATCAATCGCGCCATAGCGTCTGCTTCCGTTACCATCCCTTCTCTATTCCCTCCTTTAGGAACTACTGGTCAAACCGACTTACGTTCCCCTTCTCAGTCTCAGGGCGCTATGTGTGTAAACAGCTTAGCGTCAAAGATACTTCTCGCGCTTCTTCCACCTAACCAAGCGTTCTTTCGCTTGACCGTAGATGAAACCGATTTAGGTGACGTTGAAGATAATACAAAGGGTGAAATTGAAGAGGCACTATCGGCCCTTGAACGTTTGGTTCAATCCGAGTTAGAGAGTAAGAATTCACGACCCGTTCTACATGAAACCATTAAGCAACTTCTAATCGCTGGTAATGCTTTACTTTTCGCAGGCCAAGACGCCTTAAAAATGTACCGCTTAGACAAATACGTCTGTAAGCGTGACGGCATGGGTAAGCCTAAAGAAATCATTATCGAAGAGAAAGTAACGCGTGATGAAATACCTAAACACGTTATTGCTGTACTACCTGAGTCAACCCAACAGGATGACCAAGAGTACGTAATGTATACCCAGATTCTACGCAATGGGAATCACTGGGTAGCTATACAAGAAATCAATGGCGTCACTGACCCTAAATCCCGCACCACCTTTCCACTGACCAAATGTCCTTATATCCCACTACGCATGATTCGTGTCGATGGTGAAGATTATGGACGCTCTTATGTTGAAGAATACATAGGCGACTTGAAGTCACTGGAAGTACTCACCAAGGCACTAAACGAAGGCACCGCAGCCGCCGCACGTGTCATTTTCCTTGTACGCGCCAACGCCACAACTAAGCCAAAGGTTTTAACATCTACGCCCAATGGTGGTTTTGCTACAGGCGACAGAGAAGACGTCTCAGCCTTACAGCTAGATAAACAAGCCGACTTTGCACAAGCACGACAGCGCATGATGGAAATCAAAGAAGACCTATCAGCTGCGTTCTTACGCAACTCTACGTTAACAAGAAATGCGGAGCGTGTTACTGCAACGGAAATACGCGCAATGGCACAAGAGCTGGAAACCGTCTTAGGTGGTATCTATGCCTTATTGTCAATCGAACTTCAACTGCCATTAGTTCACGTAACGATGGCCCAGCTACAACGCACTGGTGCTCTACCAGATATGCCCAGCGATATGCTCAAACCTCAAGTTCTCACAGGTGTAGCCGCGCTGGGACGCTCTCAGGAGCTGGACAATTTACGACTATTACTAGAAGCGCTTGCGCCCTTAGGGCCAGAAGCTATCTCAGGAAGTATTGAAACCGACGAGTACGCCAAGCGTGTGGCATCGGCCTTGTCTATAGACACAAATGGTCTGATTCCAACACCTGAGCAGAAAGCAGAACGCAAGCAACAAGAACAAGCGCGTGAGGTAGTCCAAACGCTAGGCCCACAAGCCATGCAAATGCAAGGACAACCCGCAAAGTAAGCGACACCTCGTCGTAATAGCCCACACCATAGGAGAAATATTTGCCTAAGCAAGAACTTTCAGAACATGACCGCCAAATGATTGCAGTCGCTGAAAACGGCCATCCGTCAGACCCTTCCGAAAACATTGATAAATCCAAAGTGCCAGAAGGTGAGCCAGAAGGTGAACCAGAAGAACCCGCATCCACTGAATTTACACTACCAGAAGGCTATGCGTCGTTCGATGAGTTAGTAGCAGCTGCCAAACGAGGCAAAGACTCTACAGAGGAAAAGCCAGATGGTGAAAGTACAGAAGAAGACACCGCAGAAGACAAGGAACAACCTTCCGAAGAACAAGAAGAGTCAGACACTTTGTCCGGCGCTGAGCTTGAGCTACGTGAAATCCGCGTCTACGAATCTGTAGGTGGTAAGGAACAGTATAAAGAAATTACCAAGTACGCAGCCGCTAATTGCTCAGAAGAAGAGCTAGATGTTTACAACGCAGCAGTCAATGGGACAGACCCAACAATTGCTATGTTCGCAACACGCGCCCTTCAAGCAATGCATGCACAACATGCCTCGAAAACGCATGGCACTCAAGGTCAGATGACATTACCTGACGGCAATAGCTCCGTACCTGTGGCCTCCACTGGGTTCGCTAATCAATCTGAAATGATGAAAGCAATGTCCGACCAACGTTACCGCACAGACCCTGTGTTCAATGCTCAGGTAAGTAAGCGCGTAGCTTTGTCAACCTTCTAAGTAACAGCAAACACCCCCCTTCTCAAGCCACAAAGACCTCAGACCCACCTTTCGTGACTTTCTTATATATCGCGCACTTTTCGCGCACCCGCAACACCAAGCATCCCCGCTAAGCATAGAGCCTATCAATCTCTTAGGCGGCGCTGGTTACGCAACGTAATCAAGGAGAACCATTCTTTATGACATTCCCAGTAGACCAAACAGTAACGAATAACGGCCAAGTCAACAACGAAGGCGACAGCCGAGCACTATTCCTCAAAGTCTTCTCAGGTGAAGTGTTAACCGCTTTCCACCAAACAAACCATGCCCTAGCTCTAACACGTGTACGCTCTATCCGTTCTGGTAAGTCAGCGCAGTTCCCAGTACTAGGCACAACTTTAGCTACCTACCACACACCTGGTCAGTTAATTAAAGCCGACCAATTACCTTCTGTAGAACGCACAGTTACCATTGATGACGTAGCTCTTTCTGCTATCTTCGTGGCCGACATTGACGATGCTATTAGTCACTTTGACGTACGCTCTCAATACTCTGCCGAAGCTGGTCAAACACTAGCTGACATGATTGACCGTAATATCTTCCGTATGGTTTCTCAAGCGTCTTTCATTACAGACAAAGATTCAGCGACAGCCGCTGGTCTATCCGTTCCTAGCCGTGGTCAAAAGTACACAGCAAACATCGAGTTAGCAGCAGCTGGCGATGAAGATGACGGTTCTAAGGTAGTTAACGCTATCTTTAAAGCACGTACGCAGTTCCGCAAAGCGTCTATCACTGGCGAGTTAGTCTGTGTATTACCACCAGAACAATACGAAGCCTTAGTCAACGTTCAAGACACTAATAAAGTAACTTGGATGAACAAAGACGTAGGCGGTGTAGGTTCGGCTGCTATGGGTACTGTCCCTTATGTAGCTGGTGTTCGCATCATCGAATCTGTAAACGTTCCACAAGACGACGAAACCGTTGCCCTATTGAATGACCCTGAGCCTTTGGCTGATGGCACTGTAGGTTCTGGCAATGCTGCAAAATACCGTGGCGACTATAGCCGTGTAATCGGTCTTATCTTCCAGAAAGATTGTGTAGCAACTACCAAGCTAATGGACGTGTCTACTAAGTGGGTAAATGAAGACCTACGATTAGGTAGCACTGTCTTAACTACTCAAGCTGTCGGTCACGACATCCTACGCTTTGAGTGCGCTGTTTCTATCTTGAAAGCAGCAGCTGTCTAATTTAAACCCTTAACCACCAAGCCCAACACGGAGTATTAGCCTGTGTTGGGCTTTTTTTTAATCATAAGGAAGCTTAATGAACTTAGCACCTACCACACGGCTAGAAGCTGTGAACGTCTTGCTTGCCTCTATCGTTGAGGCTCCAGTAAACAGCCTTGATGAAAATGGCCTTGATGAAGCCGCTATCGCATCCTCTGTTATAGATGAAACGAGTCGTGCTGTTCAAACACACGGCTGGCTTTGGAATACAGAGTATAACTACCCTCTTGGTCGTGATAATACGTCTGAGATACAAGTCCCTTCTAACACGCTAAAAATACACTTTAAGGATAGCCGCTACATAACACGTGGTAAGCGAGTGTATGACCGTAATACGTTCTCTTATCGCCATAGCTCAGACCTCACAGCTGACATAATTGTTGGTCTTGATTGGGAAGAACTACCAGAAGTCCTACGGGCCTACATCATGTATCGCGCAGGACGTGTGTTCCAAGCGCGTCAACTAGGTTCGCAAGTACTCTTCGCGTTTACTAAGGAAGATGAAAACGCAGCCTTCCTTGAACTATCTTCAACATCAATGGAAATGGAAAACGTATCTATCTTTGACAATGTGGAATTACAGCTAATGCTTAACCGTGATAGCTCAGTATCTGCTTTTAATTACAGAGCGGGTTCCATCGGAGGTTCTTACTAAATGCCAGCATTAGTGTCACAAGATATTACCAACCTACAGAACGGTGTGTCTCAGCAAAGTCCGGCCCTACGTTATCGTTCGCAATGTGAGGAACAAGAAAACTGCCGTAATGACCCAGTGGAAGGCATGGGGAAACGTCCTAATACAATACGTCGAGCGCGTGTATCTGCTATTAAAGAGCCTGAGCTTGCCGTACTCAAGACGTATGAACGTGATGAGAACGAGCAGTACAAAATGGTTATTGAAGATGGTTTAATACGAGTGTTTGACACTCTATCTGGCATTGAATACCCAGTAGTCTCGGATGAACAAGCGCGTAAATACATGCGTATTAAAGGCGACACACAAGCTAATCGTGCTTACCAACTTCTCAATACAATAGACACTACGTTTGTGCTGAATAAGACAGCGGCGGTACGACGTTTGAAGCTAGGAGAAGAACCCGTAGAGGCAAGCTTTAATGTTGCCCGTACGCTACACATATCAACAATGCGTCATCCACTATCAGGTCAGCGCGCCGATGGATTCACATATGAGGCGTCATTCACAATAAACAACACTGCCTATAAGATGTCTGACCCTTTAGCTTCCGCTACCTCCTTGGCAGCAACATTGTTAAATGGACTGCAAGAACAATATGGCAGCACGGCAACCGCTATACGCCTGTCAGGTTATGACATCTTCATTGATATACCAGCTAACGTTGACCTTAATTTAAGCAGCGAGTGGACAGCTTATGATTCGATAGGTTCTCTATTAGGTACAGGTTCATTGATTACTGTGATTACGTACGCGAAGAATCCAAGCACAGCACCTGTGAGTCCCCCTGCCGCCCTTTGGTATATCAAGCAGGCCGATTATGCGTCAACGTATATAATTACTATAGACGGAGCCAGCTTTTCTATCACGACCCCAGAGGCCACAAGTGATGAAGCGCGCGCAGGCTTAAACACAATGGGCCTAACGTCTGAAATGGCTGGTAAGGTAAATTCTAATGGCAATTACTCAGCGTCTCAGCATGGCAACACCCTATACATTAAGAGAGCCAATGAGGCCGACTTTACTATCGAAGCTCATGATGACTTAGGGGACAGAGCGTCTTACGTAGTTAAAGAATATGCTGCCACTATGGATACTGTACCGCCAAATGGTATTGAAGGCTTTAAGCTACAAATAAAGGGTGAAGCGTCCGACATATCTGTTGAACCTTATTACATTATGTGGACGTCACTTAGCGATACAGGCGATAAGACAACAGGTGTATGGACAGAGACAATAGCGGACGCAGCTGACACTACGTTAGACCCGCGCTCAATGCCACATGCCCTAGTGAGACTGCAAGATAACACCAAGATTACTGTAGATAATCCATTAGGAATTTACTTTGACCTAGGCAGTGCCTCTTATGCTTCACGCTCAGTGGGTGATGACAGCACAGCACCTTTCCCCTCCTTCGTGTCAGCACAGGACTCAAAAGGAATGATAACTGTACGTCGTCATATCAAGACAATGGGTTATCACAAGAACCGTATGACAATGGTGTCCGATGAGAATATCGTTTTCTCTGAAACAGGGGAATACCAGAACTTCTTTCCGACTACCTCTGTCACTATCCTTGATTCTGACCCTATCGACATTGCTTTGAATATTAATGCCGTTGCACCTGTAGAGCACATGCTACAACACGAAGGGCGTCTATTCTTATTTGCACCACGGCATCAAATGGTAGTGACGTCAGGGCAGGAAACATTTAGTTCCTCATCTATCGATGTTAAGACGTTATCTACGTACAAGGCCAATACCGATGCCTCACCTTTCATTCATGAGGGTTCTATACACTTTTGGGATAAGGGAGCTAAGTACTCACAGCTTTATGAGTACATACCTCAAGGAGGCGCTGGTAGCTACAAAGCCCTGCCTTTAATGGCACACGTACCGCGTTATGTCACGGGTGATGTCATTAAGAGCGTTTCTATCCAACCAGCGAACCTAATGGTACACCTAACACGTAATGATGACGGGAAGGCTGTTAATTATCTGTACGTTACAAACATACTTTTCGAAGGCTCAGAACGAGTACAGAACGCGTGGCAGAAGTGGACGTTTAAAGGGACTGTCATTGATATAGCCCTAGTGTCTAACCGATTGTCAGTTCTTATGAATTACGAAGGTGTTCTCTACCTTGAAGACATCATACTTACTCATGACCCACTTAAAGAAGAAATAGACATCCCTGTCTTCTTAGATTCACGCGTAGAGTTAGACAGCGAGGATAACTTAGATAACTTAGGTGGTCGGACTGTGTTTGCTTATAAAGGGCGACGCTGGGCGGGACATCCTTATATCCAAAAGTACGTGTTCTCACAGTTCTTCCCTAGGGACGGTAACGGTAAATCAATCACAACCGGAATACTCCAATTACGCTACCTAACACTTTCATACATAAATACCACTACGTTTGAAGTACAAGTCGCTCGCGGCTTAGAAGTACGCTCTAAGATGTTCGAAGGTGTAACAGTAGGCTCTCTGCAATTCATGCTAGGCAGTATTCCGACAGTGTCAGGTACAGAAAAATTCCCCATACATACGCGTTCAACCAGAGCGTACATATCAATCCTCAATGCCACACCTCAAGACGCATTATTTCATGCGGCTACATGGTCAGGGGCATTCACACAGAAAACACAGAGAATGTAACCATGTTTAACCTACGAAAATATGCAGCACGTGACCTACTCCCTCTTACCATCCACCTTCGAGAAGCTGACAAAAACTACATACTGGCAATGACTAACACAATGCCTTTTATAGCTTTGTCTAATAGCTTCGCTGACGCTGATACCGCCGTGACAATAGTTAATGAAGACGACACACCTGTTGCTGTTTTTGCTGTGTCAGGTGGTAACGTTTGGCTACAAACATGCTGCCTAACCGATGGTAGGGCCTTGGACGTCATTAGGGCAGGTAAGGAGATACTAAAAAGGCTAGGCGATGCAGAACTATATTGTGTCGTACCGGTTAAAGATACACGCGTGAGGCTGCTATGTAAGGCTATGGGATTCAATGAACAGGTAGAGTTCACTGACAATTTCAATGGTACAGGCATTGCTCATGTTGAATTAAAACGGAGGACTAATTGTCTGAATTAAAGAAAATAGAAGAAAACCTCAAGGCGTTACCGCAAGCATACACCCCATCAAACCACCTCTTCACTCAAGGTCTGTACACAAGAGAAACCTTCCTACCACAAGACACTGTCGCTATTGGCAAACGTCACAAGTACAGCACTCTTAATATCTTAATCAAAGGAACTATGACCGTCGCAATGGATGACGACTTAGAACATAAGGTTACTTTAGAAGCGCCCTGTGCTTTTGAGTCAGAGGCAGGTTCTAAGAAGGTAGTTTGGTGTCATACAGATTGCATAATCCTCAACGTACATCGTACTGACTCTAAAGACATTGATGTTTTAGAAAGAGAGCTGATTATGGAAGAGGACATTGAAGGCACAACGTCATGGTATATGGATAAGGAGGATAGCTAATGGCATACGTAAATTTAGCTGCTTTAGCAATATCGGCGTACGCAGGAAACGAGAACGCAAAGAACAACAATGAGATAGCTGAGAATAACTATGGTGCATCAATTGAAGCGCAAAGTGACACCAATACGCAGCTTAATGAGCAAACACGCCAACAGGAAGAGATTACAGCCGACCAAGAACTTGAAGCACGTATTAAGGCCCTACAGGCGCAATCCACATTACAAGCTAGTGGGCGCGGTGTCAGTGGCGTATCCGTCGATCGGCAGAGTCAGGCTATACAGAACTCATTAGGTAAATACTTGCAGGACTCAACCTCTAACACAGAGTCTTCACGACGTCAGCTATCAATGTCTAAGAAAGGTGTTACAGCCCAGACGCAAAGTCGTATCAATAGCACCCCACGTGCTGCATATGACCCAACAGCTGACATTGTAAACACCGGTTTATCAATCTATACAGGCTTTGACTCTGCTAAACGTAGTGCTGCTAAGAATGATATGGAACAGCCGTCATTCACTGATTACACTACAGGAGATTGGAAATGACAAAACGAGTTACCGCCCGTCCCGTTAACACATACATAAGCCCTGTTGACAATAAGTCTAAGGGCCTAAATGAGCGCACACGTCAAGTAGGCCGTGCGTTTCAAAGCCTAGGTGTTATCGTCAAAAACCGCCGTGACGCAGACTTTGATGAAGCCGCAGAAGACGTACAGGCAAAGATAGGCCTTAAAGCCACAGCCCTTGCGTCTGACTACATGCCAACCATTAAACAGGAAATGAGCAAGCCGGAAATCTATGACCAAGACGCCAATTCTTTCTTAGATTCTGACGTATACAGGATAGGTGAAGACAAACTAAGTGAACTATCCCAGTACCCAGAAGCTCACAAGCGTTACGCATCGTCTTATCGAGAAACAATGTTAAAAATGTTCCAAGATGGTAAGGCAGTACGTGAGCATGAAAAGGTCGTAATGGACTCAGACAAAGCACAGTTAACAAGTGCTAATTTAGGTGGTAAGGAAGCTCACCTAATGTCATTTGATGCTTCTCTAAAAGCTGGTGTAGACCGCGATGATGCGTTTACCACTACTCTTGCTGTTGCGAGTATAAAAGGTGCTGAGTATGCCAAGGGAATGACTATGGACAAACGCTGGACACCAGAAGAACGCGTACGTCTTACAGGACTAGCTAACAAACTCTCTGCTAAGGAAGAAGCCGCTAATTCAGCACAAAGCGAGGAACTTAAACTCTCAGCGTTAACAGCCTTGAACGAAGCGAAAAACGTACAGGGACGTAAGGAGCGAAGTGATGCTCTACGTAAAGCCAATGATGCTTATTCCAGTGTTTATTCAACAGCACAGAAAGCACAAATCGCGGCTACCTTGAACCAGCTAGATACAGAGGTAATTGTTGAAGAAGAGATACGCGGTCAGTTAGGCAGACTATCTACACAGCGTCTATCAGAAGGTGTGGGTACACCTAATAGCTACCGTTTACCTTTGAGCGACATTAAGCGTATTCAGAATGAAGAAACCACCAAGGCTTTAGAGTCAGGTGATGCACCTCGCTTAATCGCATTGGCTTCTATGCCAGAAGACACACCTTCCGTATTGTCAGAGTCGTTCAATAACGTCTTTGGTGCTATTGACAGCTATGACCCAAACAACCCAAACACAGCGAATACACCTGAGAAGTTGAACAAAGCACTCGCTACAGCAAACTTCATTACGGATAACTTAGGTGCTGGACGTATGCGCTCAATAATGGGTAATCAATCCTATGCAGACTATCAGGACTTACGGACGCTTACCGCTTACTACGGTTCCGAGTCAGCTGTGGAGCAATACAAAATGTCCAAACAGTTATCAGCTAATGGAACAATGCCCACACCAGAGGATTGGACTACGTCACAACGTTCTGTCACAGACTATGCATTAGATGAATTAGGCAGTCAGTACATGCGCGCAGGTGATGGTAATTACGGTGCAATGAACCGTGCGTCACTTGAGTCACAATTGGCACCTATGTTCCGTATCTGGAAGACCTCAAACCTAAGCAAGGGCGAAATGAAGAAACGCGTAGAACACCTTGTAGAGTCTTCTCAATGGGGTGGTTACATCAATGGAAGAACGCTAGGTCAGGCTGTTACAAAACTTACAGCAGGCAACATGGGCAACCCTTATGGAACCAAAGATGCAGCAGAGCTTCTTGATGACTATCGCACCGCTATCACTGAGGACGTAAAGCAAACGATGCCCGACCTTGAAGGTATCGACTTAATCATTGGCAATGACCCCAACACCATTTTCTTATACGACAAGTCTGGAATGTTTGTCCCTAATGGCATTCGCTCAGTGTCAGAAGTAGTGGACTATATTGGTCAAAATATTTCTACACTCAAACAACAGGAGAAAGATGAATACGCAGACGAACAACACCAATCCGCTGTTAAAGAGCAGCAACGCGACAAGGAACGAGAACGTAAACGCACCCAAAGCGAAAACTTTGGATTCTCAGCCGACCTCAACGTCCTTTAAAACACCTCAAGTTAAACCCTTCCGTACACCCGAACCATTCGCCCCAGTAGACACGCCAACTTCCCCTCAGCAAGAAACTAAGGAGACATCTTTTGGTGACTCAATTTCTGCCGCTGTGGAATCAGAGTGGGTAGTCAGTGGTATGGATGACATAGACCGAGTCTTTAAAGAATACAACCAAGAAGGCACAAAGGTGTCGATTGAAGACTTTGACAGACTTGATGATTCCTATGATGAAGACCAGTTACACGCATTCCGTGACTTAGTAGGTGAACAGGCCACAGCCGATGAATGGGACGACCATATTGCTGAATTTGCCCAAACAAACGAAGCACGTAAGTTACTCTCAGAACAAGGTTTAAAAGGCGCTGGTATCTCAATCGGTGCCGCCATCTTAGACCCATCGTTCATTGCACTAACGACAGGAAGCGTGGTTGCTGGTGACAAAATCACAGGCACTATCTTAGCTGGTCAGAAACTTGGTCGAATAGGCGCAATTACTAAGGCCGTCGCTGAGGCTGGTCTTGCTGGTGCCACTGGTACGGCTATCCTCACTAAAACGCAGAATGATTACACGACAGCTGACGCTATGGTGGATACGCTGGCTGCTTTAGCTGTTACAGGTGGTTTAGGGGCATTAGCTTCTAAGTCATCCCAGAATGCAGCACAGGCATTAGGTAACGCTGAGGCTGAACGTAAAGTAGCTGAGTCGTCTCAGAGCATAGGTGCTGCCAAGGTAAAAGGTAACGCAGGCCCTCTTCGTCTTGATGACTATGGACGTTTCTCTAACTCGGATAACCAAGTATTAATGCGCTTTGCACAAGACGCCTTACAAGATGGCATCGGTGGCGGTTCACATAGTGCCGCTGTTCGAGCCGCGCGTTCACGTGAGGGTTATCAGAGCAAGCTCAATGCCGCTATGGAAGAAATACGAAGCATCAAAATGAAAGAGACGGCTAGTATGAACACACCGTTTACTGAGAAAAGCGTTATGCATGACCTCAGTGAGAAAGTATGGGAATCAGTCGTAATGGATGCCGACCACGGCCCCGAAGTATCTAAGGTAGCTAATTCAATACGCTCTATCAATGCTGGCATTTTGAAGGACTCTAAACGCGCTGAGCTTCATGGCTTCTCGTCTATAGATGAAAGCCCTAACTACATGCGTCAGCAATGGTCACAAAAAGCATGGATAGACCTTCGTAAAGGTGAAGATGCGTTTGAAGAGAAAGATGTTACAGACCTTATATACCGTAGTCTGGACTCATTTGATGATGAGCTGCCTATTCGTACACGTGTAGCTGAGAAACAGCGTGAACTAGACACACGACGCTTAGGACAACCCGACGGCGACCATGCTGATTTAGCCGATGAACTTGAAGAACTTAAATCATTGCGGCAGGCCCGTGAGTTCTTAGCGGCAGGCTTCACACGCCGAATGCTTGACTCAAAGAGTGCAGACCCTAGGTCTATCGAAGAATTACTTGATGACGACGATTCAATCTTAAAGTTCTTTGAAGACTTACCCCAGTATCAAGACCTCGACAAAGGCGCTAAGCAGTCGTTATTACGAACAATCGTCCAGCATAAACCGTCGGACGTGAAGGACGTAGTGTCACAAGCTAAGAATCGCGTACAAATCAATCCTGCTATTTCAATGACTAAAGGCAAACGTACTGTCCGTGTAGCTGACCTGATGAACAGAGACGCTTTCGGTCTTCAAGGCCGTTATATATCTGATATGACAGGTCACGTAGCAATGGCAGAGCGAGCAGGCATTAAGTCACCAGCCGATTGGGAATCACTTAAAGCCGACGCGAAGCGTGTTGCACTTGATAATGGACACTCAGTAGATAAAGCAGAGAAAGCACCTGTATTACTTGATGAAATGCGTCGTGAAATATCAGGCTATAACCGATATGGAATGGACAGTGAACTCAGTAAGTCATTAGGTGTAATGGGGCAGTACAACTTCATGACAGCAATGGGTAAAGCTGCGTTCTCAGCGTTCTCAGAATTAGGACGCACCCTAGCAGAGAACAGAGCGCGCAACGTGCTGAAACTCTTTCCTATGCTTCCTAAGATAATGATGGATGCAGCTCGTAACGTAACTAAGGACACCTCGCTTATCAAGGAGGTAAATCAGTTTGGAGCTGGTATAGGTGACGAAGCCCTTGTACGACGTTTCCTGTTACACGATGAAGTAGGCGTGAAGGAAAGCACAGGTTTACTAAACAAGGCTGAGATACTGGCTCATAGAGGCTCACGCGCTATGGCTAAGGCTTCATTTCTGGCACCTGTAGATAAGATGCTACGTTTTGTAGCGTTCCAATCATCCACTAACGCTCTATATAGTCATTTGATTAAAGGTCAGTCCTCACGCATGGCCTTCGAAGAGATCGGCTTACACCCTGAGCTTCGTGCTCGCATCAAGATTCAAATGCAAGACCACGGCGTTAAAACTGACCGTTTTGGCAATGTACAGCAATTGAATATCGACTCATGGGATAGGAAGACAGCTGACGAATTTATGGATGCTATGGCGGTTAACAACGCACGCCAAGTACAGAAGTCACTAGCTGGTGAACGTGTGTCAGTCCTCTCATCTATGTGGGGCCGTGTGTTCTTTCAGTTCCGAACCTTCGCTATTGATTCATGGGTGAAACATGCCCGTGCAGACATTAGGTCAGCTCGTAATGGACAAGGCGCACGTGTGGCACTAAGCACAGTTTATAGCCTTCTTCTAGCAGCTGGTACGTACTCAGCACGTTCGGTGGTATCTACTGTTGGTATGTCTGATGAGAAGTCAGAAGAGTACCTTGAGGAAAGACTAAGCCCCGACCGCCTAGCAGCAAACATGGCGGCATACTCACCTAACTTAGGTGCAGCATCAACGCTATATAACGCCACCGTTGGCTCACTACTGCCAGACGTCGCTATACCTATCTCACGGTCAACTGGACTTGCTTCGCATGGTGTCGCACAGACGCCCACTACAGCAGCTATTGACCGTTTCTACCAAGGCTTTCAAAACGTACCTGATACGGAAATGACAGACGTTTACAAGTCAGGACGATTCGGTATCCCCTTCCAAAACACTATATGGGGTGACTTGATTATCAACAACGCCGCAAGGCTGACAGAAGGAGAATAACTATTGGCTAGATATTCAATTATTAGCAACACAGGTGACGGCGTTACACGAACATACGCCATACCATTTACATTTCTGAAAACCACAGAGGTCTTTGCCTACGTAGATGGTGATGAAAAGAAGGACGTAGAGGTCGTAGCAGGAAGCGTAACGTTTACCACTCCCCCACCACTAAGCAGCGCAGTATTAATTTCGCGTGTCACTCAGTTAGGAAAACGAGCCGTTGACTTTAAGTCAGCCGCTTTGCTGACCGAAGCTGACCTCGACTCAGCTAACGTCCAATTGTTTAACGCAATGCAAGAAGCTGTAGACAGAGCTAACCGCAGTTTCACAGCACAAGCCGACGGAACAATTAACCTAAGCGGTTCTTTGGTAACAAACGCAGCAGACCCAGTAGGTGACGAGGATTTAGTCACACGTGGCTGGGTAAATGGAGCCACTGAGTCAACGCTTGCACAAGCAAGGTCGCTGGTATCACAACTTCATAATATTAGTACACAGCTAATACGAATCCCTTATGGAACAGATGGCGACGTAACGTACAACCCTGTAACAGGACAGCTAACCGTTTACCTTTCAGAAGGCCCCACTGGTGCTACTGGCCCCACTGGTGCTACTGGCTCTAATGGCCCTCAAGGTACTCAGGGTATTCAAGGTACTCAGGGTATTCAAGGTGAACAAGGCGTACAAGGGACACAAGGCGATAGAGGTGCAGCAGGCAAACAAGGCCCAGCAGGTGCTACAGGTGCTACAGGTGCCACAGGCCCACGCGGTCTTAAAGGCGACAAAGGCGACTTAGGCGACCAAGGCATCATAGGCGACCAAGGCTCACAAGGCCCCGTTGGCCCTATAGGCTCACAAGGCAACCAAGGCAACATGGGTTCAACACCACTAGGTCTTGCGTTTGGACGAATGTATGTAGATGAAGACGGTATTTTAACAATGGAATACGTCGGAAGCTCAGTAGACAACGCATTTCGTCTTGATTCAAACGGCGACCTATACGTATCTACAGTAAATTAAGGAGAAAACTTTGTCAGAAATTAAAATAGGACGAGTCCGCTTAGCCCTTCGCGGCGAGTGGGGCGAACTAATAGAAGATTACAATTCGCTAGACACTGTTTCTTACCTAGGAAGCACGTGGATAGCTAAGAAAGCAATTCCGGTAGGCACAGTTCCTAACATTAACAATATTGAATATTGGGTGCTGGGTGCTGAAAGAGGCACCGATGGTATAGATGGCATAGATGGAACAAATGGCGTTCAAGGTATTCAAGGCATTCAAGGCGAAGAAGGTGCCACAGGTGCCACAGGCCCTCAGGGTATTCAAGGTGAAACAGGAAATGCACCTGACCATGAATGGGGTGATGGCACGACTGCCTCTGTTTACTCTATCCGGTTCCAACAAACAGATGATACATGGGGTGGCTGGATTGATTTAAGAGGCCAACAAGGCACTACAGGGGAGCAAGGTACAAAAGGCACGCAAGGCGACTTAGGCTCTACTGGTGCTACTGGCCCTGTTGGCCCTCAAGGCGTCGCTGGCCCTCAAGGCGTCGCTGGTACGACAGCATGGAATGGGCTTACCGACAAACCTGAGAGCGCCACACGATGGCCTTCTTTTAGTGAAGTTGATGATAAACCTGAGTATGCGACACGATGGCCTAAAGCGTCAGAAGTAGAAGGATTCCCTAGTGTTACCGAGTACAGTTTCTTAGACACCTCTACTGTAGGCGGCTCTAACAACGCTATCGTTCTTACTTCACCTGTAGGGCGTTCCACTATTACAGAACTTAACGAATACGACAAAGTTGTCCTTATGATAAAAACCACTTCAACAAGCACAGTGTCTGTAAAAGTAGACAGCCTTGAAGCAGTGGTGGTAGCAAATGTTAGTCCAACAGTTCGTCTTTACAACACAGCTATAGCCGAGTTTATGTATATGGGCGGTAAGTTCTATCTACTAAGCCAGTACAACCCCAAGACGGGTAACTCAGTGTCTGAAATTGGCGAAATAATCATGAGCACGACAAGTGTTCTTAATAAAGGAGAGGTCTATTTCAATGGAGGTTCTTTGAGCCGCGAAAACCATCCTATTACGTTTGCTATTGCATCTAACTCTAGTAACTACGTAGCTCAGGCCACTAAAGATGGAAACCTAAGTGGCTATGGCGGTTTTTGGGGCGATGGTAATGGCACTACGACATTCACTCTTCCATTAATATCAGACAAGTTCGTCAAAGCCTCAGGGGGCTCACGCTCACATGGCTCATACCAGTCAACAGATAACCTTAGCCACGGACACGGTTTATCCGCAAATGGAAACCACGCGCATACGCAAATCATCAACGGTGCCGACGGTGGTACTGAGGGTGGTTATATCTCAGGTACAGCTGTCTATCGTAATAACCGTGGTGCAGTTGCCACAGCAGCCGCAGGAAACCACTCTCACACAGTCTATGCGTCAGGTGGTAATGAGGCGCGTCCTAATAACTATGCGTTTAACGCTAAAACACGACTATAAGGAACACTATGACAGAAAAAGTACATACGTTTGACCCCTTCACACCCCACGCCCCTTACACTGGCCCTCTAGCAGCCTCTCAATCCTCATACGACCCAGTGTCAGGTAATTTAATACTTCCAGCTTACGCAACTACTGAGCCTTTACCTCTACTTGGACAAGATGAAGTAGCTAGTTGGAATGGCACATCATGGGACAAATTAATCGATAAAATAGGCACGACTTACTGGTTAGAAGATGGCACAGAGTTTGAAATAGACGAACTAGGTGTTTCTGTACCAGAGGGCGCTTTAACAACGAAGCCAGAACCTGAGCCAGAACCTGAGCCAGAACCTGAGCCAGAACCTACAGCAGAAGAGTTAGCTTCAAACACACGCACAAAACGTGACTACTTGTTACGTGACTGTGACTTCGTGATGCTGCCAGACGCACCCTTTGATGAAGAGACTTTAACGCTTTGGGAAGAGTACCGTTATGCACTGAGGCAAGTACCTGAGCAATCTTCATTCCCTTATGACATTACGTGGCCTGAGAAGCCTCAGGGATGAGTGACGTAAGCACTTTGTCGGTTATCAAACAAACAATTGAAGCAACGGCACTACCCACAGGACTAACAGTTTCAGGTCTTACCTTCCTTGGCCTATCCCTCGATAACTGGGTGTTTATAGGAACGGCTATTTTACTAGCAAGCAACCTCGCACTCACAGTACCTAAGGTCTACAGCCTCTTAAAAAGACTCTATTTCTATGTCCAATCCAAAAGGCGTTAGCAATAAGGAAGCCTACCACCGCTGGAAATCCTCTACCACTGAACTCAAGAAGCAGCGTAACCGGAATAAGAATCGACGCAAGGCTATGAAAAAAGGCAAGGTTTCTAAAGGTGATGGCACCCACATCGACCACAAAGATGGCAATGCATTAAACAACAAGTCATCGAACCTCAAAATAATCCCAGCAAAGGAGAACCTAAAGAAACAATGAGTAAACGTTCCTTAGAGGAACTATTTGACTTAATCCACCTCAAGCAGGCTGAACACATTTTGTCATTGCTTGAGAGCGGCGAACTTACCGCACAGGAGATTAATGCCATTAATAAGTTCCTATCAGACAACAGCGTCACAGGCGTTAAGAAATCTAACAAATCCCTTCAAAACCTATCCGCAGGATTAGATAAATTCAACCAGTCCGGCAATGTAGCCGAGTTCCGCAAAGTATCTAACTAATGCCCCAATCAAAAAGGAAAAACCTATTATGTTTATGTCTCTTCTTGGCAAGCTTGCTCTTATCGCTATCAAAGCCATCGGTTTACGCGGAGCAAAGAAGCTCTTACTTAGAACCGCAGAAGTTGTTAAAGACAGCACTGACAACGAACTCGACGACCAAGGCTACGCGTTACTTAAAACCCTCATGCGTGATGGCGACGGTGACAGCTATAAAGCCCAAATTGAAGCCGGACGCGCAATGCGTAAGGTGGATAAAAATAAGCGAGCCGCGCTTAAAGAAGGTTAACCCTTCCCTAGTAGACGTCGTCCGTCGTGCAAAATCCTTATCGCCTATCGAATTTCAAGTCGCCTATCAAGGTGGCTATCGATCGGCTAAACAACAGAATGTCTTGTACCACAAAAATGCCTCAGAGCTAGATGGCTACAACCACCTTTCACGTCACCAATCAGGACGAGCAGTAGACCTAGTAGCCTATGTAAACGGTAAGCCTACATGGAAGCTAGGACACCTCTCTATTGTAGCCGCCTCAATGATGCAAGCCGCGTTAGAACTCAATGTCCCTATTAAATGGGGCGGTTTCTGGCCGGACTTTAAAGACTTACCACACTTCGAATTACTCTCAACTGACGCCCTGTTAACGCAGGGTTAAGGAGGAAATATACAAGATGATAACTTAGAAGGTGTTATCAATGAACAGTCCTTTGAAACGCCCACAGAGGCACACACAGAGACGTTAGTAGAACAAGAACTAAGTGTACGCGAGAAGGAAGACGCCGCGTACGAAAGCCTTATGCAAGACCTAAAGGACAACTTTAGCTTCTTCCTCTACATGATATGGAAACACCTTCAACTACCAGACCCCACAGCACTTCAATACAACATTGGCACCTACCTAGCGAACGGCCCAGAGCGTTCCATAATCGAAGCATTTCGAGGTTGCGGCAAATCATTTGTCACCTCAGCGTTCGTCGTTTGGTTACTATTCCGTGACCCACAAATCAAGGTAATGGTTATATCAGCAACGAAGGAACGAGCCGATGCCTTCTCATCATTCACCAAGCGTCTAATCGCAGAAGTGGACTTTCTCAAACACCTCACACCCTCAGCTGGACAACGCGATTCGCTTATTGCGTTTGACGTTGGGCCTGCAATTACTGACCACTCCCCTTCCTTAAAGTCTGCTTCTATTACAGGACAGATAACAGGTAGTCGTGCGAACGTAATCATTGCGGATGACATTGAGGTTCCAAGTAACTCATACACTCAAGATGCACGTGACAAACTGTCTGAACTGGTAAAAGAGTTCGACGCTATTATTAAACCATACGACTCACGCACAATGGCTGAGAAGCCCCGTATCATCTATCTTGGTACACCCCAGACCGAAATGTCTCTCTACAATACTCTTCGTGAACGTGGCTATCAGTGCCGTATATGGCCTCTTATATTCCCTAAAGAAGAAGAGTTGTCACATTACAAAGGCGCACTATCACCATACGTCACAGAACCCTTAGAGCAAGACCAAACGTTGGTCGGTTCCTCAACAGAGCCTACGCGATTCGACATGGTGGACATAGAGAAACGCCGCTTGTCCTATGGCAAAGCAGGGTTCGCCTTACAGTTCATGCTAGACACTGCGTTATCTGATGGTAACAAGTACCCACTTAAACTCAGCGACCTAGTTGTAATGGACGTCAGCCGTACCAAGGCACCTGTAGAATTCACAGTCATGCGTAACAAGGACACATTGTTAGACGTTGAGTCCGTTGGCTTAGCTGGTGACAGATATTACCGACCATATTGGGTATCTAAGGAACGCCAAGAGTACACAGGAAAGGTAATGGTCATTGACCCGTCAGGTCGTGGTAGCGATGAAACTACGTGGTGCATAGCTTATATGTACGCAGGTAACGTATTCATACCCGAAGTTGGTGGCTCAAGTGACGGTTACACAGACTCTGTGCTTACGAAGATTGCTAAAATAGCGAAGTCACATAAGGTGAACGCTGTGCTTGTAGAGAGTAACTTTGGTGATGGCATGTTCTCACAGCTACTCAAACCTTACTTAACGAAGTACTACCCGTGCAGTATTGAAGAGGTACGACAATCACAACAAAAAGAACGTCGCATTATCGACACCCTTGAACCAGTGACTATGCAACATCGACTTATCATTGACCCGAAGGTAATCACGGATGACTTAGAACAGTGTGAACAGGATTTGTCATACTCGTTGTTCTACCAACTATCACGATTGACAGCGGACAGAGGCTCGCTTCGCCATGATGACAGACTAGATGCACTCGCTATGGCGGTGGCTTACTGGTTAGCTCAGATGGATGCAGACGCCAGCAGCTTAGAAGCTATACGACGTGAGGAAGAGTTGGAAGAATTCTTAATAAAGTACATAACAGGCTTTGAGAGCGAAGGAAATGAACTATGGATGGACGTTGATTAGGCCTATATTGGTGTGCATGAAAATTTCAAATTAAGTGTGGTACAATATCTCCTCTAGTGAAAACTAGAAAAGACCACCTTCAATTCAGAAGGCAGTCTCAGCAAAAGAGATATAACAATGTTTAAATGTAATACAGCCAAAGGTACACGTTCAGCAAAACATGTATCTTTAATCAATCCAGTAAACCCAAGCGATGCACATAAGATTAATCTTGTAAACTTTATATGTATTATACACATTGCCAGACCTGTTGCAACACCATGGAAGACAGTTGTAGACATACCTTACAGACTAAGAGTTCTTAGAGCGTCAAAAGACAACTACTGTAAGGAAGGTCTATGCTGAGTAAGACGATTGAGTTTGTGCTTGTCTACTTAGGCGAGCAGTTAATGGATTACTACTTTGACTTGACTCTTAGTCTACTAACAGACTGGTTGTTAGCGTTGAACGGTATGCTTTTGCTTTAAAAAGCGTTAAAAAGGGGCCTAACAAGCCCCTTACTTTTCGTATCTATAGGTTACTCTGTATGTATGATTTTTTCGATAGTCATGAACATATCGAAAATCTTCTTAGCATATTTTGACGCAGTTTTATTGTGGCATCGACCTAGAGATTCACAGGCACAGCTTCTGTGTGGGTATTTAGGCGTAACACGCTGTAAGGCGCTCTTTAATTCTTGAAAATCCTTTTCGATTTGAGAAGGCATCTCACGCACACTTAGATGAATCAGGTAGTCCATATAAGCGACGTCTAGTCTCTTTTTGACATTGCCTTCCCCTACTGAAAGTTCTTCGACAGCATTTAGAAAACGCTGCCTTGCGCCTTTAGCTTTCTGTTTATCTATCGAGGTATACATTCAAACTCCCTTCGCACGTAATTAGAACCCGAAAACCTAACCTTAAACGGAAAACTTAGGTGTTTACAACTGGTTACTTGATAACCCACACCCTAGGATAAACCCCAAGCCAACACTAGGTATACATTAGGTATACACTTAGTCAGTACACTAGGTCTACATTAGGTACACTTTAGGTCTACTCAAGGTAATGTATGTATATGATATTAATATATATGTACTAATACTAAGGGTAGACCTACAGTCCTTCACTTAGGTAACGCTGACTCATCCTTAGTGGTCTATATGCCCTCCTTCATGCTACGCACTCAGTCAAGCATATACCCACGTTAGGTATACGCAGCGTCTAAGTATGATGAATAATCAATTAATGTATTCACACACTAAGAGAAACGCTAGGTACGAGAGTATAAAGACGCCGCCACGGTTTACGAACCCTTTGTAATCCCTACGCCCGACATAATATCCGACCAATGAACGGTACGATGACATAGACTTCTGTTTAAGTGTCATGCAGGACTCAGCGTCCTCACCTAGATACCACATTCTTGTAGTTGACATTATGTAACTCCTTATTGAGTGTTGGTGATAGGCGTACGGTTAACCCCTTTTAAAAACATAGTGAAAATCTGTGAGGCTTTTAAATACTTCCACGCCACGATTATCCCCCCTACACCCCACGTTTACAAAGCGATGGATTATGTATCCGTTGCATACCCAGTAAACACAGGGCTTACACGCTGCGACTGGCACGAAGCCTGACACAGCGCCCCTTAAACAGGTATGCTTTGAAGGCATAAAGGTTCATAGTGTTATGACGTAAGGTTATCTCTATGTGTCATACCTGACGTTTTAACCATGCGATAACCATGCGATAACCATGCGTTTTAACTCATTGCCTTACTCATTGCCTTACACGAACGCACACACGCAGGGTCTGACGTAAGGCCCATACATTAAGCCTACACGTAAGGTCTGACATTACGCTCATACATTAAGCCTACCTATAAGGTAAGACATTACGCTCATACATAAGGCCAACACACACACCGTTAAGCGTTAGCGTATTACCTAAAGCCTTGCTTGTTTGATTTAATTATAAATAGTTCATCAACTGAAAGCCTCTACAATACTGGGCTGTACGTCCTACCATGAATTAATTATGTATCTTTCTCAGTCTCACGCTTGACACTAAGCCCACCAATGAGTTTAAATACATCCATCGAAAGGAAGCAGAGACACAGCGACCAACGATACGCTCTTTAACAATTTGATTTAAACGGTTGCTTTAAGTGGTCTATACGTTCCGGCGTGTAGGTCACAATATAGGGTCTTTTAACAAGGGCCTTACATTGTGATTTAACTAACGACTATTAAGGGTACACATTATGAATATTACATTTTACTCATTAAGCGACTACAACAACGGCACATTGATTTCTAAGACGTTTGAGATTGACGACTACGAAACATACGAAGAGTTTGACCAAGCGCGTACAGCGTGGTTAGACGAGCTAACAGAGGCACTAGACGACGGCGAGTTACGAGAGGAATACATTGTAGCGGACTCAGACGAAATACCTGATGAATACGTTGGGGAATGGACACTGAGCGCCGAACTATGGGATTTCGTAGACGTTGTAAATAGCGGCTTAGATGTCGAGGTTGTCAAGGCTGGCGTCGATTATGGGATTCCACTAGACAAGATAGAAGACGCATATTTTGGAGAGTTTGAAAATGATGAGGAACTGGCGAGAGAATGCCTTGATAATAGCGGCCTGCTAGACGACGTACCAGCCGCGATAGCTAACTACTTTGATTACGAAGCGTATGGCCGTGACCTAGCGCATGACTTTTCACAGAGTGGTAATTATTACTTTCATAGCTCTTTTTAATAGGCTGTCAGTCTCACTATCTGACCCCACGAATGATACTGAAAGGCTTATCAATGGGTATTCGTTAAGAGTACCCATGAGTAAACCAAACGTAACCAAACGCAACTAGACGAGGCACACATTATGAACAACTGGACATTTGGGCAACTTACGACAGACCAACTTGCACATGAAGCCGCTGTCAGTGACAACATGTTAGCCATTGCATGTATTGAGACGTACGAAAAGGAACTAGAGGAAGTACAGGACGAAGCGTTAGAGTTCAAAACGTCACTTGTCGAGTTCCATAAGGACGCCTTAGAGGAAGTACTAGACGAGGAAGAAAGGGACGCATTGAAACCTACTTCTGACTATATAAGCAATGTCATTGAGTGTCATGGTAATCAAGGCGCGCTACATACCGTCGAGTATATCAGGGAGTATTTAAAGGAGGCTTGCAGTAACACAGCGTTTGACGGCATTGATGAACAAGACATAACAAACCTAAGCGAACACCAATTAGACGAATTAAGGGACGCTATATGGAACGAGGAAGGCTATGACGTGCAAGTTAAGCACGCAATGGGTTCAAGCGCCTTGTATGAGATAGGAACCATTGATTTAGGTGAAGAACCTGTCGAGTTATTAGAGCATCCCTACATTGAGGCACTGCCTATGGCACTTCGTGTCGAGGTTATGGAAGCCTTAACAGGGACGAAGGATGGAACAGTTCACTACCACGACAGAGTGTATGACTACATAGCCCTGACATTGAATGTCGAATGGATGAACAATTGGGTTCAAGATAACTTAGAAATGCTAGACGAGCTCACATAGGCTTATCAATGGGTATTCGTTAAGAGTACCCATGAGTAAACCTAATGTTAATTAAGAGGGACAAAATGCTATAACTGGAATTTATCACAAAGAAACTAAAAATGACATTGAGTCAAGACTGTATTCGAGCAATGTACCTAACGATGCATTGTTGTGGTTTTTTTGTAATTTTAAGTAGGTTTATGTTATTAAACGTTAAGTAATTTTAAGCACCTTAGATACTTGCTCCGTATCCTATGTAGGGGAAATCCTACAATGCAGCGTATTTAAGTAATAATATGAATATATCATGCAGTAATTACGAATAAATGACGTAATTGTGTAAATCATCTTATCATTGCGCTCTAAAAACCCATTCAATACCATGCCTGTCTTCAATAACTTAAAGCCTTGTATGGCAACGAAACCCGCCCTGCGAATGGATGCGTAATACCTAGGATAAGTAAAACTATGTTAGACCAAACAATACTTGTACATGAGTTGATTTCAGTACGTGATGATATTAGTCTTACAAATGGAGCCGACACACTGGCTTTGTATTGGTACTGTGTACCAGAAGCATCGTTGCCTTATCTCAAAAGTAACTATGACAGCGTCTTACGCTTCATGGGCTGCGTGTGGATAGGGACGACGCACAAATTAAATGACCTTGGAGTGTCACACTATGAAAGAGAGCAAGATAAAGGCTGTGCAGGAGCTACTAAGTATCTTCAAAGAGCTTAACCCAGAAATGAACGTGAACATGATGCTTACATTCCTTGAAGTAGCCAAAGAGCGCGGCATTTCGGGTATTGAAGTCGAACACAAACTAGAACTTAAACATGCCACAGCAGCTCGTCTTATGCGTTACTTTGACAAACATCAAACGCAAGGCAAGGATGGTCTTGACCTCTTCCGCGTACAGTTAGACCCAAGTGATTATAAGGTCAAACTACGCTTCTTAAATGAAAAAGGACTATTAGTACTAGCACGTATGGACGAGGCTATTAAGCATCTTTAGGTGCTTACTCCTTGCTCAGTCTAGCATACGGGCGTCATCCGTAAGACCCATATACAGAGCCTAGGAGGCATATTGTGAATATTGATTATAGCGCAATCAAAGAAACACCAAAGGGATTTCGTGTCGAGAAGAAGTTAAAAGGAATGCCAAGGCTAAGAAGAACCTTTGACACCTTTGATGAGGCCGTTAAGGCGCTTGCTGGGTATTACAAAGGCGACGACAGCACAACGCGAGAAGGTCGTATGAACTACGAGCTTACATGGCAGCTTCTTTTCCGTAGCACCTGTAATGAACGGTGGAGAGTACAAGGCGAGGCACAGAGGCTTAATGCAGAGCGTCTTATACGTGATTACTTAGGGGCAACTAAACGAGTCGCTGAGTTTGACCAACGCGCAGCAGATGCTTTGACAGACCGCCTATTCAAAGATAAGCCGAGTACCAGCACTGTGAACAGGTATCAATCAGCGTTACGCACTATGTTAAAGGTAGGTGATGAAAAAGGACTGATTAACTGGAAAGTACCACGCCTCATGTATCATAAGGTACACGCCGAACGCATCATGTTTTACGACTATGACACAGAGTCAAAGATTGAAGGCATTATGCGCCAAATAGGTGAACATGAAATGGCTGACCTCTTCATTCTCTTAGTCGAAACAGGCATGAGAACGGCCGAGGGTGCTTTCCTTTCACGTCAAAACGTACACTTAGAACACCGACGTATAAACGTATGGGCAAATGACAACAAGACAGGCGTGGCAAGGGCCATACCGTTAACCCTAAGAGCCTATAACGTACTTGTACGACGCACTGAGTGTACGACGGGCGTTTCTGTGTTTCCAACTGCGACACGCTCTAAGCTACGCTCAGTTTGGGAGAATGTCAGACGAGCATTAAACAACTACGACCCCGCTTTTCTGTGGTATTGCACACGACACACATGTGCTACTCGTTTGGTGCAGGCAGGCGTAGATTTTAAGACCGTGCAACAGATTCTTGGTCATAAACGTATCGAAACAACCATGCGTTACATACAGAGCGCAGACGGAATGTACGGCAGTGCAATATCAGCACTGGACAAAGCAAGAGCAGCACATTTAGAATGCACCTCCGAATAAACGTGACATTGGCACAGGTTGTCACGTCATGGGCATAAAGTTGTCATTCAAGACAGTTCATAGCGTCAAGGGAAGAGAAAAACCCTATAAAAATCAGAGCTTTACGTTGTTACCTAGTCCGACACGACGGATTCAAAATCCGTTGCCTTCGGGTGTGGCGGTTCGAG
>TARA_R110001606_G_scaffold38136_4_pt1 | contig 43774 bp, 44 predicted proteins | sample TARA_R110001606 | Tara Oceans TARA_R110001606 (sample SAMEA4398315) | marine metagenome | biome: Polar Biome; feature: [SRF] surface water layer (ENVO:00010504); material: water (ENVO:00002006), including particulate matter (ENVO:01000060) such as... | depth 5 m
AGGGGTAACCGGGGTGCCGCCGTTATCAGCAATGTATTGTTCTGAATCCGCTTTTTTGAGGAAGGCCACAACTTCACCGTCGTCACCGCGCACCATGAAGGACGCCTTACCGAAGAGCTTTAGACCGGTCAGGTTGTCGTAGACGTAGGTGGCGTTGATTTTTTCGCTCGACGCTTCCATGGCTGCCAGCATGTCGGCTATGGAGTCGTAGGTAACGATGCCTTTGTCGGCAAACCAGATTTCGGCAGGCGCAAATTCAGGATTGTTGGGCTGGGTTTCCACAACCGAATTCACCAGGGCGTCGTAGTCCATGTCCATGGTCTTGTAAGCGGCGCGCAGATGGGTGTCGTCAAGCCAGCGGTCGAAATCCAGGTTCGGGATGCCCACTTCGCGCTGCAGCAGGGCGTGGTCGTACTCCAGAGCGTCTACCCATTCCGGCTTGATGCTGGCCTCAAAGGTGGTGATGCCGCCCTCACTGAAGTAGAGATAGAGCACCTCTTTTTCCACTCCGGTCCATTCGGAGACTTTCATTGCGGCTTGCATAGGGTCATCCTGGATCCATTTCTGGGCTTCCAGAGTAGCGGTCAGATAGCCTTCCACTACTTCCGGATATTCATTGGCGAATTCCTGGCGTACCACGGTGCCGTGAAAGGTGGGGATTCCGGCTTCACTGCCGTCGTAGATTTTCCGGCCAGTCTCGCGGAACTCCATGATTTCAGACCAAGGGCAGAAATCGGCATGAGCATCAATCCGGCCAGCCTGTATATTGGCGGCACCAACGGCGGGGCTTTGGTTTACGATCTGGACCTTGTCGCTCAGGCCTGCTTCGCTCAGTGCCTTGAGTGTCATGCCCCAGGCTGCACTGCCAACGGGTACCGAGAGGGTTTTGCCTTCCAGGTCCGCGAGGGTCTGCGTGTCGGAGTCGATGGGCACCACGATGCCGTTGCCGGTGCCGCGCAGGTTGTAACCGGTCACCCCGATAAAGCGTGTTTCCTGCTTGCCGGTCTCCTGGAACTTGGCGCCATTCACGATCAGGGGATAATCACCCATGACGCCGAAATCCAGCTTGCCAGCCAGCATCTGGTTGGTGATGGGTGGCCCGGAATCATAATCACGGTAGATAATTTCGTACTCTACGTCTTCGTACTTGCCGGTGGTGGGCAGGTGTTTTTCGAGCAGCTCCAGTTTTTCAAGGATGATGCCGCCAGGAATGGTATTGGTCACCATGCTCTGGTGGCCAATACCGATACGGATGGTTTCTGCGGAAAGAGCGCTGGTAAATAGCGCTAATGATCCGCAGAGCGTAATCGCCGTAAATGTTCTTGAAACTCTCATCGTCTGTTCCTTCCCGTTTTGATTTCACTTGTACTAACAAGTCATGACCCGTAGTGAGGGTGTTGCACCTGCTGTGCCAAAATCAGGAAGTCGGTTTGAAAGTGATTGTTTTTATTGGCTTTTTGGAAGCAGATCTGCAAGAAACGACTAAAAAGTGAACGATAGTTCAGCGCTCGTGTTTGGTGCGGGTGGGTCTGGTCGGTGCAAGGAAAGCGCAAAGCGATTTGCGGCTGCTATAACAAGTAGTGCAAGTTCGTTGTGCGGAAAATTGAAGGGAGAATTACCATATCGGAATTTAACGATGAGTTACCTGCACCGTCAGTGATTATGTTCTGCTAACAGCAGCGCCTGGTAGGCACGACGCCCTGTTAAGCACCATGGAAGAGATGCGGTCGCAACTGGAAGCGTTGGGTCTGGCAGAACGACCTATGCCAGAAGACAAATACCGATGTGCTGATTGGTTTCAGCTTAAATTTCGGCTGGCCTGCCTCATTCATCCGCTCCATCGCCTGCTGGCGTCTGCCTCGGCCGAAGCGCTACCACTGGCGGAAACGCCGTTGCGGATACTGGCCTGTGCTCTTATATTGGCTTTGGGATTGGCCGAACTTTCAGCGGCAAACGCGCCGCTTAAAAAGATTGGACTCTTTTTTGCGGACTTCGAAGCCATGCCTTTCAGCTTCACGGCCACGCACAAGGCGACCTTCTCTTCCTCGCCAGCCGGAATATCCGGATCCAGCGGGTTGGTTGAGGAAGACTAACCGATGGCCACGATTTCCGTGATCATGTTGATCCAGTCCAGCTCGTTGATCCGGTTGATAAGAGCTGTCTGAAGGGGCTAGCTGAGATTCACCATCATCGTGTTTTCTTCGGTCTGTCAGAAATAGCTGTTTATAATTTTGAGGCCCAGCACCAATAGGGTTGAGAGCATCAGCAGCGTCGTCATCACATCAAAGAAAAGATCGGGCAGCCGGTTGGAGATCAGCTGGCCCAGCACTACGCCTGCCAAAGTGGGCAGTAGGTAAACGGTGATCCCGGCAAGCACCTCGTCGGACAGCCCGCTGAGGGCCACTGAAATCACCAGCATCCCGCTGTAGGAGCCCACCATCAGTGCGAACACCGTGGCGCGGACTCGGGCCGGATTCAAGCCACGGGATCGCAGGAACACCAGCGCCAGGGGGCCGGGCATGGCCAGAGTGGCGCTCATCACCCCGGATGCCATGCCGTAGAACAGGCTGGCCCGTTCCACTACCGGCTCCGCAGGTTCTATCACCGCCGGGCTGACGTCCCGTATCAGCACCGTAACGTACCGCACCAGGCTGTAGGCCAGCGCCATCAGTGCTGCCACGCGGATGGCATTGATTGATGCCACCAACAGCAAGGCACTGCCCACCACCAGGCCCGCCAGGGTACCAATGGCCAGGCGGGTCAGCTCGTAGGGCATAATCCTCCGGCGCACAAAAGGGGCAATACCCGCCACAATCAGCAACGTCAGCGCGCCTGTCATCTGGATGGCATCCACGGGCTCATAGTAGGCCAGAAGCAATGGCGCAACAATCAGACCGAAGCCCAAGCCAGTCGTGATCTGCACCAGGGCGCCGAGAAAACAGACAACCAGAATCAGGGGTTCCATGGACATAGTCGGGCCTAGAACATCCGCACGCTTTCAACACGGATGAATTCCATGCATTCACGTTTGATTTCCAGAAAATCAGTCTCAGAGGAGATCATTTGATCCGGTGGCCAGGGCAAGGAATTGGCATTGCCCTTCACGCTGCGCCTAGGCGCAGCGCTCGTTAGTAGAATGAGTTCAGACAGGAAGATCGACTCGTCCACGTCGAGAGTCACAAACACAATCGTGGTGTTGAATTCCTCCCACAAGTTCACCAGGATGTCTTGCATCATCAGACTGGTCTGGTAATCCAGCGGGGCAAAGGGTTCGTCCATCAATAGAATCCGTGGGTAGATTGCCAGCGCGTGGGCAATGTCCACCCGCTGCTGCATACCACCGGAGAGCTGGTCCAGATAGTGATGCTCGTACTTCTGCAACCCACCATTTCTAGGAAAAGATCCACGGTACGCAAGACTACCAAGTCACCGAACGCAAGCTTGCCACGGTCAATGAACTTTATAGCAATGGTTTCCAGGTCCTGTTTTGCAGTGTTCATAAACAATGGCGTTTCGCTGAATTAACCCAGATGGGCTCGCTCGATTTCCATGCCGAAGCGGGAGCAGTCGCCCCGGTAGTAAAGGTTCTTGTAAAGCAGGGACTGGCCGGCGCCGTCCAGAATTTTTTGCCAGATGCCCTGCTTCACCTTCTGAAAAAACGCCATTGGCATTACGTCTGTATCACTCGGTAGCCTTTCCATACCTGCCTCATCACAACCTGTTATAACCAGTTATATTCGCTACAGCATAGGCTGTGCCAAGCCTAAAATAACGCTTTATTTCAGGAGGTTGTGAGTTTTCGTATTTGTGGAGGTTGTGAAAAATGCGCTGCTCTGAGACAGAAAACCGGGCAAAGCACTCTTTATGTGCGAAGTTTGGCATCCGGTTTCTTCGGGAAGGCAGGCGTGTCTTAATACGGAATCGGAAATTGTCGTCGTCTATTGGCCCAGGGGCAGGCGAACTCAAAGGCTGTAAGGATAAAAAGCTATCACGGGTGTTTTCGAAATCAGACTGGGTCATGTTGGCCAGTTGGAGCCCCGCCACCAGGTAATAGGGGCTTTGCTGAGCAATTGCGTGGTCCAAAAGCTTAATGTATTCATGTTCTTCAATACTTATAAAAACCTAGTCGATTGGAGCATGAAAGCCCTTGATTTGGGCTGCGGCGAACGTTCGCTTTTGTTTAGCTGAGATCCTTGAGTCGCCTTGGTCGCAAAGCGAACATTCAGGTTGGCAATAAAGCTTATGTAACGGGCCGGTTTGGAGAACCAAAGGAGAACCGGCCCCGTTGATTAGAAGCTTCTACGTCCATCTACGCAGACCCTCCGCAACCCCCGGACTTTTCTGACGATGAGCGGTACTGAAACCGGGCCAGGGTAACGACTTCGCACAAACTTGATGCATCCGGCCTAATTTTGGGGCACTTAAAGAATCAATTGCGGTTGGCGAGTAATAGGGAAATCACCCATAAACCACAAAAATGCCCTATAAACAGAAGGTTAAATAATCTCCTTGATTGTTGGCACAAAATTTCCTTAACTAGTTAGCAAGTTACAGAAGCTGGCGAAAACCGTAAGTCTTCAAAAAAATAGCAGCGCTGGAATGGGCGCTAGGGGTATCGAAGCCTGAACATTCGCAATTCGCGAATGCTCAGGCTTTTTTTATGGAATAGAAAGATGTCTGAAACTGTAAAGGTTGGATTACTTGTCTCGTCCAATGGCACATATCAGGACATGGGGCGCAGCACATTAGCTGGTCTTCGAAATGCAATCACGGAAATCAACGAAGATCCCGCTTTCGAGTTCACCATCGTGCCAGAAGAACAGGATCCGCGTGGTGAACTAAATGCGTACGCGGGTTGCTTAGATCGCCTGATCGAAAGCGGTGCTAAACACATTTTCGGAACAACAACATCTGCAAGTCGCAAAGAGATTATTCCAGACTTGGAACGTGCCAATAGGATGCTCTGGTACTCCTGTCCATATGAAGGCTACGAATGCAGCGAAAATGTTCTCTACCTCGGCGGCTGCCCCAACCAGAATCTTCTACCGCTTATGCAACATGCGATTGCCAACTTTGGCGCTAGAGCATGTCTGGTGGGCTCGAATTACGTTTGGGGTTGGGAAAGTAACCGGATCGCCCGCGAGATAGTAGAGACAGCTGCAGGCGAAGTTATTACAGAAAAATACTACCGCTTCGGTGATACGGGGTTCGATACCCTCATTGAAACCATTATTAGAGACCGTCCTGGCTTTGTTTTAAACAACTTGGTCGGTCAGTCCTCATACCACTTCCTCCGCCAGTTAAGCGCAGCTTGCTTAAAGAAAGGCATTCGCATCCCTGTCCTGAGTTGCAATTTTACAGAATCTGAATTGCCACGCATCCAAGGTGCAGACTCCATTCGACTACTGTCTTGCGGTGCTTTTTTTGAAAGCGTCGCTCCCTCTTTCGTTGCGAAACAAAGCGCATTACATGGGAGACAGCCCTTCTCGCACTATTACACCGCTGCCTATATCTCAATGCATCTATTTGCAACGGCACGGCAGAGAGTCGGCCATGACGATCCTGAAGCCATTGCTGACGCTCTGTATCGAATGGAATACCAATCTTTGTTGGGCGATATAAAGATTGCGGAGCACAACAACCACCTTAGCCTGCCCAGCTTTATCGCTGAAGCTAAAGGAAATCGTTTCGAACTCGTTCTTGTTGAAAGCGGCTCGATAGCCGCAGATCCATACCTGGTGCAAAGCAACTTCGACGTGTTCAGGACCCTTGCAGCGCGGAGTAACCAAGGCAACTTTCTGAGGTTAGTCAAATGACACAAGAAAAGCCGTCTTTTCGTATTCGCCGAAAGCTTTTGCTAGTTGATTGTGACGACCGGACGGAGCAAATGCTTACCAAGAGCATCCGGCGTCTTGGAATGGAAGCCATCTCATCAGATTCAGCTGTTCAGACTCTCGAAGAGAACATCCTCGCGGTGATTGTTGAGATTGATGAATTACAGAGCCGAGAAATCCTGAATCAAGCCAGTAAACAGGGGTTACCCATAATCGCACTTTCGCGCCACGAAACACTGTCACAAATTCAGAGCGCAATTCGGGTGGGCGCAACCGCCATGCTAAATCGGCCGCTAACTCAGAGCTCCGTGTACACCACGCTGATGATGGCCAGTAATTTAAGAGAACAGATAAACGCTTTGAAGGCTGAAAACTCGCGCCAATCCCTCCAAATACAGGCTCGCCCTCAAATCGCCAAAGCGGTCGCAAGGTTAATGACAGACCTGAAAATTGATGAGCATGATGCCTTCGACCGTATTCGCACTTTATCAATGGAACTCAATATCAGTATCGAAACGATCTGCACTGATATCGAGCAGATAGAACCTACCATTGGGATCAGGAACTAATTATGTCTGCTCTCCAATTAATCAAAAAACTCTGTCGGCATAAATCGGTTGCCTTCTCGCTTTTTGTCATTGTCTCCGTCGTCTTTGCATCACTCTTTGCTTCCTGGATTGCACCTTACGATCCGAACAAACAGTTTTTCGAGGGGCTAACAATGGAGGGGGCTCCCCTTCCCCCAAATAGTACCTTTTTATTGGGCACAGACCTTCTGGGGCGAGACCTCTTATCCCGGTTGATTTATGGAGCACAGACCTCGCTTATCATCGGCATTGTCGCCAATGGCATCGCAATTTTGATTGGCACCTTAGTCGGGGTTACCGCCGGTTTTCTCAGGGGGTGGGTTGGGAACGTTTTAATGCGTATGACCGACCTTATGATGGCATTTCCCGCCCTTCTTCTGGCAATTGCTCTTGCAGCCATACTTGAACCTAGCCTTTGGATAGTAGCTCTGGTGATCGCGATGGTTAACTGGGTCCAGGTGGCCAGGGTTATTTACTCAGAAACCATTGCTATTTCTTCCCGAGAATTTATAGCAGTGGAAAGAACGTTGGGCGCCAGCACTCGTCGCATCCTCTTCTCACACCTACTTCCTCACTTACTCCCAACAATCATGGTTTGGGCCACTTTAGGAATATCCACCACGGTATTGCTAGAAGCCACGCTCTCGTTTCTTGGTGTTGGCGTTCAGCCGCCTACTCCAAGCTGGGGCAATATCATCTTCGAGAGTCAGACCTATTTCACCTCTGCCGTTTGGCTGGTGCTCTTCCCAGGAACACTGATTGTCCTGCTTTCGCTAAGTTTCAACCTCGTCGGTGATGCCTTGCGTGATGAGCTGGATCCATCTCTGAAAGGGAGAGACTAATGACTATCTATATTCTCCGACGTCTGGCCTACGCCATTCTGATATTACTTGGCGTATCGTTCATTACTTATCTTCTTCTTTACCTGATCCCGGCGGATCCGGCGCGACAGTTAGCCGGACGAAGTGCCACACCAGAAACGATAGCCAATATCCGAGCGCAATTAGGTTTGGATTTACCCTTCTATCAACAGTATTTCCAATACCTGATGAATCTGCTTCAGGGGGACCTTGGCAGGTCTTACATTCAACGGACAGAAGTCTCGGCATTGATCGGGTCACGACTGTCTGCCAGTTCGCAACTCTTGGTCTGGGGTATTGGGTTTGAACTGCTGATTGGTATCAGCCTGGGTGTTTTGGCTGCATTGAAACGGAATACGGCTCTGGATAGAGGCTTAATGGCGTTCTCGTTCGTGGGAGTATCGTCACCACATTTCATCGCATCGATGCTGTTCCTTTACCTGTTTGCAGTCCACCTGGAGTGGTTCCCACTCGGCGGTTATGGCACAACGCACCACATTCTTTTGCCCGCAATCACACTCGGCATCCTTGGCAGTGGCTGGTACTCACGGATGGTGCGCTCGTCGATGATTGAGGTCTTACAACAAGACTTCATCAGAACGGCCCACTCCAAGGGTCTGACGAGGGTGCGCGTCATTTTCCGCCATGTCCTTCCCAACGCAATTATTCCAGTGATTCCGATGGTCGGTATCGACATTGGCATCTTCATCGGTGGCTTGGTGGTCGTCGAGTCTGTATTCGGCTGGCCCGGACTTGGTCAGCTCGCTTGGCAAGCCATTCAACGTGTCGATATTCCCGTCATTGTTGGAGTCACCATGGTGTCTGCAGTCGTCATCGTCCTTGCAAACCTTATTGCCGATCTACTGGTTCCCTTAGTCGATCCTCGGATCAACCTTGAGAAGTCGTAAGAGCACTAACCATAAAGAAACAAAATGATAATCAACGGAGCACGTACTATGACCTTGAAAACTCGTAAAAGCCTCTTCACGAGTGCTATCGCGTCACTCATGTTTGCCGCCTATGTTCAGGCAGCTGAACCCAAGAACGGCGGCGATATCATTGTGACCTATCAAAATGACGTCGCCACACTTGACCCGGCAATTGGTTACGATTGGCAAAACTGGTCCATGATAAAAAGCTTGTTTGACGGCCTGATGGACTACGATCCCGGAACCACCGAACTCAGGTTAGACCTCGCCGAGAGCTACAAGCTGTCCGAAGATGGGAAGACCTATACCTTCAAATTACGCCCAGGGGTTAAATTCCATAATGGCCGCGAAATGAAGGCGGCCGATGTTAAGTATTCTTTGGAACGAACCTCCAACCCAAATACAAAAAGTCCTGGCGCCGGTTTCTTTTCTCCAATCGTCGGCTATGACGCGGTTTCCCAGGGGGAGACCACTGAATTGGAAGGTGTCAAAGTCGTTGACGACTACACCGTATCGATTGAACTGACTGCTCCAAATGCGACCTTCCTGCACGTAATGGGACTGAATTTTGCGTCTATCGTGCCCAAGGAAGAGGTCGAAAAATACGGCGAAGACTTTGGTAAGAATCCGGTAGGCACGGGAGCTTACGAGCTCACAGACTGGACTCTTGGACAAAAGCTCGTATTCGAGAAGAATCCAGAGTATTTCCGCTCGGGCGTTCCTTACATCGACACCATCACCTTCGAAGTCGGCCAAGAACCGTTGGTGGCGTTGCAGCGCCTGGAGCGGGACGAAGTGGACATCGCGGGCGACGGGATTCCCCCAGCGAAATACCTTCAGTTTAAAAATGATCCGCGGTTCCAGGATCTCATGGTCACAGGCGACCAGCTACATACAGGATACCTGACGCTAAATGTCACGATGCCTCCGCTGGACAACCTAAAAGTGCGTAAAGCAATCAATATGGCGATCAACAAAGACCGCATCGTGCGCATCATCAACGGCCGGGCAACACCTGCCAATCAGCCCCTACCGCCAGCGATGCCTGGCTACGACTCGGATTACGAAGGGTATAAATTTGACCCAGAAGGCGCGAAGGCCTTGCTGGCAGAGGCAGGCTTCGCGGACGGTTTCGAAACAGAATTGTTCGTTATGAACACCGATCCTCAGCCACGAATTGCCCAGGCGATGCAGCAGGATCTGGCGAATATCGGCATTACTGCGAACATCAAATCGCTGGCACAAGCTAATGTGATCGCAGCTGGTGGCGTTCAGGATCAGGCTCCAATGGTTTGGTCCGGTGGCATGGCATGGATTGCTGACTTCCCGGATCCTTCAAACTTCTGGGGACCGATCCTTGGCTGTGACGGCGCAGTTCCTGGAGGCTGGAATTGGGCTTGGTATTGCAACGAAGAACTCGATGCTAAAGGTGCAAAAGCAGATGCCATGGCCGCTGCCGATCAACAAGAGGCAAGATCTGAGCTATGGGGTGAAGTATTTACTCAAGCAATGGCGGATGCTCCCTGGGTCCCTATTTTTAACGAGCAGCGGGTCACCGTGCACTCCAAGCGAATGGGCGGTGAAGATGCACTCTACGTCGACCCTGTTCACGTCCCTGTCAACTACGACTATATCTGGGTGAAGTGATGTGTGAGAACAGCCTCGTAAAAACCATTCATGGTCATCACCACCACCATGGATGGGATAACAGCATTGCGCCAGTTGCACGAGTAGCGCCTGGAACCACGCTGGAACTTGAGTGCAAAGACTCCGGCAATGGGTACTTCACTTCTGATTCGACTGTGGAATCGGTTCGTGACATGCCCTTCGACAAAATCAATCCTGTCACCGGGCCTGTCTATGTCGAAGGCGCGGAACCTGGTGACATCCTGAAAATTACGATCGACAGCTTTCGGCCCTCGGGATTTGGCTGGACAGCCAATATTCCCGGGTTCGGCTTGCTGACTGACCAGTTCAAAGACCCAGCACTGGCTCTCTGGAATTACGATACATCAAGCATGGCGCCGGCAATGTTCGGCAAATACGCCAGGGTCCCGCTGAAACCATTTGCCGGAACGATTGGCTTGGCGTTGGCAGAACCTGGCTTACATTCCGTCGTCCCACCCCGTCGGGTCGGAGGTAACCTGGATATCCGCGATCTGAACGCCGGTTCTACGCTGTACCTGCCAGTGGAGGTTGCGGGTGCTCTACTGTCTATCGGAGATACTCACGCGGCCCAAGGGGACGGAGAGATCTGTGGCACTGCAATTGAGAGTGCCATGGACATTACCGTCACTTTGGATCTGATCAAAGATACGCCGCTTGCGATGCCACGATTTACTACGGCAGGCCCAGTAACTCGGCACCTCGACCAAGCGGGCTACGAAGTCTTCACGGGCGTGGGCCCAGACCTTATGCAAGCAGCGCGCGATGCGGTAAGCGGAGCCGTTGAGTGGGTCGCTCGCGAGCACGGCATGCCAGTCGAGCAAGCCTACATGCTGTGTTCCGTGTGTGGAGACCTACGCATAAGTGAAATTGTCGACATGCCTAACTGTGTAGTGTCTTTCTATGTTCCCAAAGTCGTTTTTAACTAGGAGATGACGTGAGTATGACTGTCCCTGATTCGGCACAAGCCGGGAAAACGCTTTTATCGGTTGAAAACCTGAGCATTGAGTTTGGTCAGGGTCAGTCATGTAAGCGAGTCGTTGACGACCTCAGTTTCAATCTGAACAGGTCAGAAACACTTTGTATTGCAGGAGAGTCTGGTAGCGGTAAATCGTTATCAGCACTCGCGATCATGGGGCTTTTGCCCAAAATGGCCCGCACTCCGAGTGGTGCAATTCTTTTTCATAATGAAGAGTTACTCAGCAAGTCTGAGCCGGAAATGCAAAACATCCGGGCCAAACAAATTGGGATGATTTTTCAAGAGCCAATGACATCTTTGAATCCAATCATGCGCATTGGAGATCAGATGATGGAGACCCTCAAGCGGCATCGAATCGCATCCGGTGATGCAGCATGGCAGCACATCCGGTCTATGCTCGACGCCGTTCGGATACCAAAAGTCTCCGAGCGTCTGCGCCAATACCCGCATGAACTTTCCGGCGGGTTACGTCAAAGAGTTATGATAGCGATGGCGATGCTCTGCAGCCCACAGATTCTAATCGCCGATGAACCGACCACAGCCCTCGATGTCACCATCCAGGCCCAGATACTGGAATTGATTCGAGAGCTGCAGAAAGAGTATCAAACAGGTGTACTGATGATTACCCATGACATGGGCGTTGTTGCTGAAATGGCGGACAACGTCGTCGTGATGAATCGCGGTGTTATGGAAGAAACAGCTCCAATCCGAACCCTCTTTTCCAATCCAGCTGCAGCCTATACCAGGCAGCTTCTAGCCGCCGTACCTAGACTGGGGACAGCGCCGCCACTATCGGAGAGGCCGGAACGCCCACCGGTACTTGAAGTGGAAAACCTGAGTGTCCGCTATCCAATGCGGAAGAATTCCTTGTTCGAGCCCCCCAGGGAAGTACACGCTGTCGATCACGTTAACTTTGTACTTCACGAGGGTGAAACCCTTGGTCTGGTTGGGGAAAGCGGTTGCGGAAAATCTACAACCGGGCGAGCGCTCATGAGCATGCTCAACTTTGAAGGCTCGATTAAGGTTCTAGGAAAAGATATCAGGGGCCTAAAAGGAAGCGCCCTGAAGGCGATTCGACAAGACATTCAGATGGTCTTTCAAGACCCCTTCGCCGCTCTCAATCCAAGAAAGACCATTGCCGAGCTTGTGGGAGAACCTTTTCTCATTCACGGTCGTGGCAATTCTGAAGAACGTAAGGAACGCGTAGCCCAATTGCTATCGCAGGTTGGATTACCGGAAGCAGATGCTATGACACGCTATCCACACCAGTTTTCAGGTGGCCAGCGCCAACGAATTTGCATAGCCAGGGCTTTGGCACTGAACCCGAAAATCATCGTTGCGGACGAGCCGGTCTCGGCATTGGATGTGTCTGTGCAGGCACAGGTCCTTGACCTCATGGAAGATCTGCAGAGCCAGTACAATCTGAGCTACTTGTTCATTTCTCACGATATGGCCGTGATTGAGCGCTTATGCCATCGAGTCGCAGTTATGTTTGGTGGAAGAATCGTTGAAATTGGTTCGAGGGATCAAGTCCTGCACAATCCACAGCACCCTTACACACAGCGCTTACTTTCTGCAGTCCCGATTCCTGCCCTGGACAGCAAGAGAGACTTTCGGGCTCTACTGGAAGACAGTAAAGCCCCAGATCCGATTAAACCCAAAGGTTACCAATCTAAACCAAGCCAGTATGGCGAAATTAACCAAGGCCACTGGGTGGCTCTAGAGGCTTAGGATTCCGAAGCGTCACTTTCGCGGATATCGGCAAGAGCGAGGAAATTGCCAATGTCCGCGATGCCTGAATCTACTGCTACAAGTTCTGAATCGTCTTTGAGTTGGACCCCGGATAGCCTCCGCTCGTTCGCACCCCGAAGCAGACCAGCCAACTTATGGCTGGCTAAAGCATGACTAAGACCTTCTGGACGAATATTTGAAATGCAGTTTCGAGAGTCATCCCGCAAACCAGGCTTAGGTTCGAAGGTAAAGTAGACGCCAAGGCTATCAGGAGAACTCAACCCCGGCCTTTCTCCGATCATTAAGACGACCATACGGGCCGCCAACTGGCTTCCTATCTCGTCTCCAATTGCGACCCTCCCTTGGCGAATGATGACAACCGGCGATAGACTCCAGCTCTCCTTTTCAGCCAACGTTATTAAGTTAGCAAGCATCGGCAAGCTGTGGTCACGCACTGCTCTAGCAGATAGTCCATCAGCAATAACAATTGAAAGATCAAACTCAGGAGCCCCCTCTTCCTGGTGCCAATCGCTTAAAGACTTTTTAGTTGCCTCATCCAACTTCCTCCCGAGATCAGGACGCTGAAGGTATTCCTCACGACCGACAGCAGCACTGTTGCCGACAAAGCATCTCAGGCCCTTGTCACGTATCTGATCGGCCAAGCGATCGGCGTCTAGGCCAGAGTGCACGGCATCCCGGGCTCCGGCATGGGCCAACTGGAATTCCAGATGAGCTGATGTTGGCAGACTTGTTCCCGCCCGGCCTAACGCCACACGCGCTGCCGTCAACCGTTTCAAATTATCCCACGGATCAGCTGTCACAACTCCAGATAGAAAACGATTATCTCTATTCATTGGCCCGCCTCCGACGTCGCGGCCAAAACTGCTCTTGAAAAGGGAGCCGGGAGACTCTGACTAGTAGTCAAAGCTCCACCGTCCATTTTCATAATTCCCATGTCATTTAGCCAGCGCTCAAACTCAGGCGCCGGACGCAATCCAAGTACTTTCCTGACATAGAGTGCATCGTGAAAGGAGGTGCTTTGGTAATTCAACATGATATCGTCGGCGCCGGGGATACCCATTATAAAATTGACCCCAGAGGTCCCAAGGAGTGTTAACAAGTTGTCCATATCGTCTTGGTCCGCTTCGGCATGGTTGGTGTAGCAGATGTCGCAACCCATTGGCACACCTAACAGTTTCCCGCAGAAATGATCCTCCAGGCCGGCCCGAATAATTTGCTTACCGTTATAGAGATACTCAGGCCCTATAAATCCAACAACGGTATTAACCAAGAATGGATCATAGTGCCTGGCTACCGCGTATGCTCTTGCTTCACAGGTTTGCTGATCTAAACCATGGTGAGCTCCAGCCGAAAGAGCACTTCCCTGCCCGGTCTCGAAGTACATAACATTGTTGCCGACCGTTCCGCGCTTGAGGCCCATCGCGGCCTCACGCCCTTCCTCCAACAATGACAGCGAAACACCGAAACTACGATTGGCCGCTTCGGTCCCGGCGATAGACTGGAAGACAAGGTCTACAGGTTTGCCCCGGTTAATCAATTCAATAGTGGAAGTGATATGCGTCAGGACACACGTCTGAGTAGGAATACTGTAATTACCAACCACAGAATCCAACATTTCTAACAGTTCGCCGATGGCCGATAGGCTATCCGTCGCTGGATTAATTCCTATCATTGCATCCCCGTTACCGTACATTAGTCCATCCAGAACGCTTGCGGCGATGGCTGATACGCTATCCGTTGGACTATTCGGTTGCAGCCTTGTCGACATTCTGCCCTTCAGTCCCATGGTATTTCGGAACGCCGTTTTGACTCGGATCTTCTGCGTCACAAGCACCAGATCCTGAAGACGCATAATTTTCGACACTGCCGCGGCCATTTCGGGCGTGAGTCCCGCCGATATCGTCTTTAGGTTTTCCTCAGTGCACTCGTCACTCAACAGCCAGTTTCTGAAGTCACCTACTGTCAGATGGCTGACCAAGGCGAAAGCCGAGGCATCGTGGTTGTCGAGAATTAACCTTGAGACCTCATCGGACTCATAGGGTATTACCGCTTCATTCAGGAACGCCTTTAAGGGCAGATCGGCAAGAGCCATCTGCGCCGCAACCCGCTCCGTATCAGAGCATGCAGCAACACCCGCCAGTACATCTCCAGATCGGAGCGGAGTTGCCGCTGCAAGAAGGCATTTCAGGTCTTGAAAATGCCAACGCTCACCACCAGCCAACTGTGCATACCCACCCATTCTTCCTCCGAGGGATTTGCTCCCTGCTCTATTCCATGGCCTCCAGGGATTCAGGCAGAACCTGACCACCGTCAACAACAATTGTCTGCCCTGTCACATAGCCCGCTTCGCGTGAAGCGAGAAACATAGCGGCATTAGCAATATCCTCGGTACTACCCAGCTTTTTGAGTGGGATTGAGGCTGCCATCTGATCCAGATATTCCTGCCCCATATCTTCGAGGCCTTCAGTAATGATGTTTCCCGGCATTACTGCATTTATCGTGATCTGATATTTACCCAGTTCGATGGCCGCTGTGCGAATGAATCCTAGTTGGGCGGACTTGCTGGCGCCGTAATGGGACCAACCGGGAAATCCTGTGATAGGCCCAGTGATGGAGGATGTAACCACAATCCGCCCTGCCTGACTCTTCTTTAATTCAGGTAGACACGTCTGCACGCTGACGAACGTGCCTTTCAGATTGGTGTTCATGACCTCGTCCCATTGGTCGTCCGACATGGACTCAAGACCAGCAGACGGGAAAATGCCCGCATTCGCACACAACACATCTAGTCCACCGTACAACTCAACACAACGGGCAACTGCGGCCTTCATGTCTGTACGACTGCTAACATCCGCACAATAATGGTTCGCTGTCCCCCCGGCCGACACGATCTCTTCAACCGCGGCTGCAGCTGACGCCTCACTTCTAGCAACCACGAGAACCTTTGCACCTGCTGATGCAAAGCCCGAGGCTATACCTTTTCCAATACCCTTACTTGCTCCGGTCACCATGACCGAGAGTCCTTTAAGCGATGTAATCATTTTTCGTCCCTCTTATTTCAATTGCCTGTTCATGAGAAGGCATACCGTATGTTTGTTTGTGCTCAAGTCTTTCTTTTTACTAGCGATTGAGGATCAGAAAGGTAGGCTCGGGCGAGTTCGGCTGTGCCATTCGCGAATTCCACGCCCTGTTCTACTGCCATGTCTGCGGTAGGATGCGACCCGATCCATGCCAGAAGCGTCATCCGCCGCAGCATGATAAATGTCGGTATTTCAGATCTCTCCGCCTGGGAGAGATCAGTGATCTCTGAGTACCCAGAGAGCCATGAAGCGACTAATTCGGGTACATCGGGCCGTGTCTCAATAAAGCTGATGGCTGACGCTAGGTCGTACAAAAACCAACCTGAACCACAGTCATCGAAGTCAATGACTCGGATATCCGTACCGTTTTCCAATAGATTCGCCAAACGCAGATCAGAATGAATCAAACCGTAGCGATCGGAGCCTTTCCCAAATTCCTCAAGCCTCGTCCTGATCGTTTCAGAGGTTTCCTCCAACAACTCCAGAGACTGCTCATCCAAGCCGGGAGCCTCACGCCAATCACCCCAGTTAGGTCTATTGCCCAGACATCCATCGAAGTCCCAGACCAGACGTTCAAAGTAGGCTGGTCGTTGCCAACTCTTAGCGTGTTTATGTAGCCGCGCTGTCAGTCTGCCCAGGTTTCGAAATGCTTCCTCAAGCCGGTCCTCGTCTGGCTCCGTACCCTCAATAAACCCGAACAGGTCTACAAAACGAGTTTCCATCAGATGGTCATCCCCTTCGACCTCTACCACGTAATCGCCACTGGAAGTTGGTATTGCTTGGGGGGTTAGAATTCCGGCCTCCCTTTGGAGCGCAGCCATCCAGTCCAGCTCTGTCCTGACTGCATTTCGAGTGTGATAGCCGGGACGGTGTACGCGCATAACCACTGCCCTGTCGGAGCTGCCCGAATCTACTCGGTACGTGGCGTTCTCTGAGAGGCTAAGCAACTTCAGCCCTGCGCCCTCAGATAGCCCCCATTCTCCAAGAGCTTGCCTGGCAACTTGCTCTAGCAATATCAGCTGGGTTTCTCTGTTGAGCTGATCGAAATGTATTGCCGAATCCATAAATTCACCTTCTTCGAAGCAGAGATCCTGATTACTTTTTGGCTTTTCGGCGACCCAACCAATAGCCACCAAAAAGAACCAAGCCGGCCATCAATGTGGTCAGTGAACCCAGTGCGGGGACCTGCGGCGAGTATCCAGCCACCATTTTTGCGTAAAGCCACACCGGCACGGTTTGCTCTGCACCCGTTGTGAAAGTCGACAGTGGAAAATTGCCCCACGAGAGAAGGAAGGCAAACAACGCTCCTGAAAAAATGCCTGGCCAAAGGATTGGCAATGTCACCTCCGTGAATACCTGCCAGCGGGACGCTCCAAGATCGTATGCAGCTTCTTCCACAGAGGGATCGAAACCGTATACCTGAATGCTAATGACCAACGTGACAATCGGAATGATCCAGACCAAATGAGCAAATACCGCCAGCTGCCAACCAGGGCTGATATCCAGTGCCGAAGACCACAACAGAATGGCCAAGCCGAGCACCGCTTGAGGAAAGAAGATCGGTAGCAAAATCAGTTTTTGATAAAGGCTGCGACCTTTCCATTCATATCGCGCAAATGCCAATGCCCCCGCTATTGCCAGAACAACAGAAACGATCGTGACGACGCCTGCAATCAAGAGTGAGGTCCCCAGGTAGTCTCGAATCTCGATCGAACTGAACACCGACGCGTACCAGTCAAGGGACCAGGCCTTTACGGGGAACATGAAAAAGCGCAATTTGGAAAACGATGCAATAAAAACTGCAACCATCGGAAGATAGATGAATAGCAAAATGACAATCGTCCAGATCCGAATCGCTTTTTCGCTTTTACGATTTCTGAATGCAGTCTCAGTAGCTGACATAACTTAGCTCCTATTTTCGCGACAACAGGTTGTCCAGATTCAGCCGGGACAAGAGGCCAATCACGAGGACCGCAGTGAGTAGGATCAATAGTGTTGAGAGAGCCGAACCCAGAGGCCAGTTCTGTGCGTAGGTAAACGCGGTCTCAATATCATGAGAGATCATGATGATCGACTGGCCTCCGAGTATCTTCGCTTCCGATATGGAGCCAAGCACAAGGACAAACGACAACAAACATCCAATCATGATGCCTGGCATTGCCAGCGGCAGCTCTACCTCTTTAAAAACCTGCCAACGCGTCGCTCCCATATCGAAAGCCGCTTCACGGCATGAATCGGGCACCATTGATATGCCTAATGACATTGGGAATAACATGAAGGGCAAATAAACATACACCATCCCTAGTACCGTCACGGGGGCGTTGTAGAGCATGTCAGGGAGCTCCCACCCAAAGAGCGTTCTGGTTGTGCCGTCCAGAATGCCATGGTTCAGAAGCGTTAATACCCAGCCAAAAAGACGAACGTTTTCTGAAACAAATAGGGGCAGAACCAGCAGTAGCGTGAGGATCATCGAGCGCCTGAAGATTCGCGATAGACCGTAGGCGACAGGCCAACAGATCACGATCAATATCAGTGTCGATAGCAGAGCGAGCCAGACAGACCAGGCGTATGAAATGTAATAACCTTCCTGGAAAATAGTGACAAAGTTCTCTAGGGTCGGTAACTGGTTAAAGGCAAAGGAACGTTCGGGCATAAAGCTGTAAATGACCACCAGCCCAAGCGGACCTATGAATCCCGCCACAAAAATAAATAACGCCGGAAGGCTTAGAAGTGCGCCAGGCTGTTTAAACCAAAGTAAAGTTTTTCGAGCCCTGAGCTTCAAAGCAGGATCCTTGGTTTCCGGCAAACGTTCTGCAGAAGAGTCGGTTACAGGGTATGATTTAGATGGCATGTTCATGTTCAGGATCCTCCTATCTCGCAAGCAGAAAAGCCTGATCGGAATTCCATCCTAAGCGGACGCTTTCTCCAACATTCCATTCATCGCCAATCATCGTCTCAACAAGCAGTGAGCGTTTCTTCACTTTCACTTCATACTGAACTCTCGAACCCAGCACGTACTGGTTTTGCACAGTGCCAGCTATCTCAGTGTCAGCCGCTTCGCCCTCGGCTAAAATTTGAATGCGCTCAGGTCGCACGATGAGAATGCCAGATTCAAGATCAGCGCCTGGAGGTCCGACGTAACTGTCTTGAGTATCTGTATCCAGAAAGCGAGCGTCCTCCTGCCGGGTAACATTGAATTGATTTACTTCACCCATAAACTGGGCGACAAAGCTATTCGCGGGCTTATTGTAGATTTCATCGGGAGTTCCAATCTGTACGATGCGGCCATCACGCATTATTGAAATGCGATCGCTCATGACCATTGCTTCTTCTAGTGAATGGGTGATGTACACAAAAGTCTTTCCGGTTCGCCGCTGAATATCTTTGAGTTCTTTTTCCAGCGTTTTCCGCAATCGATAGTCCAGGGCAGAAAGCGGCTCGTCGAAGAAGAGGATCTCAGGATCGAAAGCTAGTGCTCTTGCCAGAGCAACCCGCTGCTTCTCACCGCCAGAACACTCACTTACCTTTTTTGCGTAATAGGCTTCTGAGAGGTGGAGCTGTTCAAGCAATTCGATTGCTCGGGTTTTCCGGTTGTTCTTCGTTTCTCCGCGGAGCTTCAGGGGAAACTCTATGTTCTCCCCAACAGTTTTATGTGGAAACAACGCCAAGGATTGAAAAACCATGCAGGTTGGGCGGCGATTGGCAGGCACATCGTTAACCCGCTCTCCCGACATCAAAATATCGCCGCGAGATGGCTTATCCATACCAACCAACATCCGGATCATGGTCGTCTTACCACTGCCGGATGGGCCTACGATCGTGAAAAACTCACCTTTTTTTACTTCGAGGTTAATGCGCTCGACCGCTACAAAGTCGCCGAAGTATTTCTCTACATTCCGCAATTCAAGAATGCTTTCAGTCATACCTGCCTCCGATGGATATAGGTATGCTCGGTCCGGCAGCACGCCGGACCGAGCATATCGGGATTACGCCTCGCGACGGGCACGCGTATAGATTTCGAGCATTCGGTCGTAGTCAGGATTCACGTCGTAATCCGCACAGTGCTCTAACTCCCACTCAAGGCTGTCATACTGAATGGCATCCAGCTCCTGCTTAGTGAACGCATCACGTACTTCTTTCATTCCCAACTGAGTTACGGGGTTGTGAGAGCCCTCGGCGAACGCCACTTGTCTAGAAACATCGGGGCGTTGCACATACTCAAGGAAATCTTCGGCCCTCGGCGACAGCTCAGGATTATTAACAACGGAGGTGACTTCGATCCAAACAATGCCACCCTTCCCGTCGATCGGTCCGGATTTCGGCGTAATACCCCTGACGTTTGAAAAGCCATCCATTCGTGCGATTGAGCAGGAGTAAGTGCCGCCCGTGAAGTAGGCATCAATACCACCAGTAATCAGCGCCTGGTTCATCATCAGATGGTCGTCTGAGAGAACCTTCGCGTTTTTGAACAGATACCTTGCAACTCGCTCGAACTCTGTAAATTCGGCTTCGGTGTGCTCTTTGAACGGCGTGAAGCCGGCCGTTATACACATGTGATAAATATTCCAGTTTGCCCAGGTGAGCATTCCGTAACGGCCCTTCATGGAGGGGTCCATGAAGAGGTTGAAGCCCTGATCTTCAGCCATCGAACGTGAAATTTTATCGGTGTTTACTACGAACGACAGCGGTCCGAATCGCTGAGTCATGCCCAACAGTTCTTTCTGATCCAGACTCATCGCCCACTTATAAGGCCAACGAAATTCCTCAAGCATCTGGTCGAAGTAGGGCCGAAAACGCTCTTGGTCCAGCGGTTTGATCAAGCCTTCCGGGTAGAGGATTTCTCTCGCCCAAGGGTTGTTGAGATTTACGAGGTCCCATACTTTATTTTCTCCGGCTCGGAGCTTATTCACTGCATCCGGATCCGAGAGAACATTCTGGGCAGAGACCCGTGTATCAAAAGATCGGCGGAAAGGATCCAGAACGTTCGGCGAGTTATACCCCTCCCAAACCAGGATATTAAGCTCACGAGCTCTATCTTTTGACGCAGCCCAACCCATATTTGGCCAGAGCGCCGCTGGAGCTGCGGCCGCGCCCGCCGCCATCCCCATTCCCTTTAGAAAATTACGACGATTGGTCTTTAGCTTCGACATGTGCGATCTCCCAATATTTTTACTTGGCATTTACCACATTTTAAACCACTTAAGCTCAAGCATATTTCAGGCCACCACTTAAAAATTTAGATTTAAAAACCTTTATATTATTGTTTTTATTGATTTTTCGGAAATTCATTAGAACCTAGAAGGGCCCAAATGCACCAGTTTTCTCCGCACCATAACTTGGCATCTACCAACTTTTGCCCCATACTGCGCACAACAAAGCATCAGACTTAATAAATCAGAGCGCTTGAATGCTGTGACGAAAAGAAAGTGGACAAAAAAAGCGCGTTGGCGCGAGATTCGTGAGCAACTGGACCGGCAGCCCGTCGTTCAGATTTCAGAGATGGCTGACTATTTTGATGTTTCGGTTGAAACAGTTCGGCGAGATATTGATTCGATGGCAACAGAAGGGTTGGTTATTCGCACATATGGCGGAGCAGCCAACTCCAGAATCGCGTCCGAACCAACCCTTGAAGAGCGCACTGAGGTCCTTATTGATGAACGCAAGAGGATCAGCCTCGCAGCCCTGCCCCGCATCAGTAATGGTGATGTCTTAATGATGGATGCCAGTGCTACGTGCGTACATTTTGGAAAGCTGTTAGCTAGAGAGCGCACTGATCTGACTGTCATTACAAACAGCTTCTCTGTGGCCCAAGCACTCGCATCCAATTCCACGTTTACAGTGCTGATTCTACCTGGCGTTTTCAATGCCCACGAGAATGCTAATTATGGCGGTTTAACCGTTGAATATTTGCAGAGGTATCAGGCGGACCATTGCTTTTCTAGTTGTGGAGCTCTAACACCCCGCGGACCTACCGAAGTCAACGCGGAAGTGGCCTGCCTCAAACGCGCGATGATTCAGTTGTCGAAACAAACAACTCTACTAATTGATCACTCCAAACTTGGCTCTGGGAAGCTAGAAACAGTCTGCCCCTTGGACCAGATAAGTGAAATTGTATGCGATGCCAACCCAACTGAGGAAGTTCAGCTAGCGTTGCAACGCGCTTCTGTAAAGCTGTGTTTGATTTAGCAAATCGACTTTTTGTTACCTGCATTTAGGAGTCTGAACGTGAAAGGTGTCCGCTCTATTCTTGACCAAAATGCTTTCCACTTCGACACACAAGAAAGCACGCCAACTAATTTGAGCCGCATGGTTGAGAAGAGGCTGAAAACCGTGGGCCCCACATCGGTGCTCTTTTACCAAGAACCACTGCACATTGTTAGGGGTGAAGGCGTCTGGCTCTACGACGATTCTGGGAACCGGTATCTCGACGTCTACAATAATGTACCTTCCGTTGGGCATTGCCACCAGAAAGTTGTTGACGCGGTATGCCGGCAAATGGCGGAACTGAATATTCATACCCGATACCTTCATGGGGCCATACATGAATACATCGAACGAATACTGGATACAATGCCCTCTAAGCTTAACCGCATGGTAATGACGTGCACTGGCAGCGAAAGCAATGATATGGCACTTCGGCTGGCCAGACACTGGACCAAGAACCATGGAGTGATCGTTACTGAAGCTGCTTACCACGGCAACACCTCTGCTGTAACTGAGATTTCTCCCTCTTCACTTAAAACCAGCGAACCCGCCGATCACGTTTTCGTAATCCCTATCTCAGAAATGCCACAGGCTCCGGACGAGGCAAAGACGTGGTTTCTCAATAAAGTGAGAGAGGGCATTCAAACCCTGAATGATCGCCGCTATGGCTGTGCAGCCCTCATAGTAGATACCATTTTTTCAAGCGACGGAGTAATCGCCGATCCCGCTGGATTTCTCAAACCCTCTGTTGAGTTAATACAGAGCAAAGAAAGCTTGTTCATTGCAGACGAAGTTCAACCCGGCTTCGGCAGGACAGGCGATAACATGTGGGGCTTCGCAAGACATGATGTTGCGCCTGATATCGTCACAATGGGAAAACCAATGGGCAACGGTTATCCAGCAGCGGGCATTGTTGCTAACGACCATTTATTCGCCTCTTTTAATGAAGAGGTGGGCTACTTCAATACATTTGGAGGCTCAACAGCCGCTGTAGCGGCGGGCTCAGCTGTCTTGGACGTCATCGAAGAGGAAAATCTGATAGCCAATTCAAAAGAAGTAGGCCTCTATCTCAAAACCCGTTTAACAGATCTGGCCAATGAATATGAAGAAGTCGGAGCGGTCCGAGGGGCCGGCCTGTTCGTGGGACTAGATTTTATCGACCCAACTTTATCGGGAGCACCAGACCCAGCAAAAGCCTCGAAAGTCATAAATTCACTACGTCAGAATGGCGTCCTCATTGGTGCTGCAGGAAAATATGGGAACACTCTCAAAATTCGGCCTCCATTATGCTTTGAGAACAGCCATGCTGATTTCTTTCTTAATCAAATGCAGCGTGCAATTGAGGAGACTAGGTGATCAAGTTGGTCACGGGGAAGCCTACTTGACAGAGCTCACTAATAAATTTGGAGAGCAAACCACCGCTACACAATAACCAGCTTCTTACAACTTGCCCCAACCCGCACTAAGTCTTGTTGATAGTGCCGGCCTCAGGCTGCTCCGCCACACCTAACATGGCCTTCATGGCAATCAGAGCTGGCTTGGTAGCAGAGACGTGACATTCAGCGTGGTCGCAAAGCGAACGTTCGGATTCGGCGATGACGAGAAAACGAAGCTGCGCGCCCTACGCGTCTGCTTTACTTGACTGGTTAACTCTCACCAGCTACTGAACGGGATATTCGAATGTTCAATTTTTACATGACCAAGATTCTTTGATTTCAATAGTGACTCTACCGAAGCAGCACATCTCCGTGCGTTTATTGTTGTCTATCATAAAAAAGTGCCCCTTTTAGGTTGAGACTAGCAGGAGGCATACTTTGATCAAACTTTAATGTCCTCTGTCACCTGACAGCGGAGGAGGCATCCACTCTGGACGAGCTGTTCCTGGATCACCACGAAAACCTGCGCGGTGAAGAGTACTACCACTAACCGGCATCAGAGAGATCGCTATATTTATTAACCAAACCCTGAACACGTTACGCAGCCTGAAGCTTATCGGCATGGCCGAAGGCCTGGAACAACAACTGGCGCAACCGGCCACCCACGCTGAACTGGGCTTTGAAGAACGTCTTACCCTGATGGTCGATCGGGAAACCACGCACCACAACAATAACAAAGTGGCCCGTCTGCTCAAGGCCACCCGCCTGAAACAACAGGCCCATCCTGAAGAGATCGATTACCAGCACTCCCGTGGCATGCAACGCAGCCAGTTCGCCGACCTGCTCAGCAGTCGCTGGATCCATCAGCATCACAACGTCCTCATTACCGGCCCTAATGGCTGCGGTACGACCTATCTGCGGGTGTGCCCTGGCGAATCAGGCCCGCCGACACGGCTTATCCGTGCGCTACTTCCGAACTTCTCGACTGCTGGAGTCGCTTAGCATTGCCCATGGAGATGGGCGCTTCGCCAAACTGATCCTGCTGTCAATGGCCATTTATTTTGACTCACCTCCAAAGCGGTCAAAACTCACCGTTGTTTACAACCGCTTTCAAACCCTGCGTCAGCGATGAAGCGCCGAGCGCAAAATGCATTGTTTATCTCAAGCTAACTCTCCGAAAGTCGTGCCAGCACTGGTTTACCGTCGTTAGCCCCCTTACCCTCTGCGAGTAGGCGAACATTCCTCGCCGAGAGGTAAACAGTGGCAGGATAGGTAGGCGTTTCATCAGCAAAGAATCTGCCTCACGGTAGAGTGACGTCCTGCTAGACGCTGCGGCTGTCTTTTTCGCTCGATCTAATAAAACATCAACCTCTGCATCATCATTGTACCCAGCATTGAAACCGGCAGGTGATTGGTTTGCGCCATGAAGCACCTGAGCTAGCCAAAGGTCGGACGACATGCCCCAACTCATCTCTGTGAAAGCAACATTGACAGCAGCACCCTCGCGCCACTGGTTGCAGTACGTGACCCAGTCTTCGTGGAAAGTAATCTCTAATTGGATGCCGACTCTTTCCAAGTCCTGGGCCAGCCTCTTGTATATTCCACCCGGGTCGAGCTGTGCAGAACCTGCTCGGGCTGCCTCCACTTTAAGCACTAGACCGTCCGAAAAGCCTGCCTCAGTTAAGAGCTTTTTAGCTAACCCTGGGGCATACGGATAATGGTCTGGGGCAAACTCATCATACGACGGAGCTCCTGGTGGAATTGCGCTGACTGCGGGCACAGCAGCACCTGGAAAGAGGTCAGCACATAGGGCCTTACGGTCGATAGCATGTGCTATTGCATGTCGTACACGTAGATCTGATATCTGCGGATCTCTCTGGTTAAATACTAGATACCAGAGGTAAGGTGGTGAAAACGCCGGTATGTTAAAGCCCTGCGCAGACAAACCATCTAGGTCCGCTCCTTCCAGGCTATAAGCAAAGTCCACCCTGCCGTCGACTAGAGCCTTTACTCGATCGTCGCGATTAGGAAAAGGTAAAAATTGAATAGCCTCAATCTGGGGACAGCCATACCAATAATTTTCGTTGCGACGCAGTTCAACGGCGGAACCGTACGCAGTTTCAAATCGGCGATAGAATTGAAATGGACCGGTACCAGGTGCTCTATCAGCACACTCATCGGGACCATAGTTCCGAATAGCTTCAGGGCTGATCAATGACTGTGAACCCGGGGCATCTTCTTGCGTCATATACCTGAGGAACTCCGGGTTTGACTCGGACAGACTAAGCTCAACAGTCATATCATCTAGTGCTCTAACCCTGTCGACCAGCCCAATTCCAGCGCGATTGAAATCCGCAGCTACAGGCGAGAAAAAAGGTGAATCCGGGCAGCACAAGCGCTCGTAGTTAATAACCACAGCTTCTGCGTTTAGTGGCGCGCCATCATGAAAAACCACGCCGTCCCTTATTTTGAAAACATAGGTACGAAAATCTTCTGATATCTCACATTCGACTGCGAGCCTTGGGATAACATCTGTCGGGTCATTGAAATTAGCGGGAGCGGAATCAAAATCGTCTTCGAATAGGCTTTCATGGGTCTGCTGCACTACTCGACCCGTATTCCACCCCCCGAACGATCTGGGGGGATCAATCTCATCTACCGACCAATCAAGAGCAACCCTCAGGATCTTGTCTTCTTGCATATGCTTTTCCTAATTGAAATTTATTTAAGTGGCAAATAACCGACTATGATCTCGGGCATGGCGCATTGACGCGATCTCTAAACCTGCTGCGGCACCACATTCCATCTCACCGATCCCCGTGCCAAGAGATATCCCCGCAGACCCAATAATCTCAGGGGCAAGAACGACCAACATCGCTTGAGCTGCAGACGCAGGAATCACGTCCAAACGAACGGCAGCTGACAGGATCATCGTGACGACGCCTCGTAACTCCATAAGCACAGCATCTTCCCTGCTTATTCCCATTGCAGCTGCAACGGCTCCAGATACTACTGATACATGGCCTGGGGTTTTTTTGTCCGAGACTTCCTGGACAAATTTTACGAGCGTAGAGTTAGCGTGGAAAGCGGGTGCCAACGAAGCTAGCCTGCTACCGCAACGACGAGAAGCCGCTTGTGATGAAGCTGTCAGCTTGAGGAGGTCTAGCCGGGCATCTATCTCAAGCAAACCGCTAAGAAGGCCAGCTCCAAGCGCGTCATGGGCCAACGCGGCAGCTGCACCATCAGCTCGTGCAACCCCGTGAGTCAGAGCCGACGTAATCATGCTTTGCAGATCTTGTGGCGTTTCGACTCGCCCATCTCTGAACAAGCGCTCAAGACCAAATGCATGTGCATGCCTCCCAATCGGCAATGCTGAATCAGAAAGCTGCATCAGTGCCAATACAGAGCTAGCGTGAGTATCGAAGGTACAGTTAGTCATGGAGGTGACGATGGGAACCATGGTCTGAGACGGTCGCGCCACTCGGGGGCGCGTCAGCAGCAAAAGCTCGCTCCTCAAACCGAATCTGGATATTCCGGAAGCCTAGTGCACGAACTGGCCGTGCGGTTAGGTCTGGTGTGTCAGTTACGGGTACCAGAATTTCATCATTGCGGAATTCAGCAGGGGTATGCCGATTACCTAGTGCATGACCAATCTGAAAGGCCTGTGAAGGTTCTAACTCGCTCAAGGCGACGACCATCACTAACTCAGGTCGCCGGGCAACAACTAGAATTCGTCTAGTGTCATCGTGGACTACAGCCCCATCAAAGAGCCAATCTGGTCTGGGGAAATCTATCCCGACTTGCTCTCCATTTTCACTAACCGCACGCAATCGGCGACGTCCTGCGTCTGCGGCTGTGATCCAGATTTTATCTCTAGCTCTTCCGTTAAAAGCCCTGTCATCGTAACGACCTAGAATTTCGTGTATTAGCAACATTGTTCTTCTACTTCCTTAATGTTGGTGCCGGGCGACCTCGAACATGATGTCGGGCGATAGCCCACACGCTCTGCATAGCATTTCGTAAAGCCGGAGCATCGTCGGCGAGAAAACGGACGATGGCGCCGCAACCGGAAGCGAGAGCTGCAGCCCCGCCATAGACCATTTTTAATTCCCCAAGCCGTGCATTAATTTTCGTGGCCAGCTCTTCTTGATCGTTTTTCTGGCTCAAGATCACGAGAGAGCCAATATATCCGGCTTGCCCCAACGCTCCTATTAACGCCGGGCTCGCTTCGCCCGGCCTAAACGTCGACGCGTCGACCAATACCGGCTGACCGTTAAAACTTGCCTCAAGGCGTAACGAGACCGCGTCATAGACGTATTCCTCACCGCGGGCAACCCTACCAGGAGCAATGCTTTCACCCAAAATTGCCTCTGCGCCCTCCGCCAGGTCAATGTGAGTTTCCTGCCGGTACACAGCCTTGGGGTGCGCGATAATCATGTCCGGAATCGATTCGATAAACGCCCCTCGGCCCAGCTTGATGTGTGTTGTCTGAGCAGCCAATCCATTGCCTTGAATACGAGTTGCGGAGGGCGTTGAGATGCAAACTGAGACATCGTCCTCAAGATGCAAATCGGTACGAAGCCGGTCCCCCCCAAAAACCGACCCCGCTGCATTCTGGGTGTAGATCAAGGCGCCAGATTCAGAGTCAAATGGAAGCACTCCCGTGGTAGTCATCGGATACCGCTGCCTACGCTCCACTAGTCTAGTACGGCCGTATTTGTCGGTGCGAAAACGCAGCGCCAGCAGACCGTCGTTCATCCGGTCAGCTTTCCGAAAAGCGCACTTCGTTTAATTTCCTCAAACACTGCCTTTACTCCCAGGCCACTGCGGAGGTCGGTGAAAAGAGATGCTCTATCTGGGCGCGCTAACGAGACGTCGCCTGTGATCCGTTCCAAATCGGCATCTACATGCGGAGCTAGATCTATCTTGTTGACCACCAGCAAATCTGCTCTCAACACACCCAAACCTCGCTTTCGGGGAATATCATCTCCGCCAGATACATCTATGACAAAAGCCCACCAGTCCACAAGCTCACTAGAGAAAGTGGCAGCTAAGTTATCCCCTCCGCTCTCGATGAGAATGACGTCAGGCTGAAAGCGTCGCTCTAACCGTTCCGCTGCTTCAAGGTTTACAGATGGGTCTTCACGGATGGCAGTGTGAGGACAGGCCCCGCTTTCGACACCTAGAACTCTCTCGGGATCGATTAAGCCCGAACGCTTGACCCGCTCAGCATCCTCATCTGTAACAAGATCGTTTGTTATCACTGCGACAGAGATAGATTCCTCACTAAACAAAGGGAGCAAGCGTTCCACTAACCGCGTTTTTCCACTACCAACTGGGCCTCCGAACCCTAAACGAACCGCTGCCATAGCCTAGACTCCTTACTTAAGCATGTATGATTGTCCCAGCGTCACCCGAGTTAAAGGTGTGCTGATGAGTGGCTGACCATCGATTCGTACTTGAAAAGACTCTGCGTCAACATCGATGTTCGGCACTAGATCATTCAGCAACATATCGCTTTTTCTGGTCCCTCGTGTGTCAGCTACGGGTACCATGGCGGACTTGAGATCTAGTCGACGAGCAATGCCTGAAGTGATCGCGGCTGGAGAGACGAAGCGCACACCCAAAGCCTGAGGTGCCCGCCCGAAATAGCCCCACATAGGTCTGTAACGAAGTGGCTCACAGCTCATCAGCGATGCGTTGGCCTCACCCAACGGCGCCCACACAGGAAAGCCAGATTTCATAATGAGTTCCGGCTTGGCTCCAAAGTATTCCGGTTTCCAAAACACGAGATCGGCCAATTTCCCTACCTCTAGCGAACCAACTTCAGCATCAATGCCAAACATTCGTGCTGGGTTGATCGTATATTTTGCAAGATACCGACGAATTCTGAAGTTATCTGCTCCACTACCGCGGTCTTCCGGTAACGTCCCCCGAAGCTCTCTCATATGATCGGCAAGTTGCCAGCACCGCGTAATAGTCTCTCCGATTCTCCCCATTCCTTGGCTATCTGATCCGATCGCGCTTATGGCGCCAATGTCATGCAAGACATCCTCGGCCCCAATAGTTTCTTTACGGATTCGGCTCTCCGCAAATGCAACATCTTCGGGCAGCCGAGGATTAAGGTGGTGACTCGTCATGGCCATATCGAAGTGTTCATCGAAGGTGTTTATGGTGAACGGGTTCGTCGGGTTGGTCGATGAAGGCAAAATGTTGGCTTTTCCGCACATTCGGATGATGTCTGGCGCGTGGCCGCCACCAGCACCCTCTACATGGTATGCATGGATGCCACGTCCGGCGATGGCACGCATTGTGTGTTCGACGAATCCGGACTCATTAAGCGTATCGGTATGCAGCTGAATTTGGCCCCCACCGATCTCGGCAGCCTTGAGAGCAGCATCAATCACCGCAGGAGTCGCGCCCCAGTCCTCGTGAATTTTTAACCCCGCTGCGCCGGCGGCTAACTGTTCTAGTAAAGGCTCAACTGTGTGGGAAGCGGCCTTTGCAATAAATCCGAAGTTGACAGGGAAGGCTTCTGCTGCCTGCAACATGTGCCCCAAATTTGTCGTTCCAGTTGAGGCTATAGGAACAGTAGTCGGGCCGAGACCGCCTCCCATCAATGTTGTGAAGCCAGCCGAAAGCGCTTCCTCTACTTGCCCCGGGTCGATGAAATGAACATGACAGTCGATCGCTCCAGCAGTGACGATTAACCCCTCAGCCGCTCGAACATCTGTGTTAACTCCCACGATAAGGCCAGCAGTCACGCCGTCCATTATGTTTGGATCACCTGCTTTACCTATGCCAGCAATCCGGCCATTCTTGATGCCAATGTCCGCTTTAATGACGCCAAGAACTGTATCGATGATCAAAGCGTTTGTGATGACGAGGTCAAGCACGCCATCAGCCGCAGTTAAAACACCATCGCATCCAGTGCCGCACCTCATGGTTTTACCTGCACCGAACACTAGCTCGTCACCACCAACACAGCTGTCGTGCTCCACTTTTGCCCATAAACCTGTGTCACCCAACCGAACAGAATCCCCTACAGTAGGCCCATAAAGCTGTACGTACCTCGAACGTTCGATTGAATGAGCCATACACTACTCCTGCAAGAAAACTGATAGTCGGGATTTGGCGGCGGAATAGACGTTTGGGTCGTCCAGAGAGCCATTAACCAAACCGGCAAGGCCGTTCACAATTCTGGCTCCGCCAATTGCCACTAGGTCGACCTCCCGCAGGTCCCCTGGCTCAAAGCGCAGTGTTGTTCCAGCAGGGATATCGAGGCGAAATCCGTATGCGGCCGTACGATCGAAATATAGCGCTGGGTTGACTTCGAAGAAGTGATAATGCGAACCAATTTGGATGGGCCGGTCAGCTTTGCTTTGGACCCTTAAGCTCGTCGTATCGCGCCTGCTGTTTACCTCTACTGGTCCTTCGCCAAGCTTCCATCGCGGGTTGAGGGGTACCAAAAGATCCGACGTTCCCGGCCCGATCGGAGCATGGACGCAAACGAGCTTCTGCCCATCTGGAAAAAATGCCTCAACCATAACGACGTCGATCCGCTCAGCAACGCCCGGCATCACATCATCTTCGGTTAACAGGCTTGCTCCTAAGGAAACCATGTCAGAAACGGTTCCCCCTTCACGCGCACCTTCACAGATGGCGTCGGCGATCATAGCTCGGGCTTCAGGCTCACTGACGGGAAGTCCTTTTTTATGACGAGACCTCGCAAGCTCTGCTGCCTGGTGTAACAGAAGCCGATCAATTTCGCGCGGAAAAAGCCGCATTACTTACCTCCTACCGATTGCGCATGATCTGTTCACTACTGACCTTTGCACTTGAAATGGACGATCGACACCCGCGCCTATTTAGACCGCTAGATGAGCCGACAATTGATCACTTGTTACTTGGCTGTCTACTACCCCTTGTTCAACTATCTCGCCGAGCTTCAGGATCATGAAGCGGTTCGCAATGCTTAAAGCAAAGTCCAAGTGCTGTTCCACGAGCAGTACGGAAATACCTAAGTCATCACGTGCCCTGACCAATACTTCTGCCATACGGTCAACCATTGCAGGTTGGAGGCCTTCTGTTATCTCATCGATAAGCATCAATCTCGGGTGTGAAATTAGGCCCCGGCACATCAACAACATCTTTTGCTCACCCCCAGAAAGAGTGCCGGCCCGCTGTTTCATCCGTTCAAGAATACGAGGGAAAAGTGGCTCGATTGCAGGAAGGCGTTGCCTGAAGAGCCGGTCCGAATTGACCCCAAGCCGTAAGTTATCTTCGACTGATAAATCGGGGAATAGGGTGTTTTCCTGTGGAATATGAGCAACACCAGACCGCGCCATAGTATGCGGGGGGGCCTTGGTAACGTTCTTATCCCTTAAGATAACTTGCCCACCGAAAGGACTGACAAAACCCATAATAGTCTTGAGAAGAGTAGACTTGCCCATACCGTTCTTTCCCAAAACCGCCAAGATCTCACCTTGTTTTATATCCAGCGAGACGTCCCTTACCACGGAAGCTGAACCGTACCCACTGGTAAGATCGCTGAGCGTTAGGATCGCATCGCTCATGCCACTTCCTCCTCTTTGTGGCCCGCGTACACGGCCTTTACCAAGTCAGATGCGACGACTTCTTCTACAGTACCCTCCATCAGGATGGCCCCTTGATGAAGAACGACTACGCGGTCACTAATCGCTCTAACAAAGTCGAGGTCATGTTCGATAAGAACGATGCAAAGACCGAATTCCCGAGTGAGTTTTGTCAGAACGCTACCTATAGCCATGCGCTCCGGTCTTGTTAGCCCTGCCGTAGGCTCATCGAGCAGAAGTACTGACGGTTCAGTTGCCAAGACCATCGCGAGCTCCAAGCCACGTTTCATTCCATGGGAGAGGTTCTGAGTTTGCTCGGAAAGCTTTTTGTCTAGGCCTGTTGCTTGCAGAATATCCAGAGAGGGCTGAGGTAGGGCGATGGTGTCGCTACGACTGAAGAGACTAGTGCCGTCAATCCGGTAACGGGCCAGCTTAAGGCATTCCGAGACGGTTAATGTCTCGAATAGATTGGTGTTCTGAAAACTTCTGCCTACGCCCAAACCTACTACTTGCTGAGGTGAACTGCTCGCTATCTCAACATTGTTAATGTAAAGCGTCCCGGTCGTTCTTTCTTTTCCGTCGCTGATGCAGCGCATTAGCGTTGTCTTCCCCGCACCATTGGGGCCGATAACACCCAGCAGCTCTGTACCCTTTCCGACGAGGTTCACGCCACTTAGAACTTCCAAACTCCCGTAACGACGGGAGAGCCCTTCTATCCTTAAGGGTGGAGCATCTCCGAAAGATCCCTGTAGCATTCTCGTTGCAGACGCTTTAACGATGTTGGCCTCAAAAGGAATGGCATGTCGTTGCGGCCGGAGGCGATTCCAGAGGCCGCTGATAAGAGGTGCGAGGCCGCGGGGTAACGCGACTATAACCCCTACGAAGGCTATGCCGGTGAGCAACTTCCAAATAAAGGGCATCGCCCCTGAAAGCCAGGAAGACATGGTATCAATGCCGATGGCTGCGAAAACCGGGCCAAGCAGTGTCGCTCTCCCTCCTAAGGCAGTCCAGATCAAAAGCTCAGTACCAAGCTGAAAGCCCGCCAACTCTGGCGCAACAACATTTGAGAAAGCCGCGTATGCAAATCCGGCGACTGAAGCCACCATTGCCGCAAACACCATTAGCATCGTTTTGATGCGGGACACAGGGATACCCAAGTATGCGCTGCGGTCTTCGTTCTCACGAATAGCTACAAGTACACGACCGAAATCGCTACGAACCAGCAGCCATCCTGCGGTTGTGGTTGATACAAGAAAACTCCCAGCTATCCAGAACCAAACTTCCAGGCTCCAAAAGTACGTTGGAAAACCCGAAAGTCCACTAGAGGATCCAGTGTAGCTACCGCCCGAATATATTACCTGCGTAAGAACAATAGGTAATGCAAGCGTTATAATAGAAGCATAAATAGGTGACGATCCGTGGAAGAAAGCCAACCATCCAGTCCCAGCTGCCACGATTGCCGCTGAACCCAATGCCAGAGCTAGGCCACCAAGAGCCCAGCCAGGCCCAAATCCGTAGTGCGTGAATACAAGGCCACATGCATACGCCCCTATCCCAAAAAAAGCAGATTGGCCGAACGTCAGAATACCTGTATATCCCCAGAGTATGTCCACCGTCATAACCACGGCGGCAAGGAGCAATGTTCTGATGAGTACATTGGTAAAATAGGTGTCAAGAAAGAAAGGCGCGACCGCTACTGCACATAGTCCAACCAGACAACCAACAAGAGCAGTACGATGAGTACGAGATAGCGTAATTTCTGATTTAGGCACGACTAAACCCCTTCGGATTTAAGCGGAGAATCATTGCTGCAAGAACCACAATTGTCATACCTCCGAGAATAGGGCTGATAAATGTACTGATGAGCACTTGAGTTCCCCCCAAAATTAGTGAGGCAAGCAGGAGGCTTGGGAAAGAGACTCCCGATATCAGCACCAGCATGAAGCTGTTCACTAGCCAAGGTAGTCCCATATTAGGATCAACCGAGAGTAACGGTGTTATCAGGGCGCCAGCAGCGCAAGCTAATCCCGAGCCTAACCCAAAAGTGATGGCGCGGACCCTGGTGCTATCAATGCCCAAACCGCGGGCGAGATCCTCATTGACAATCACAGCCCGAGCATTGAGGCCAAAACGTGTCAGACTAAGTAATCCTATTAAGGCAATTGCGAGCAGTACGGCGATAACGCTAACTGCTAATCGGTACGCGGAATATTCAATCCCGAGAACCTCAATAGTTCCCGATAATGGGGATGGGGCAAACTGAACGCCGCGTCCAAAGGTCAGCGCAAATATCTGACTAATTACAATACCTAGCCCCCAAGTGGCGAGGATGGCATCAAGCGGTCGGCTATAAAGTGGCCTTATGATGGTGCGTTCGACAACCAATCCAAAAGCAACTCCAACGATCCCGGCGAGTGGCACGGAAAACCATGGGCTTATACCCGCAGCACCAGTTAGATAAGCAGCATATCCGCCGGCAGTAAGAAACGCGCCGTGGGCGAAGTTCAAAAGCTTCATTACCCCAAGGATGATCATAAGTCCGCTTGCGACTACAAATAGAATTCCGGCTGTCGTCAGAATGTCGAAGGTGACGCTACCCACATTGAACCTCTTACCAGTAGAGGGCGCGGATCTAAATATATAAGACCGCGCGCCACAAGCTAATTAGTCGGCGAATTGCGGGCACTGTTCGCCCGGGTCAACGTTCTTAAAAGACTTCACGACCTCGACGGAACCATCGCTTGCCACTTTACCAAGGTACATAGTTAGGGCGGCATGCCGTTGTTTATCCATCTTTATTGCCCCTCTTGGACCCTCGACAGTTACCTCGGAGAGGGCGTCTATGACTGCGGATGGTTCAGTAGATCCAGCCTTCTCGACAGCGGCAGCGTATGCGTATATCCCGTCGTACTGAGGAACAGACAGCTCATTAGGTGTCTCCGCATCATCGCCAAACTTATCCTTTATAGCTTGAAGAAACTCTCTGTTGGCTGGTGTGTCCAAGCTTGATATATAAGACGCTGCTAAATAGACTCCTTCCGCGTTCCCGCCCATGCTTTTTGCAGTGCCCTCGTCGATCGCATAGTTCCCGTATGGAATATCCACTCCTGCTGACCGGAGCTGCCGCGTGAGTGTCACATTAGGAGCACCACCCGATGTAGAAGTAATCAATGCATCAGGATTTGCCGAACGCAACTGCGAAATGATTGCTGTCCAATCGGAGCCTTCGATGGGCAGATAGGATTCACCGACGACGGTTCCCCCTTTGCTCTCCACATACTCACGCGTAAATTTAAGCATTCCCCGACCGAAGGCATAGTCACTGCCAATCAGGAAAAACTTTTTAGCGTCATATTCAGACATAAACTGATCTACGATAGGTTCTACCTGTTGCTCCGGAACCCAGGCATTTATATACATCCATGGCGAGCAGGAACGACCCTCATAGAAGGATGTATAGATGAGAGGAACTCTGCCACGGTTTACAATTGGCAGGCCTGCATTTCGAGCCGCCGTAGTCTCCATTGCGACAATGCCGTCGACCTCTTTTTGATAGACCAAGCTATCGTATGCTCGCTGGGCGCCCTGAGCACCGGAACCATCATCAGCAATCTCGAGCTGCAAAGGTCGGCCTATTACTCCTCCTTTGGCATTAATTTCGGCGACCGCCAACTCAGACGCCTGAACCACGGATGGCGCGACAACGCTATTGGCTCCGCTCAGTCCAACAGGAATTCCAATCTTTATCGGATCGGCGGCGTAAGCAGAAATATTCAAGCAAATCCCAAGACCGAAAACTAAACTTTTTAATCTCATGGTTTTTCCTTTTATAAATGGACAGTATCTTTTCTTGCTTTAATGTCTAAACCTTCGAATTCGGAATAAACGTCGGTTCTCCTATCATTCAAAAGATGATTAAAACGGTTGGGGGATAAGTATTGGATAGCCGACCCAATATCTGCATTACCAATTACTATTTCTTCTTTATAGCCACTTGCAGGTCCAGCCATCGGCCAGCCTGTGTGGTCAATGATTAGACTGTTCCCTAGAAATTCCTGACCACGCTCTATCCCTACCCTGTCCGCACAAGCGATAACAAGGCAATTACTATAGGCCGCGGCCTGATGTAGCACTGTAGCCATGGGTTTTTGGTCTAATTGCCAACCCGGAAGCGGTACCCAATTAGTGGGAATACAGACTATATCTGCCCCCTGAAGCGCTGCCATTCGAAAGGTTTCAGGGAACCAGCCGTCATAGCATATCGCTACACTTAGCCGACCAAACGGCGTTTCAAATACAGGGGCACCAAGGTCACCTGGCTCAAAGACGATATTTTCGTCTCCCCATAGGTGCAGCTTTCGATAAACACCTAAGACTCCATAGCGGTCAATAATGACTGCGCTGTTATAAATGTTTTTGCCTTCAAGCTCTGCAATTCCTGCAATGAGGACAACATCTAATCGTTTTGCGACTTCGCTCCATGCTTTAGTAGTGGTTCCATCTGAGATCGTCTCGGCAAGCTCTGTTGCTTCAGATTTAGATTTAAAAACATACCCTGTACTGCAAAGCTCGGGCAGAACAATTATGCGAGCGCCTTCTTTTGTGGCTTGCTCTATTAGTTCAATACTCCGACGTACATTAAGTGAGACATCGCCAAATACCGGCTCGAATTGAATACAGGCAATCTTCACCTGTCTCTTCTTATCTTCACTTCTTCCTGATAAATTTAGTGTTGTTTGATTCTGAGACATCGGATAGCTGATTCCTTCTCTCCCCAATAATAGAAAGTCGGCATAAAGCCCTTATTCTTGACATACGCCGAGTGGTCCTAATCTCGCTATTCCAGACAACTGTAGGAACAAAGATAAGTGGCTCAGACTTCCTGCAAAGGACGGGCCAAGTCGGGAAAAGCTCTGTTTTACAGCGCTAGTTCACTTGAGGTCGCGGTGTGCACGCTTGCGTGTCTTTCTAAAACCAAACCAAGGCACACTCAAAAATGCTCGATAACTGAGCACACCCGCACCAAACCAGCTCACTACGGTAACAATGGCATATCGGAGAGGATCTGATCGACGGAGGAAGTCTGGCCTACACGGTGTCGCTTGGTGTAACAGAAGTTCACCCAGAGGAGATGTCGCTGAAATCGGCTATCAAGCCAGCCGACCAAGGCCTCTATGAGGCAAAGGAAACAGGACGAAATGCGTTGTCGTCGCTTGATATTTTGGCAAATCGAGAATGCAGTTGCGAAACTTGAGCATTCGTGTGGACAGTGGATCTCTAACGTTGTTGAGAAAGCCATCCGTTAGTAGCGGCCAACAAACGCCAGCCTGCAAAAATCGGCTTTTCACATCGGCGCTACTCATCGCTATTTTTTCACTAGCGCCAGCGCCTTCCTATCCCGACAGTTCCGGGAGCGGTCTTCGCCTCGCCGTCATTAATGATGTTCCCAGTTCTCAACTGGCTATTCAGCTACTCAGTGCCGCTTATGAAAAACTGGGTCAAAAGACGCAATCGAAATGTTCGCTTTTGTTTAGGTACGGACTGAAGCCGTCTGAGCGGGAATCACAGTGGCTCAGCACCTTTGTGAGTAGTTGCCGCTCGTAACTAGCGGCCAAGCGCGATGATGAGCCCCCATAAAAGTGCCGAGACTCAAGGTGAGCTTGGCTTGTATCTCAGCCCGCGCTTTATAACGCAATACATTTCCCGACCCGATAAGTGCCCGAGGCAGAACTATCCGCATAGCCCCAGGTAGTGCTGACAACGGAATGAGTCATCGAGGTAACGCACTGAGTTGGCATTGTATTATTAATTGCACCTTTGAAATCGACTGGAACCTGGCCTCAGGGGACAGAGGAAAGCGGCTTTTAACCTAACCACTGTTTCGCTCTCTCCGCTCAGGACACGCACCTTTCCGATCGATGGTGTTCTTCCCGTCGTTTCTGTGGCAACGTAACACCACAGAAACGAATGGCTTTTTGAGGAGCCTACCCAGTCAGTGATGAGTCCTACATCCGAACAAAAAACACTCCAACAACGTCAGGCGGGCCTGAAGGCGGCGTATCGGATCATGAAGGGCTGGGGGGTCGAAGACTCAGATCAAAGCCGCATCCTCGACGTTGACCAAAACACTTTTGACTCAACTGAGGAACTCAAGGCGTTGACAGAGCGCCAGTTGGTGACGATTTCTTATCTTCTGAATATTCACGCGTCTCTCAGAGAGGTCTTTCAGAACCCGGAGAATCACCTCGGCTTTATGACCGCGGCTAACCAGAATTCCCCGTATTTTGGTCGGCGGCCTCTCGATTTCGTTTTGACCGGTGAGATTGATTCCCTAAAAAAAGTCTATGAGAGCCTGGAGCAATTGAAAAATGGACTCTGGTAAAGACCTAAGCATCCAGGATATAGCGGAGCAGCTAGGTGTCTGCAGAGAGGAGCTGCCGGAAAATGCCCTTCTAGCGAACTGTCCGCGGGAGGACGTTTGCATATTGTTTAAAGCGCTCTACCATCGAATGCACGCTGTCATCGGGAACGATCGAGACAACCTGGCTCACTGGTTGAGAACGCCCAATGAAGCATTCAAATGCAGACCGATTGATCGCTTGAGTTCGATTGAGGGCTTTCGGGAGGTTCTACGCTACCTCGAGTTCTTTTCTCAATAACCAAAGGGAAGGGATTGATTGAATTTCGTAGTCTTCAGCGGCCTGGACGATGGCATCCTGCACTTTTTGCTGCGGCACAGGAGCAACAGCATGGTGACGAGCCTTACGACCGCCTTCAGGCGCCTAATCATATGGGCAGTCAGGGCTCCCCCATTCCAACCCGACGGGGCCACCTACAGCGCCTTGTAGCTTTCGGTACTTAATCCATTTGATCGCGATTTCATCCAAGACCTCGGATGGGATCTCCACAGTTAGGCGTTCGATGATTTGGTCCTTGAACGTCTCCTTTGAAACCTCATAAGAGGGAGGCTTCTCTAGGGCCAGAAACACTGACCGGGGTTCCGCTGACAGGAGCTCTTCGTTGTAAAGATGAAAATTATCGCCTGAAGCGATCGACGCCTTGGTACTCACCTGCCATCTCCCAGTGTCGACTTATTGGCTGTCGTTTTGCAGACTCCTAAAACAACGAGAAGATGCGAGCTGTCTTTTCACCTCTTCTCGGCATTTACCCGACCGCTCCTCAGGAAAGGCGTCGAATAATAGCCTCGGGATTTGCACGCCAAATCAGACCACCTGTCGCGCTCATTGAACGACGCTTTTTTTTGTTGGCTGAAGCCGAGTTCAGTCAGGTCTGGGTGTTCTCCTACCCCATTCCAAATAGCATCTGCATCGTCGCAGGCTAGGAACCTTAACCCACTTTCAAGCGCCATTCTGGCAAAAAAAAAGAAAGACACCAGTGAACCGTCCATCCCGTGCAACCATCCGACTGATTACCAAAGAATCTTCCAACCAGGAACAGTCGCCTCTGCTTGCCTTCTATTCGCGAAGCTCAAGATGTGATAGAAATCCCTCCCCGATATATCTCAGTAGGTTCTCCCAAACAGCGATTTCGCCGGCGCAGCCCAAATTTTCCAAAAAGAATCTTAGCCGTTCAGCCGTTCGTTGGATTGAGGTTTCACGTAGGTCGATAGCCTCGCAGATCGATATTGAAATATTTGCCTCCGATCCACAGGTGGCGCTGAACTGGTCGAAACAGCGTCAGTGATCATGATGAACCACTTTAATTCGAAGCATTATATATGTCGAGTGATCTATGCATGGTCTACCTCGCCAAATCTACGAGATGTCATTTAAAGAGCTTTATCTCGACTGAAATATATTATCTTTCTATGAAAGGCAACTTTTAAAATTAAAATCGTTTAAATGATCGAGACAGGTTAAAATACGTTAGAAATTACCGACCGCCATGACTTAAGGAGTGTTATGAATTACATCACTGAGACAATTATGGAGTGTTATAAGACTAAGTTTCCTGAAAGCTCAACGTATTTGCAGGAGAAGAGAGAAAAATTGTCGCAAGTGAAATCGATCTGGGACAGCATTGGCCATCTGGAAAGCCTAGATTCCAGTGGCCGTCGCGACTTCAGTCACCTGACAGGTATCCAGCCGGAAGACATTGAGGCGTTAATCAGAGTTTACCAAACGCTTTACCTAAAAGCTTGAAAGCTCTACTGACCTCATTTTTGAGTATCGGAAGCTAGGCTATGAAACCCGATGACTTGGAGGATATAAAAAGAATATACTTCGGGAACGATGACTTGATTTTTGAACAGTGGTTAGGCCATCCAGTGAAAGCTCTGGAACATAAAACGCCAAGAGAACTCCTAACTACGGTTGACGGATGCACGAAAGTAAAACTATATCTTTCACAGGTCAAGTACGGCGACTATTCTTAACGAGAAAATTGGCTTTCGTTATACTTTGAAGCATCTTCCCCGTTGTTCAAACCCACTCGCGCAAGATTGACCTGGAGTTTTGGGCAACGTCATCAACTTAAGCCCCGCAGAGTCCAAAATCCAGTTCCAGCCGAAGCCATGGGCGGGGTTTGGTGGCATCATCGTAACGATATCGCGGCAATGAGCGCCAGCTGAAGCGATTTGTTGGGGGATGGACCGGATTTCAGGCGGGTCGTGACCTGTACAGGTGGGGAGGCGCGTTTTCAGGGCGAGCGGAAGCCGACCGCTCCGGAAGCAGCCTGTTGGTTGGGTGAGTGGTGGGGTCCGGGTTGTTAACGCAACTTAGCGGGTGGGCTTATACCCCTCGCAGCCTTTGGTGGCGCACCGCCGGCGTTTTCGCGAGCTGGAGCGGCCGGGGCGGATGGCGCCCAGGGCGCTGGCCATCAGTTCCAGCAGGCCTGAGAGCAGCGCGCGGGTGGGGTTGAGCAGTAGCCGGACGAGGCTGTTCTTGAGGCAGGACAGCCCCTGGGTGAAGTTGGGCTGCCAACGGTGTTTGCGCTGGGCGTGACGCCGGTCGATCTCGGGTTGCTGCAGGGTTTGCATCAGCAGTGCCAGGTTCTTGAGCAGGATGCGGGCGTGCAGGTCCTGCTGGACGGCCTGGGGGGAACGGCCACTGAAGTTCTCCAGGTTCAGGGTTTGCTTGAGGCGCCGGTAGTCGGTTTCGATGCCCCAGCGGCGGTGATACAGGTCGGCAAAGTCTGCCGCAGGAAACGCCTGCGCATCCAGCAGGGAGGTGGCGAGCACTTCCGTGGTGCCCCCCGGCAGGTCCACCCGCACCAGGCGCAGGGTCACCGGGCCGTCTAGATCCGTCCCGGACTGCTGGCACACCTGGCGCGAGAGCCAGTTGGTGCAGGTGAAGGTGTGTTGGGTTTCCCGGTCGCCGGACTGGACAAAGTCCCGCACGGCGCGATTGAAGTTCAGGCGCAGGCGCATCACGAACGGAATTCGGCGTTGCGCCAGATCGGCGAACAGCCAGTGGGCGGGATAGCCGCGATCAAACAGGATCAGGCTGCCTGAGGGGGCGTGATCGAGATGGCTTTGGGCACAGCCGCGCTCACAGATCGTCGGGGAGACGAGCAGGCTGTGCAGGGTCTGGCCGTCGCCCAGGTCGATCAACTGGGACAAGCGGGCCACCGGCAGGCCCTGGTGGGTGCCGAAATGGCTGGCCTGTCTGTCTTCCAGGGGGAGATGGACACTGGAGCCGTCGATGCCCAGCAGGCGCAGGCCGCGCCAGCGGTATCGCAGACCCTGCGCATCCAGTTGTGCCTGAACCACCTGGTTCAGGGCCTCGAACACGGTCGGATCCAGCTTGTGGCGGGCCTTGCAGAAGGCCGAGGCGGTCACCTGACAGGATTCCAGGGCCGCGCCGGTGACCTGCTGGAAAAAGCCGTTCAATTCGGTTTGCAAGGCAGACTGGGGCTGATTGAGCAGGAACAGGGCCAGGTGTTTGAAGTTCAGGTGGCAGCGGCGGGTGAAATCCTGGGGACGTTGGCGGTGTTCGGCGATAAAGGCGGGGTCATCCAGTAGACTGGTTATTTTATGTACAATTTTCAGTCAGGATCTCGCTGGGCGTGTCAACCGTTAGTTTTGGCGGAAGTTTCATGAGGCGTATTCCTCGTGTGTTTGTGAACCGTAATTATATGATATCTCTGGATAAACGTCACTAATTCAATGACGTTGGAGTTTTGGGAAGTGCCGACATCGTCTCCGGATGGGTCTTTAAATTCACCGCCCGTAATCCCTTAGCAGCGAACTATTCCAAAGTCTTTAGGTCTCGGTCTCTAGTCTAAAGCCAGTAAGTCGAAAGCGTACGGCGTGCATCATGGCCCTCGGTGAATTTGTGGCTCTATCATTGAGCACCAGTCAGGTTCTTCTAGAGCTGTGGTGATTTTCTGTGTCTATATATGAGCAGATCTACACAACCTATATTTTTCAAGCAGTTGGTGAATTTTGAGGCTATATACGAGCTAAGCAGGGTGGCGGGTTGCGATACATGGTGAAAAGCTCAGTCTATATGTGAGCAGATGTAACCCAGCCCCCGACCGGACAAAGTGTTGAAACCGGATCGTGAATTTCTGCGTCTGTACATGAGCAGACTGAAAACTCTATTTTTCAGTGACTTGCAAAACCTTGCTATGGATTTTGCTTGCTACTGCGCCCTACAAGTGCACGAGGTGGTTACCAGGAAGGAAGTGTGCCCATCCTTCTGCTTACACCACAGAACCTCCTGAAAACAGAGGCTTCTGGGATATGTGGCGGGTAGATCGTTCTGCTTACACCATTGTGAGCAGGGCTCGACGATGCTTGCACCGCACTCAGGTAGGTAATCTACGCTGATTACTCTGTGAATGCTTTGATCGTCTCGGAGCTGTAAGCGCCAAATGCAAGTCATTGAGCTATCGTGATCAGCTTACAAGTCGTTAATTTGATTGTCTTCCGACGGTCAAGGTGGTCAAACAGGACAAGAGGCCGCTTACGTCATTTCCGAGCTAATTTTCTGCAGCTATTCGTGACCAATACTAGCCATTTAACGCAACCGCTACTCGTGTCGACCTCAACGCAGAAGGATTCCAATATGTGCTCGATCAAATGTCAATTACCTTAACCCATTCGGGCGCAAGAACTGAATGCGAACGACAACATGCGTAAAGTGAAGTCACTGTACGAACGATTGAATTCATTTGCGGGTGTCGCATGCGCTTGACTGGCATTGATCCAACACCGTTCCACTCCCTTCCTTACTGGACAAGTGCCCCCAGCAGAATGCCATGTAAGAGAGAGCTGCCATTTTTGCGTAAACCGCTGAAGGTTGCCACCCATTCCACGTGAAGCCTGCCACCCGGACCGGGGCAAGGCTGCCACCCATCGGAGCGTAGCGACGCGGGGTTTCTCTTCTTACTCCGAAGTCTCAGTGCCCGTCAACTTTGCCTGCTGTTTTCGCATGGATTCGCCCCGCAGATTGATCTTGTAGGCGTTGTGTACGAGCCGGTCCAGGATGGCATCTGCCAGAGTGGCGTCACCGATGACGCCGTGCCATTCCTCGATGGGTAATTGGCTAGTGGCGATGGTGGAGCGCCGGCCATGTCGGTCTTCCAGCACCTCCAGCAAGTCCCGCCGGTTCTCCGCGCTCAGCTTCATCAGCCCCCAGTCATCCAGGATCAGCACGTCGACCTTGGCCAGGCTGGTCAGGAGCTTTGAGTATTGGCCATCGCCCTTGGCGATGGTCAGCTCTCGTAGCAGCCGGGTCAGGCGGACGTACTGGGCGGTGTACCCCTCCCGGCAGGCTTTGTGTGCCAGAGCACAGGCCAGCCAGGTTTTCCCGACCCCGGTGGGACCGGTGATCAGCGCGTTCAGGTGTTCCTTCACCCACTGGCAGCTGGCTAGGCCCTGGATAAGCCCTTTATCCAGGCCGCGTGAGTTCCGGTAATCAATGTCTTCGAGGATGGCGGCGTGTCGCAG
>TARA_R110001606_G_scaffold162242_1_pt1 | contig 43720 bp, 35 predicted proteins | sample TARA_R110001606 | Tara Oceans TARA_R110001606 (sample SAMEA4398315) | marine metagenome | biome: Polar Biome; feature: [SRF] surface water layer (ENVO:00010504); material: water (ENVO:00002006), including particulate matter (ENVO:01000060) such as... | depth 5 m
TACTATAGCAATCAATTATAGATCGATACTAAACTATTTCATAAACATAAGTACAAACGCATCGGCAGAATCTTTTAATACTAAAATTAAAGCTTTTAGAGCTCAATTTAGAGGTGTAAAGAATGTCGAATTCTTCCTGTTTAGATTAACAACAATTTTTGCCTAAACACAACAATTGCGCTTGATCCTTGATCAGCTGATAAAAAAACAGGTTAAAAAAAAACGCTCTGAAAGAATTCAAAGCGTTTTATAAAATGATTTTATTTTAAATCTTACAATGCAGCTACGTGCTTCGTTAATTTAGATTTTAAATTTGCAACCTTATTCTTATGAACAATATTTCTTTTAGCTAATTTATCTAACATAGAGATAACATTACCTAATTTAGATTGTGCTTCTGCTTTATCTTCTACTGCACGTAAGTCTCTAACAGCATTACGTGTAGATTTATGCTGATACTTATTAAGTAACCTTTTCGCTTCGTTACTTCTAATTCTCTTTAATGCTGACTTGTGATTTGCCATTTCTTAATTTATTAGTTTTTTATATTAAAACTTTGTAGTCCGTACGGGAATCGAACCCGTGTTACATGGATGAAAACCATGCGTCCTAACCCCTAGACGAACGGACCATAACAATTAAATACTTCTCAATTGCGGGTGCAAATATACACTCTTTTTTAGTTTCTGCAACTTTTTTTGAAAAAAATTTTATTTTTTTTTCAAATTAATAAGATTTAGCAAAAAGCACCCTCTTAGTTGAAGGCTTCCCTGTTAGCACGCACACACCATTTTCCATCTCCGCATCATTAGGTATGCATCTAATCGTTGCTTTGGTATATTCTTTAATTCTATCCTCTGTTTCTGCTGTACCATCCCAATGTGCTAAAACAAAACCTCCTTTATTTTTAATCGCTTTTTTAAACTCATCAAAAGTTGTAACCTCTGTTGTGTGCTCTTTTCTAAATTCTATTGCTCTGTTAAATAAATTATCTTGAATCTCTGTTAACAAAACATCTATAAAATCAACAATACCATCTTGTGAAACAGTTTGCTTTTCTAGTGTATCTCTTCTAGCTACTTCTACTGTGTTATTTTCTATATCACGAGCACCAATTGCCATTCTAACAGGAACTCCTTTTAATTCATATTCTGCAAATTTAGCTCCAGGTCTAAAAGTATCTCTATCGTCAAATTTAACCGAAATTCCTTTTTTGCGTAAATCTTTTACAATTTCATTTACTTTTTCTGATATTGCATCTAATTGCTCCTCGTTTTTATAAATAGGAACTATGGCAACTTGAATTGGCGCTAATTTTGGAGGTAAAACCAAACCAAAATCATCTGAATGCGTCATAATTAAACCACCTATTAAACGAGTAGAAACCCCCCAAGAAGTAGCCCAAACATATTCTTGTTTTCCTTCTTTTGATGTATATTTTACATCAAATGCTTTTGCGAAATTTTGTCCTAAAAAATGACTCGTTCCTGCTTGTAACGCTTTCCCATCTTGCATTAAGGCTTCAATTGTATAAGTTTCTTCTGCACCAGCAAAACGCTCGCTTTCAGACTTAGCTCCTTTAACAACAGGCATTGCCATAAAGTTTTCAGCGAATTCCGCATACACATCTTGCATCTGTTTTGCTTCAGTAACAGCTTCAATTTTCGTTACATGTGCCGTATGACCTTCTTGCCATAAAAACTCTGCAGTTCTCAAAAATAAACGTGTGCGCATCTCCCATCTAACTACATTTGCCCATTGATTAATTAATAAAGGTAAATCTCTGTAAGATTGAATCCAACCTTTATATGTACTCCAAATAATTGCTTCTGACGTTGGCCTAACTACTAATTCTTCTTCTAATTTGGCTTCTGGATCTACTCGTAACTTACCCGGATTATCTGGATCATTTTGCAAACGGTAATGTGTAACTACGGCACATTCTTTTGCAAATCCCTCTGCATTTTTTTCTTCTGCTTCAAACAAGCTTTTAGGAACAAAAAGTGGAAAATATGCATTTTGATGCCCAGTTTCTTTAAACATTCTGTCTAATTCTGCCTGCATGTTTTCCCAAATTGCATATCCGTAAGGCTTTATCACCATACATCCTCTAACTGCTGAATTTTCTGCTAAATCGGCTTTTACTACCAATTCGTTATACCACTTAGAGTAATCTTCTGTTCTTTTTGTTAACTTCTTGCTCATAAATATTTACTTTGGCACAAATATTGTTATCTTTAAAGTGAATTTTTTGTCGAAAAAAATAGTAACTTATTTTTCAAAACTGTTACAAAATTACTATATTTTAGTGTTTTTAAAGCAAAAATTCGTTATTTTAAAAGACTCACTTAAATACCTATATTATGGAAGCACTTAATAAAGATCTAAAATTTACAAGAATCATTCTATTTATTGTTGCAAATTTACTTTTGATTTCTTGTGGTACGTACCAAAGTATTTACAATGATGATGGGATTTATGGAGATGAAACATATCGTCAAGAGAAAGAGCAGGTAGTAATTTTAGATGAAAAAGAAACTACTACTTATGAAGATAATTATTTTACAAAAAAACTTGAAACATTAGAAAGTATTACTGATAATGAAGTTTTTACAGATGTAGAATCATATAACTCAGGAAATAGAATTGTTGAGGATGAAATAATTGATGAAACACTTAATTATAATGCTAATCAACCTTGGGGCCTAGAAGATAATGATGTAATTGTTCAAGTAAATTTAATTAATGATCCATTTTGGTATGGAAACAATAATTTTGCTTTTTACAATGGTTGGGGCTATAACAATTGGAGATATAGAAACTGGGGAATGTGGAATAATAATTACTGGAATTACAACCCATACTGGTATCCTTATTACGGTGGCTATGCTTGGAATATGGGCTTTTACAATCCTTACAATTATAACAGACCTGGTAATTATTATTCGGCAAACAGAAATTTATCTTACGTAAGAAGAGATGCTAATAATTCTTATAACAGAAGAGATGTAAATTCTAGATACTCAACAACATCAAGAAGAGAAAATAATACGGTAGACAGAAGAGCATCTTCAAATACTTACAGAAGAACAAGTACTATAACAAACCCAACAAGAACAACCTCTTCTACTTCACGTAGCTCCTCTACAATAAATAGAAGCACTACGCCAAGCAGAAGAACTTCTACAAATACTAACAGTAACACTTCTTCTAGACGTAGCTCTAATACGGTTAATAGAAATACTACTTCTAATTCTAGCAACGACAGCTATAGAACAACAAGAAGATCTTCAAGCACTAACAATAGTAGCGAAAGTAGCTCATCATCAAGTAGAGGCTCTAGCAGTTCTTCATCTTCATCATCTAGAAGAAGAGGAAATTAAAAAGCAAAAATCTAAAGAAAAATCAAAAAACATGAAAAGATTTTTTACCATAGCGGCTTTGTTCGCTGCCACATTTATGTCTAATTCTCAATCTTTGGGATATGAAGACTTAGGAATTCTGTTTTCTCAAAACGATAATAATGGTTCGGCAAGATTTACAGGAATGAGTGGTGCATTTGGAGCATTAGGAGGCGATATTTCATCAATAAATGTAAATCCGGCGGGTTTATCTATTTTTAATAAAAGTGAGTTTTCAGGTACATTTAATTCAAGGAAATCAGGAATTACCTCTACTTATTATGGAAGCCCTAGAACTAGTGAAAATCAATTTATCAACCTATCTAATGCTGGTGCGGTTTTAGTTTTTGATAGTGCTTACAGTAAAGATTGGAGCAAATTTGCAATAGGTATTAACTATAAGATTACCAAAGATTTTAGCGATGATTTTATAACTCAAGGAAATAGTGGTATTGCTACTTTTAGAGAATATCCTTTAGACTTAAACGAACCGGCGCTTATTTATGATTTTGCAGATGAACAAAGATTTACAAATGCATATACCGGAGAAATAAGTGAGATAAATCTTGGTTTTTCTTCTGTACATCGTAATAAGCTACATGTAGGTGTAAGTTTAAATTTTTACGACCTTACTTTTAGTCAAAAATCAACATTAACAGAATTCAATAGCGATGTAAATGGTAATGAACTAGACGCTAATTTGTATCAAGAAAACTTTACAACAGGAACAGGTTTTTCTATGAATACTGGTTTTATCTACAAAGCAACTCAAAATTTTAGATTTGGTATGTCTTACCAAACACCAACTTGGTTTACAGAAGTATTAGAGGAAAATAACATTTTAGATAATGACGGTTTTTATGGAGATACTGAAATTATTGTAAGCGAAGATAATTTAATTTATGATAATACTTCCGGTGGCTTCTACCCTTCTCAAAGTTTTATCTACAGACTTAAAACTCCAAGTAAATTAACCGCAAGTGCGGCATTTATATTTGGCAAAAACGGACTAATAAGTTTAGATTACACCAATAAAAACTATAAAAGCATTAAACTTTCTGGGGCAGATTTTTCTTCAGAAAATCAATCTTTTCAAGATTATTACAGAAACACCAACAACTTTAATTTAGGAACAGAATGGCGTTTTGATAGATTAAGCGTTCGTGGTGGTTATCAATTTGAACAAAGTCCAGACAACGCTGCTATAGCTTCGGATAATTTACAAGGATATTCTTTTGGTGCAGGTTATAATTTTGGAAACTTTAAATTAGACTTTTCGTTTACAGATAATAACAAAACTGGCGTTTACAATTTTTACCAAGGATTTAACGTAAATTCGACAAACTTAGATTTAAACAATAAAATATTCACAGCAACAATTACTTTGGCGCTATAAACTGATACATATTTAATAACACGACCTTGGGTTTCTAAAAACATCCAAGGTCTTTTTTATATCCATTCAGTTTTTTTGCCGTAATTTTGCAACTTATTTTTAAGATTATGCAAGAGACTAAAATTACCATACAAGAAACTACAAATAATACTATCGTAAAATTTAATAGCACGACTATTTTAATAAACGGTGGTAGTTATGAATATTCTAATATAGACGAAGCTAAAAACTCTCCTTTAGCACAAGAATTATTTTATTTACCATTTGTAAAAAAGGTATTTATAACCGCTAACTTTATTGCTATTCAACGTTTTGACATTGTAGAATGGATTGATGTTCAAGAAGAAGTTGCAGAACAAATTGAAGCTTTTATTGCTGATGGAAACATCGTTGTTAACGAGCAAACATCATCAACCAAAAAAGAAGCAATTGAGGTTTATGCAGAAGTGACTCCAAACCCAGCTGTGATGAAATTTGGAACGAACAAAGCATTAACTCAAACAGATGTTGAATATAAAAATATAGATGAAGCAAGCAAATCATCGCCTTTAGCACAAGCAATTTTTAACTTTCCTTTTGTAAAAGAAGTCTTTATTTCTGATAATTATATTTCTGTTACAAAATACGAAATGGTAGAATGGAAAGAAGTTTTTGCAGAAGTTAGAACTTTTATTCGTGAATATTTAGTAGATGGAAAAACGATTATTAAAGAAATTCCGAATCAAAACACAGCTACTAAAGCAACCATTGAAGCTCCGGTTATTGCGCTAGAAGGAATTTCTGCACAAATATCAGATATTCTAGACGAGTATATAAAACCTGCTGTTGCTGGTGATGGCGGAAATATTGCCTTTCGTTCTTATGATGAAGAAACCAAAGTAGTAAGTGTTGTTTTACAAGGCGCTTGTAGCGGTTGCCCATCTTCTACGGCAACTTTAAAAAACGGAATAGAATCATTATTAATGGAAATGTTGCCAAATCAAATTAGCGAAGTTGTAGCCTTAAACGGATAAAAAAAATGTCAGCAGAAAAAATAAATCCATACAAAGATTCACAGCTAGGAAAAAAGGAACAGGTTACACAAATGTTCGACACTATTTCTGAAAATTACGATGATTTAAACCGCGTAATTTCTTTAGGAATTGATGTACAATGGCGTAAAAAAGTAGTTGAAATTGTTGGTAAAAATAATCCAAAACAAATTTTAGACATCGCTACAGGAACTGGTGATTTAGCGCTAATGATGGCTTCTTTACATCCTGATAGAATTGTTGGTTTAGATATTTCTGCAGGAATGTTAGAGGTTGGGAAACGAAAAATTAGCAAAGCAAATTTATCAGAAAAAATAGAAATGATTGTTGGTGATTCTGAAGAAATGCCTTTTGATGATGATACTTTTGATGCTATAACGGTTTCTTTTGGTGTTCGTAATTTTGCTCATTTAGATAAAGGACTCACAGAAATTGCACGAGTATTAAAACCTACTGGTGTTTTGGTGATATTAGAAACATCTAATCCTACGAAGTTTCCGTTTAAACAAGGTTATAAATTTTACACAAATTATATTCTTCCAATTATTGGTAAATTATTTTCGAAAGACAAAGTTGCGTATTCTTATTTATCAGAATCTGCAAATTCTTTTCCTTTTGGAGAAACATTCAACAATATTTTAGAAAAAAATGGGTTTACTCATACAAAGCATACTCCCGTAACTTTTGGAGTTGCTACAATTTATACAGCAAGTAAATAAAAATGAATAAAAAAGTGCTATTTTTTGGTTTTTTCCTACTGATTTCTGCAGCATTTTATGCACAAAGAGAACGTGTAGAAAACCTACCAACTTTTGATGAAAGAAAATTACATTATGGTTTCTATTTAGGATTAAATCAAAATGATTTTAAACTTAATTTAAGAAACAGCATTTTTCCATTAGCAGATATTACGGTAGAACCTACAACTGGTTTTAACGTAGGTTTAGTAGCCGATTTTCGCTTACACAAAAACTTAAACATCCGCTTAGAACCAGGATTGGTAAGTAATTCTAAAAACATTTATTTTAATCATTTAGACAAGAAACAAGATAGTGTTAGAGAAATTGGTTCTACGTATTTACATGTTCCTGTAATTTTTAAATTTAGCACAGACAGATATAAAAATATTCGTCCGTATGTATTAGGAGGTATTTCTTACAACTACAATTTTTCTAGTAATGAAGACAATCAAGACGATAATTCTTCTGGACAATTTAGAATGACCACCCACAATTTTATGTACGAAGTTGGAATGGGAATTGACATTTATTTATCTTATTTTAAATTTTCACCTTCTATTCGTGGAATTTTCGCCATCAATAAAGAGATAAAATATGATGATGACCCAGATAGTCAATGGACCGCACCAATAAATTTTATGGGAACACGTGGAGTTTTCTTAAATTTTTCTTTTGAGTAGTATAGGTTGCAACTATTAAGAAACTAAAAACCTCTTTTAAATTCACTCAACAAAATAGCTGTTGCAGTGGCAACATTTAAGCTTTCTGTTTCTTGTATTTCTCCAAATCTAGGAATAGAGATGTTGTTTTTTATCAGCAACTTTAATTCATCAGAAACTCCGTTTGCTTCATTGCCCATAATTAAAACGGCTTCTTTTGGCAAAGTTGTTTTATACACATTTTCGCCATCCATATCAGCAATAAAAGTTGGTCGTTTTGTTTCTTTTAGATACGCTTCTAAATCAATATATTTAATAGAAATCCTTGTTAAAGAACCCATGCTTGCTTGCACTACTTTTTGATTGTAACAATCTACAGTATCTTTAGAACAAAGTAATTGAGAAACCCCAAACCAATCACATAAACGAATAATTGTGCCTAAATTTCCAGGATCATTAACCGCATCCAAAGCAATTGAAATTCCGTTTTCTTGCAGTGGTTTTTCATCAGGAATCACAAATAATCCTAATACTTTATTCGGTGTTTTTAAACTGCTTATTTTTTGCAAATCCTTATCAGAAATTCTTATAATTTTATCTGATGAAATACCGGTTTCAAAATCATCCGTAGCAAATAATGTATCAACATTAAAAGAAGAATTCAGCAACTCATTTACCACTTTTATTCCTTCAGCAATAAACAATTTATGCTTCTGTCTATACTTTTTTTGTGATAAACTTGTTATAATTTTAAGTTGATTTTTTGAAATACTCATTAATTGTGTCTAAATAAAAATTAACCGATGAAAAATACTATTTTTGATTTTCTTTTGCAGCGCTAAAATAATGAAAAAACTACCGTTTTATTTTTTATTACTTATCTTTTTGATTTCATGTAATTCTACAGAACATGTAGTAGACGGAGATTTTATGCTAAATGAAAATGACATTTTTTTAGATAGTACAAAAATAAAAGGAACAGAACTACAAAAATACATTTTACAAAAACCAAATTCTCGTTTTATTGGCCTTCCTATTGGTCTTTATTTTCATAATATGGGGAATCACAACAGCCCACAAACCCCAATTAAATGGGCACAGAAAAACCCAAGATCTTATCGTTTTGTAAAAAATATTTTTTCTGAAAAACAAAGTATTGCTTATGCAAATTCGTTTATTAAACTAAATAATTGGTTTTTAGATTATGATGAACCAGAAATAGTGAACGAAATTAAAACAAATAGAACTGCAGATAATTTATGGGCGTATTATAAAACTCAAGGTTTTTTTAAATCGTCTGTAAGTACCAAAATAAATGAAGACACTATCAGTAAAAAGGCATCCGTAGAATACCATATTACAAGAGGGAAAGCTACCGTTTTAGACTCTATTAAATTTAAAATAGCTTCACCAGTTTTAGATTCTATTTATAAGACCTCTGGATTAGAAACTTTACTAAAAACTGGCGATACATATAAAGATCAAACATTTAGAAATGAGGCAAGCAACATTGTAAAATTATACAGAAATAACGGAATTTATCATTTTACAGAATCTGCCTTAGGTTTTTATGTAGATTCTACAAGAACAGATTATAAAACAAATGTTGAGTTATTAATTTCTTCGGATAGATTAATAGAAGAAAACGGAATTTACATTGAGAAGCCTTTTAAAGTTCATACCATAAAAGAAGTTAATGTTGTTACAGATTATTCTTTTACCAAAAAAGGCGAATCTATAAAAGACTCTGTTTCTTATAATGGAATAAAATTTATTGCTTTTAATAAGCTAAGATATAACCCAAAATATTTGGCACAATCCATTTTTTTAAAACCAAATGAAATTTATAAAGACACGTTAAGCAATTTAACAAGAACCCATTTAAAATCATTAAAAAATTTCAAATCATCAAATATTGTTTATTCTTCAGTTCCTGGCAAAGACAACGAACTGATAATGGATATTTTTTTAGCGCCATTAGAAAAATTTACTGTAGGGCTAGAAACAGAATTAACACATTCTAATATTAGAAATATAGGAACCTCAGCAAAATTTTCTATAACCAATAGAAATACCTTTAAAGGCGCAGAGCTGTTAAAAATGTCTCTTTTAGGATCTTGGTTTAACTCTAACAACGGACCCGGTTACGAACTTGGTGCTGATGTTTCTTTAGAAATACCGCGGCTCGTTGCACCTTTTGGCTTAAATAAATTAGTGCCAAAAGAGATGTCGCCAAGAACATTATTTTCAATAGGATCTAGTTTTCAAAATAACATTGGTTTAGACAGACAAACATTCTCGTTTTTAACAGATTACAAATGGCAATTTAACGAAAAGAAAACCATTCAGTTAGAGATTTTAAACACACAATATGTAAAAAATTTAAATATTGGCAGCTTCTTTGACATCTATAGTTCTGAGTTTGATAGTTTAGATGCAGTAGCAGAAGTTTATGATACCGTAAAAAGTACAAGTAATTACCCACTTCCTATAGATGAAACACAATCTACAAAATCTGTAGAATTCATGAATACAGTTACTAATGACGTTAGTTTTAAAACATCAAATCCTGATGAATATAATACCGCTACTAACATTTTAAATAGATACAATATTATTACTTCCGATTTTTTAATTCCCGTTATTGGATACACATATACCTACAATAATCAAGCAAATTTTAAAGACAGTGATTTTTCCTATTTTAAAATTAGGCTTGCAAATTCTGGAAATATTTTAGGCCTACTTTCTACAAAAACAAACAGTAACAACAAAAAGACTCTTTTAAACATCCCTTTAGCTGAATATTTTAAAACAGATATTGAATATAAAAAATTCTGGGATTTAGGTAATAGTTCAGTATTTGGAATACGAAGTTTTTTAGGAGCAATCGTTACCTATGATAATTCTGATATTCCTTTTACTAAAAGTTATTTTGCCGGTGGATCTAATGACATTAGAGCTTGGCAAACCTATGAATTAGGTCCTGGAAGTAGAAACACAGGATTAGAATACAACGTAGGTAGCTTAAAATTCTTATCGAGTGCAGAATATCGATTTGATGTTGTTGGCAAATTAAAAGGCGCACTATTTGTTGATGCAGGAAATATTTGGGACATTTCTGGTTCTAGTTTGGTTGATGAAGATTCGAAATTTACAAGCTTCAACTCTTTAAAAAATATTGCGATTGGCTCAGGCTTTGGTGCAAGATTAGATTTTAGCTTTTTAATTGTACGTTTAGACCTTGGTTTTAAAACGTATGAACCTTATCTAGATAATAATAAATGGTTTAGAAACTATAATTTTGCAAGTGCTGTTTACAATATTGGTATTAACTACCCATTTTAGTAAGACTATTTACACCTAAAACTCTATAACGTTTTCGTTATTTTATTATCGATTCTGTGTTCATAAACTACTAATTTTTCACTATTTTTGACAAGTAAAACTAAAAAAAACAGAAAATGAGTCATAATATCAAACCTGGAGTAGCAACAGGACAAGAAGTTCAAGCAATATTTAAACTAGCTAAAGAAAAAGGATTTGCTTTACCAGCAGTAAATGTTATTGGTTCTAGTACTATTAATGCAGTTTTAGAAACAGCAAAACAATTAAATGCTCCTGTAATCATACAGTTTTCTAACGGAGGTGCACAATTTAATGCAGGGAAAGGTTTATCAAACGAAAACCAAAAAGCTGCCATTGCTGGTGGAATTGCTGGTGCAAAACATATTCATGAATTAGCTGTTGCATACGGAGTTCCTGTTATTTTACATACAGACCACTGTGCAAAAAGTTTATTACCTTGGATTGACGGATTATTAGATGCTTCTGAAAAACATTTTGAAGAAACTGGTAAACCTTTATATAGTTCTCACATGATTGATTTATCTGAAGAACCAATTGAAGAAAATATAGAAATTTGTAAAACATACTTAGCTAGAATGGCTAAAATGGGTATGACTTTAGAAATTGAATTAGGTATTACTGGTGGTGAAGAAGACGGTGTAGATAATTCTGATGTTGATGTGTCTAAATTATACACACAACCAGAAGAAGTTGCGTATGCATATGAAGAGTTATTAAAAGTTTCTCCTCAATTTACAATTGCTGCAGCTTTTGGAAATGTACACGGAGTTTACAAACCAGGAAACGTAAAATTAACGCCAAAAATTTTAAGAAACTCTCAAGAGTTTATCACTAAAAAATATGGCGTTGAAGAAAATCATATAGATTTTGTATTTCATGGAGGTTCTGGTTCTACTGTTGAAGAAATTAGAGAAGCTATTGGATACGGAGTTATTAAAATGAATATCGATACTGATTTACAATTTGCTTTTGCAGAAGGAATTAGAGATTACATGCAAGAAAAAGCACCTTATTTAGCAACTCAAATTGGGAATCCAGAAGGAGCAGAACAACCTAACAAGAAATACTATGATCCAAGAAAATGGATGCGTTTAGGAGAAGAAACTTTTATTACAAGATTAAAACAAGCGTTTACAGATTTAAATAATGTAGATACATTATAAAATACTAAACACCTATATAAAAAGGCATTTTGAAATATTTCAAAATGCCTTTTTTTTCTGCTAAAAAATGAAGCTCTAAAAAGAATCTATCAAAGAAAATTAATAGTTCACAAAAATCTTTTACATTTGTAACTTACTTTCTTATCATTTAGAAGGCAAAACAAACATCAATAATAAAATAAACTAACTATGACTGCTGCTTGGTTTAAACGTAAAGACAAAGGAATTCAAACTCCTACAGAAGAAAAAAAAGACACTCCGAAAGGACTTTGGTATAAAACTCCTAGTGGAAAAATTATAGACACAGAAGAGTTAAAAAAGAACTTATATGTTAGTCCAGAAGATGGATACCATGTTAGAATAGGTAGTAAAGAATATTTCGAACTATTTTTTGATAACAACAAATTTGTAGAATTAGACCCAAATCTAACTTCTAAAGATCCATTAAAGTTTGAAGACACTAAAAAATATCCAGAAAGATTAAAAGCTGTACAAGAAAAGACAAAATTAAAAGACGCCGTTAGAACAGCTGTAGGTAAATCTTTAGGAAAAGATTTAGTAGTGGCTGCAATGGACTTTGCTTTTATTGGTGGATCGATGGGTTCTGTAGTAGGAGAAAAAATTGCAAGAGCAATCAACTATTCTATAGAAAACAAGATTCCATTTTTAATGATTTCTAAATCTGGAGGAGCAAGAATGATGGAAGCATCACTTTCTTTAATGCAATTAGTAAAAACATCTGCTAAATTAGCACAATTAGCAAACGCTAAAATTCCATATATTTCTCTTTGTACAGATCCAACAACTGGTGGTACAACTGCTTCTTATGCCATGTTAGGCGATATTAATATTGCAGAACCAAACGCATTAATTGCTTTCGCAGGGCCAAGAGTTGTAAAAGACACCACTGGAAAAGATTTACCCGAAGGATTTCAAAAGTCAGAATTTGTATTAGAACACGGTTTCTTAGATGCAATTTATGAAAGAAAAGAACTAAAAAAACAAGTAAATTTATATATCGATTTAATTCAGAATTTACCAATTAGAGCTTAATAAAAAGGACAGCTTATTAGGTTTCTATTTTAAAAATTAATTCTATATTTGCACCTTCAATGCAAAGCGTATTGAAATACATAAAAATCATTTAAATAATATTGGCATGTACTTAACTAAAGAAGTAAAAGAAAGCATCTTCGAAAAACACGGTAAAGGTAAAAACGATACTGGTACTTCAGAAGGGCAAATTGCGTTATTCACACACAGAATTAACCACTTAACAGAGCATTTAAAAAGAAATCGTAAAGATTTTAACACTGAGCGTTCTTTAGTAATGATGGTTGGTAAGCGTAGAAGATTATTAGATTATCTTAAGAAATCTGAAATCAATAGATATCGTGCAATTATTCAAGAATTAGGAATTAGAAAATAATTCTCACAAAAAAAGAGGCTCTATAAACGTGCCTCTTTTTTATTACGACAAATTCTTGCAGCTTATAGCTACAAAATAGTAAATTTGTCTTTCTCATGAAAATGGGAGCCTAAAAAGTATTTAATTCTGCTTAACTAACAGAAAATTAATAAAAAAATCAAAAGTCTTAACAAAACTTTTGTATTTCCATTGCAACAACAAACAACAACACAACAACACAAAAATTAGTAATTAAAATTTAGAATTCATTTATGATTCCAAAAGTATTTAGAGAGGTTATAGACCTTGGAGATGGAAGAACCATTTCTTTAGAAACCGGTAAATTAGCAAAACAAGCACACGGTTCTGTTGTTGTTCAAATGGGAAAAGCAATGTTATTATGTACAGTAGTTTCTAACTACAAACAATCTGACGTTGATTTTTTACCACTTACAGTAGATTATAGAGAAAAATTTGCAGCTGCAGGACGTTATCCTGGGGGATTCTTTAAAAGAGAAGCAAGACCAAGTGATGGAGAAGTATTAACAATGCGTTTAGTAGACCGTGTTTTACGTCCATTATTCCCAAAAGATTACCACGCAGAAACGCAAATTATGATTCAATTAATGTCTCATGATGAAGACGTAATGCCAGATGCATTAGCAGGTTTAGCTGCATCAGCAGTTATTCAATTATCAGACATTCCTTTTGAAACTCCAATTTCTGAAGCTAGAGTTGGTAGAATTAACGGCCAATTTATCATCAATCCAAACAGAGCGCAATTAGCTGAATCTGATATTGATATGATGATTGGTGCTTCTGCAGATTCAGTAATGATGGTAGAAGGTGAAATGGATGAAATTTCTGAAGAAGAAATGGCAGAAGCAATTAAATTTGCACATGAAGCTATTAAAGTACAATGTGCTGCTCAAATTCGTTTGGCAGAAGCTGTTGGAAAAAAAGAAGTTCGTGAATACGCATCAGAAAGAGAAGATGAAGAATTAGCGAAAAGAATTAAAGATTTAGCTTACGATAAATGTTATGCAATTGCAAAACAAGGAACATCTAAAGTTGAACGTACAAATGCTTTTGCAGCAGTAAAAGAAGAAATTATTGCTACTTTCTCTGAAGAAGAATTGGCAGATTATGGCAACTTAATTGGTGTTTATTTTAATAAAGCACAAAAAACTGCGGTTAGAGAATTAACTTTAGCAGAAGGTTTGCGTTTAGACGGACGTAAAACTACAGATATTAGACCAATTTGGTGTGAAGTAGATTATTTACCATCAACACATGGTTCATCAATTTTTACTCGTGGAGAAACACAAGCATTAGCAACTGTAACTTTAGGAACTTCAAGAGAAGCAAATCAAATAGATATGCCATCTTTTGAAGGTGAAGAGAGATTCTATTTGCACTATAACTTTCCTCCTTTTTGTACTGGTGAAGCACGTCCATTAAGAGGAACATCTCGTAGAGAAGTTGGTCATGGTAACTTGGCTCAAAGAGCATTAAAAGGAATGATTCCTGCAGATTGTCCTTATACCGTAAGAGTTGTATCAGAAGTTTTAGAATCTAACGGTTCTTCTTCTATGGCAACGGTTTGTTCTGGTACAATGGCATTAATGGATGCTGGTATTCAGTTAAAAAAACCTGTATCTGGTATTGCAATGGGATTAATTTCTGATGGTGACCGTTATGCTGTTTTATCTGATATTTTAGGTGATGAAGATCATTTAGGTGATATGGATTTTAAAGTAACTGGAACTGCAGACGGAATTACCGCTTGTCAAATGGATATTAAAGTAAAAGGTCTTTCTTACGAAATTTTAGTGAATGCATTAAAACAAGCAAGAGAAGGTCGTTTACATATCTTAGAAAAATTAACGGATACAATTGCTGCTCCTAATAAAGAAGTAAAAGCACACGCTCCTAAGATGATTTCTAGACGTATTCCTAATGATATGATTGGTGCATTTATTGGTCCAGGTGGAAAACATATTCAAGAATTACAAAAAACTACTGGAACTACAATTGTAATTACAGAAGACGCTGTAACAGAAGAAGGAATTATTGAAATTTTAGGAACGAAACCAGAAGGAATTGAAGCAGTTATTGCTAAAATTGAATCTATGTTATTTAAACCAGAAGTTGGTAGCGTTTACGAAGTTAAAGTAATTAAAATGTTAGATTTTGGTGCTGTAGTAGAATATACAGAAGCTCCAGGAAATGAAGTTTTACTACACGTAAGTGAATTAGCTTGGGAAAGAACAGACAATGTTTCTGACGTAGTAAAAATGGGAGATATTTTAGATGTAAAATACTTTGGATTAGACCCTAGAACTCGCAAAGATAAAGTATCTAGAAAAGCTATTTTACCAAAACCAGAAGGCTATGTAGCTAGACCACCAAGAGATGATAGTAGAAGTGGCGGACGTGATAGCAGAGGAAGTAGAGACAATCGCGGACGTGATAGCAGAAGCGACGATAGAAAACCTAGAGCCCCTAGAAAAGATTAATAATATCTTACTATTTAATATAAAGGCTGTCTTAAAAAGACAGCCTTTTTTTATGTACACACCTGTAAATTCATTCGCAAAACCTTATAAATCTTAGCAGATTTAGGCATCTATTTTAATACATTGTTCTCATAGAATATTCTTAGTACAAACCTTATAAATATATTTCATTGAATAGTTTCTGTTTACTAACTTTGCAACTAATTTAAAAATTAAAACTACTAACTAATCGTCAAATTAAAAATGGTATTTACTCCTCTTTTTATTATTTCTTTATTAATCGTACTTATTTTAGTATGGCTATTTGTTAAAACTATCGATAATCGTAAATGGCTTACTTTTTTAGTAAGTGTAATCCTTACGCCTTTAGTTTATTTTTACATGTTTTATCCGGCAATAAATATTTTTAGTAGTTATCATCATGAAAAACATTTTGAAGCTACAGCTTGGAAAGAAAAACCTGCTTTGAGATATGAGATGAGTACAGAAATTGTTGATGACCAAATTTTTATAGGTAAATCTAAAAGCGAAATTCAAGAAGCTTTAGGTGTTACCGAATGGTATGGCTGGGACGACAGTATAAAAGCGAACTCTCCAGACAAATGGAACTACAATCTAGGTTTTAAACCGGGCGCATTCAACACACACCAAGAATGTTTAGAATTAATTTTTAAAAACGACATGGTTCTTAGCAGCAGACAATATCAAATGGAAAAGAAGGATTATTAACCAATAATCCATGAAAATGTCTTTCTTATAAATAAAGATATAACTTCAGCTCATCAATAATTATATATAAAAATAATATTTTTGTAAGTTTTCAGACAATTTGGTCTATTATTGGTTGATAAAAATACATTTTTGATTACAACTATTTTCACGAGAAAAATGTAAAACTCATATCAAAAAATTTATTTCTATTAAATATATAAAAGAATAGTAATAATTAGATTCCTTTTATTTTCTTTGTATTTCTAATATGAAAATTCAACGCATTACATACCTTTCTTTAGGAACAAATCAAGGAAATAAACTTGAAAATCTACAAAAAGCAGTTCAATTAATTGCCGATAAAGTAGGTGATATTCATAAAATAGCATCCATTTACAAAACAGCTTCTTGGGGTTTTGACAGTGATGATTTTTTAAACACTTGTTTAAAAGTAACAACCTATCATCCGCCAGAAACCTTAATCAACATTTTGTTAAGTATAGAAACAGATTTAGGCAGAAAAAGAAAAGCTTCTAACCAATATTCTGATAGAAATATTGATATTGATATTCTATTATTTGATGATGAAATTATCTTTTCTAAAACACTTACGGTTCCGCATCCAAAAATGTTAGATCGTAAATTTGTTCTGGTTCCTTTAGCAGAAATAGCAAGTACTACTTTTCATCCAATAGAAAAAAAGCAACTTGGCGTTTGTTTAAAAATTTGTACAGATTCTTCAGATATCACATTAATTGATGAAAAGCTAAAAAGACCAATTCCTATTGCAGAAAAATACAATTATATTGCTATTGAAGGTAATATAGGCGCAGGAAAAACATCTTTATCAAACATGTTGTCTGATGAATTTAATGCTAAAATTATTTTAGAGCGTTTTGCTGATAATCCGTTTTTACCAAAATTTTACGAAGATAAAGAACGATTTGCTTTTCCTTTAGAAATGAGCTTTTTGGCTGATAGATATCAACAATTATCAGATGATTTAGCGCAATTAGACTTATTTAAAAATTTAATAGTTTCTGATTATTACATTTTTAAATCACTGATTTTTGCACAAATCACTTTGCAAAAAGATGAATATCTATTGTACCGAAAAATGTTCGATTTGATGTACAAAGAAATTACAAAGCCAGATTTATATGTCTATTTATATCAAAATACAGACCGTCTATTACAAAACATTAAAACGCGCGGTAGAGATTATGAGCAAAATATAGAAGCAGCATATTTACAGAAAATACATGATGGTTATAAAAATTTTATAAGCACTCAACAAGACTTAAATGTTGTAATTATTGATGTTTCTGACATCGACTTTGTGAACAAACCAGAAGACTATGATTTTATTATCAGTAGCATCAAAAAAGCTTAAAGCTTATTTTTTAAGTTCTAATTTTTCAGCAAAATAATCGCAAAAATCTCTCATTGTCGCTCCCATTTTAGCATCATCTGTAGCTTTCTCAAAAGAATCTGCCATAGAAACTAAGGTTTGGTGAAAAAATTGTTTCATTTCATCAACAGGCATTTCTTTAGTCCACAAATCCATACGCAAGGTATCTTTTTGTTTGTGATCCCACACAGAAATCATAATTGCTTTTGAAGCTTCATTATCAATTCCACCATCTATCGCAGTCCAAGAAATTTCTTCAGGAACTTTGTTTTCATCTAAACCAACTTTAAATTTTATTTCAGAATTGTGTTTAACAGCCATTACTTTTTAGGTTTATATTTAGATTTATTAAATAAATCTGATTCGTCTATTTTTAATAATTCTTGCAAAGATACATCATTATGTTTCATGTAAGACCTTACAATTTGCCATCCAATCCAAACACCAATTCTTCCTGGAGACAAGTTGTCTTGATCTGTATAAAACTTAGAAAAAGGAGCATTTTCTAAAAAACGTTGATTTAGTTTTGTATCTGTATTAAATAACAATTTATTGTCAATAAAATACATCCAAATTTGTTCTTCGTTTGTCCTTGCCCAATTTATTTTATCTTGAGAATATCCTATTTTTTCCTGATCAGAAACAGCTGGTAAATACAAATCGAGCAAATACATTTTTTTTCCTTCATAAACCATTTTAGCTATAAAATCTCTTTTGATTGATGAAGCAAGTTGTTTATCAATAATTGAATTTGCAACATCTACAGGAATATGATTTTTGGTGTTATTTTGCTTTATATATTTTGGATAATCGCCATAAAAAGGATGGTTATCACCCAAATAAACATCCAAAGAAACAAGAAGCAAACTATCTGCATAAATAACCCTACTATCATAATCTATATTCGATAGAATAGTAATAACATCAGGTTCTTTAAACTTTGGATTATAATACTTAACATGTTTAAAAAGCGATGTAAGTTCTATTTCTTCGGATGAAAAATCTTTATAAATTTTTTGAGTTTCAGCAAATAATTCTTGTTCTTCCTTATTGTTTACTTTCGAGAAAACGATACTATCTGTAAATTCTTTTGGAAATAAATAAGGATATTTTAGCTTTAATGTTGGCAATTTTTTAGGAGTAGCATTGTAAAAATCTACATCATATCTTTTTACAGAAAAATCTACTTTTATGTTAGAAACATCAATTTGATTTAAATTTTTATCAGAACAAGAAAAAAACAGGCATAAAACCATTAAAAGTGTAAAAAAAAATCTCATATTCTTTGTATCTTAGTCATTCAATTTAAGAACGATAAAAATACTAAAATAGTTTGGCAATGAATACCGAAAAAGTAGCAGAATATATTATAAATTGGTTAAAAGAATATGCAACCAAAGCAAAAGTAAATGGGTTTGTAGTTGGTGTTTCTGGCGGAATAGATTCTGCACTAACCTCTACTTTATGTGCAAAAACAGGTTTACCAACTTTATGTGTAGAAATGCCTATACATCAAGCTGCTAGTCAAGTTTCTAGAGCAGAAGAACATATTGCACAATTAAAAAAAAAATTTTTAAATGTTTCTGAAGCAAGAGTTGATTTAACTTCAACTTTTGACGGATTTCAAAATGTGGTTCCTGAAGTAGAAAATTCAGCAAAATTAGATTTGTCTCTAGCAAATACCAGAGCGCGTTTAAGAATGACGACTTTGTATTACTTTGCTGGATTGCATGGTTTATTAGTAGCTGGTACTGGAAATAAAGTAGAAGATTTTGGAGTTGGATTTTACACAAAATATGGTGATGGTGGTGTAGATTTGAGTCCGATTGCAGATTTAATGAAATCTGAAGTTTATGAATTGGCAGCCTATTTAGGTGTACCAAATTCTATACAAACAGCGCAACCTACAGATGGTTTATTTGGAGATAGTAGAACAGATGAAGATCAAATTGGCGCTTCTTATGACGAACTAGAATGGGCTATGAAAATGCAAGATGAAGGAAAAGATGCTTCTAATTTTACAGGGAGAGAAAAAGAAGTGCTTACAATTTACACTCGTTTAAACACCATAAATCAACATAAAATGGTTGCAATTCCTGTTTGCGAAATTCCAAAAGAGTTGATGTAACCTTAAAGTTTAACGCATAAAAAACGCCTTAATCATAGCGAATTAAGGCGTTTCTTGTTGTTTTTCTTAAAAATTTATTTATAATAAGTTCGCAGAAATCATTATTTTTTTAATCCTCTGTTGAGTTCTTTTTTTAGAACCTTTAGAGATTTCAAATGGTAACAGAACGAATAGCTGAATAATTTTTAAGACTTGTAGTGTTTTTTTCATAATTCATATTTTACTTTTTCTTACGGCAAATATACATATTTTTTTTATTTGTTTAATTTAAATACAAAAGGGAAAAACCCCTTTTTTAAAAAACACACCTAAATATTCTTATCTAAAAAGAACAAAAAAACAATCAACATATTCAATATCAAAAGATTAACCTAAAATTAAATTAACCTATTTCGTAAAACTTACAGCTAAACAACTCTTTTAAGCTTCTCTGACAATCGGATTCTTAATGAATTGTAGCTCATTATCTCTTCTTTCTCTTCATTTGTATATTCTTTTCCTTGCACTAAAAAATCAGTAACCAATCTATCAATTAATATTCTACGCAAATTATAAATAACATCAGAAACCGCTTTTGGTAAAACTTCTAATGCCGATTTAACCTCAATACTTTTGCTTCCCCAATTACTTAATTGATACTTTTCTTCATCCATTAAAATAGAAGTAACGATTGCTGCAACTTCTGTGTTTTTATTATTGATAAATTTATCAATTTCTAATTTTTCAGATTGATTTAATTGATGAATCATTTCTGTGTAGATTTCTTGAAAAATAGGATTTGAAAACTCTATTTCATCCTCTTGTAAATGCAAATAAATTTCTGCAGAAACTAAATTTTGATATTTTCTATTTGAAAACTTTTCCTTTCCTCCTTCATCAGTAGTAATAACTTCTTCAGAAAAACCTACTTCCTCATTACCATATAATAGTAAAATTTTTATGATTTCATTTTCAAGAATTGATAGTTGATCAATTTTTTGAGATGTAACTTTTCCTCCCTTAACAAGTGCCATTGATGCCTGTTCTTGTTCATAAAAATACTCTGGAGGTGGCTCATTCGGATCTACATTACTTTGAACGTTTGAACTTGATTTAGTTCTCTGAGTCGTTTCTTTTTTTAATAGCTGAGCCAATTCACTAAACAAAACTCGCTCTGAAATATCCATAATTCTAGAACATTCTTGTATGTAAACTTCTCTTTGAATTCCGTCTGGAATTTTAGAAATACTTGTAACAATATCTCTAATTACCGTTGCTTTTTTAATAGGATCATTATCAGAATCCTTTAATAAAAGCGATACTTTAAAATTGATAAAATCTTGTGATGCTGTTTCTAAATACTCTTTTAACTCAGTATTTGTATGTGATTTTGCAAAACTATCAGGATCTTCTCCATCAGGAAACTGAACCACTTTTACGTTCATTCCTTGTTCTAGAATTAAATCTATTCCGCGAATTGAAGCTCTTATTCCTGCTGCATCACCATCAAAAAGTACGGTTATATTTTTTGTTAATCTGTTTACTAATCGTATTTGATCTGATGTTAAAGCTGTACCAGAAGATGCAACCACATTTTCTACTCCAGATTGATTAAAAGAAATTACATCTGTATATCCTTCTACTAAAAAACAATTATCTTGTCTTGCTATTTCTTTTTTAGCCTGATAAATTCCGTATAGAATTTTACTTTTATGGTAAATATCACTTTCTGGCGAATTTAAATATTTAGCTGCTTTTTTATCCGCAGTTAAAATTCTTCCTCCAAAACCTAAAATACGACCCGACATTGATTGAATTGGGAACAAAACTCTTCCTTTAAAACGATCAAATTGCTTGTTTTCTTTTACAATAGAAAGCCCTGTTGATGCTAAATATTTTAGATCATATCCTTTTGCTAACGCTGCTTTTGTAAAATTATCCCATTCATCTAAACAATATCCTAGCTGAAACTTTTCAATAGTTTCGTCTGTAAAACCTCTTTCTTTAAAATAAGACAACCCAATTGCTTTTCCTTGGTTTGTATTGAGCATTAAATTATGAAAATAATCTTTGGCAAAATTAGACACCAAAAACATACTTTCTCGTTCATTGGTTTGCTCTTTCTGTTCGTCGGTTTGCTCGGTTTCTTCAATTTCTATATTGTACTTTTTAGCCAACCATTTTAAAGCTTCTGGATACGAAAAGTGCTCATGTTCCATTAAAAATGAAACGGAGTTCCCTCCTTTTCCAGTAGAGAAATCTTTCCAGATTTGTTTTACAGGAGATACCATAAATGAAGGTGATTTTTCATCTGTAAACGGACTTAATCCTTTAAAATTACTTCCTGCTTTTTTAAGCTGAACAAACTCACCAATAACCTCTTCTACTCTTGCAGATTCAAAAATTCGGTCTATTGTACTTCTAGAAATCATTTATTTTGTGTGATAAAAGGGTAACAAATATAAGAATTAGAACTTTGATTTTTCTAACGTGGAAAGTTTATAAAATAGAAAGACCTCAAAAGCTTTGAAACCTTTGAGGTCTAATCTAGTATGTATTATTTTAAGAAGCTGCTCTTAATTTCTTTAAGGTTGTATTTGTTAATTTTGTTTCTGCATATTCTTTATTTACGCTAAATGTTTTATCATCAGAACTTGGCAGCTCAAACATTGCATCTGTAAAAATTGCTTCACATAAAGAACGCAAACCTCTTGCTCCTAATTTATATTCTATTGCTTTATCTACAATATAATTTAACGCATCCTCTTCTATTGTAAATTCTACATCATCCATCAAAAACAACTTTGTATATTGCTTAATAATAGAGTTTTTAGGTTCTGTTAAAATTGCTCTTAAGGTTTTTGCATCTAAAGGATTCATGTAACTTAAAACAGGCAAACGTCCAATAATTTCTGGAATTAATCCAAACGATTTTAAATCTAAAGGCGTAATATATTGTAATAAGTTTTCCTCATCAATTTTATCATCTTCTAAAGAAGCGCCAAAACCAACCGCTTGTCTGTTTAAACGTTTACTGATGGTTCTATCAATTCCAGAAAAAGCACCACCCGCAATAAATAAAATATCTTTGGTATTGATTTCGATGAATTTTTGCTCTGGATGTTTTCTACCTCCTTTTGGCGGTACGTTTACAACAGATCCTTCTAATAATTTTAATAACGCTTGCTGAACACCTTCACCAGAAACATCTCTTGTAATTGATGGATTATCGCCCTTTCTGGCAATTTTATCAATTTCATCAATAAAAACAATTCCTTTTTCTGCTTTTTCTACATCATAATCTGCAGCTTGCAACAATCTACTTAAAATACTTTCTACATCTTCACCAACATAACCTGCTTGCGTTAACACCGTAGCATCTACAATAGAAAATGGCACATTTAACATTTTAGCAATGGTTCTTGCCACCAATGTTTTTCCGGTTCCTGTTTCACCAACTAAAATGATGTTAGATTTTTCAATTTCTACTTCATCATCTGTATCTTTTTGCAATAAACGTTTGTAATGATTGTAAACCGCAACAGACATTGCTCTTTTAGTTTCTACTTGACCAATGATATATTGATCTAAAAACTGCTTAATTTCTAATGGCTTTTTAAGCATTAAATCTTTAGACAATTTACTAGATTTTACATCAGATATTTCTTCAACTACAATACCGTGTGCTTGCTCAATACATTTATCGCAAATATGAGCGTCAATTCCTGCAATTAGTAAATCTGTTTCTGCTTTTTTTCGTCCACAAAATGAACATTCTAAAATTTCTTCTTTCGCCATTATATTGGTTTTTGGTTGATTTTTTTTAGCTGCTAGAAATAAATCTACAACTAAAAACCATCAACTTACAACTACTTTTTTCTTGCTAAAATTTCATCAATCATACCGTACTCTTTAGCTTCATCAGCTTTCATCCAATAATCTCTATCAGAATCTGCGTGCACTTTTTCTAAAGTTTGACCAGAGTGATTAGATATAATTGTGTACAATTCTGTTTTTAGTTTTCCAATTTCTCTTACCGTGATTTCCATATCAGAAGCCTGACCTTGTGCGCCTCCTAAAGGTTGGTGAATCATAATTCTAGAATGAGGCAATGCAGAACGCTTACCTGCTGCACCTGCACACATTAAAACTGCACCCATTGAAGCTGCCATTCCTGTACAAATTGTTGCTACATCTGGCTTTATGAACTGCATGGTATCGTAAATTCCTAAACCTGCATACACGCCTCCACCTGGAGAATTGATGTAAATTGAGATATCTTTATTTGCGTCTACACTTTCTAAAAACAACAATTGTGCTTGAATAATATTAGCAACTTGATCGTTGATTCCTGTTCCTAAAAAGATAATTCTATCCATCATTAAACGTGAAAAAACATCCATTTGCGTGATGTTCATTTGACGTTCTTCCATAATATATGGCGTTAAACTACTTGTAATTTTTGTATAATTAGTGCTACTAATTCCGTGATGTTTTGTAGCGTATTTTTCGAACTCTTTTCCGTAATCCATTGATGATTATTTTAAATATTTTGATTTGTAAAGATAAGAAACTATTTATAAATTTTTTGTTAATGAAAACGCCAAAAAAACCTGAATTTTGCAATTCAGGTTTCTATTTTAACTTTTAGACAATTTGTCTTTGCAAAGCACAAATGAATGAAGTAATCTCTTTTTTATAAATAAACAGTTTGCTTCGTGCCTTGCAGTGAAAATTATTTATAAACTTCTTTTATAAAATCTTCGTAAGAAACTTCTTTTGTTTTAAACGTGATTTTTTCTTTAAAGAAAGCCAATAATTTATGACTAATTAATTGTGCTTGTAATTTTTGAGCTTCTTCTTGATTTTGTAAAATTCTTCCAGCAATATCTTCTAATTCTTTTTCTTCTGGATTCAAGTTACCAAATTGCGCCATTTGCGAACGGATAAATCCTTTTGCATAATCTACCAATTCTTTGTAATCTATTTTGATATTATTATCTGTCATAATCTTACCTTCGATTAATTGATAACGCAATCCTTTTTCAGATTTTTCATATTCTGCAGTAGCTTCTTCTGCAGTTAATGGTTTTTCACCAGCAGTTGCTAACCATTTTTTTAAGAAATCCGCAGGCAAATCAAACTTTGTGTTTTCAACTAAATACTCAGTTACAGCATTTAATAATTGCTGATCACCTTGTTGTGAAAATTGCTTTTCTGCGTCTTCTTTAATTTTCTCTTTTAATTCTGTTACACTTGTAACACTACCATCAGCAAATAATTTATCAAATAATTCTTGATCTAAATCTGCTTGATCTGTTTTCGTAATCGTCTCAATAGTAAAAGCAACAGTGATGTCTAAACCATGAATTTCGTCATGAGAAACTCCTAAAAGATGTTGTAATCTATGGTCGTCTTCAAATAAACCTTTTGTACCGAACTCAATTACATCACCAACTTTAGCACCAACAATTTTCGCTTGATTTTCTTCACCTTTCAATTCGTTTATATTGAAAGTACCTTCTTTATTGATTTCTTTTTCTTCGTTTACAAAAACTCCTTTTACGTTTGCGTCTGCAATAGCTTCTTCTATTTCGTTTACTTTACCATAACGAATTTGAATATTTTTAACTTCTTCGTTAATTAACTCATCTGTAGCAACGATTGAATACTTTTGAATTTTATTTTCTTCGCTTAAATCTATCTCAAATTTAGGCGCTAAACCTAATTCAAATTCAAATGTAAAAGTATCTGCATCCCAATTAAAATCTTCTTTCATTCTAGGTAAAGGATTTCCTAAAATATCTAATTTCTCATCACCTAAATACTTATTTAAAGAACTCTGCAAGAGCTTGTTAACCTCATCTATCATAATAGATTTACCATATTGCTTTTTAATCATCCCCATTGGTACATGACCTTTTCTAAAACCTGGTATATTTGCTTTTTTACGATAATCTTCTAAAAGTGTTGATACTTTTGCTTGATAATCTTCTGCAACGATATCAATTTTTACAACTGCATTTAATGCATCTACGTTTTCTCTTGTAATATTCATTTCTTAATTATGTCTAGTTCTTAAAAATCGACTGCAAAATTAATCAATTTTATGAATACTGCAAAGGTTTAAATGGTTCTATTTCAGCATTTTCATTTTATTTAAAAAATTAAAAATCAAAACAATAAGTCTGAATTTAAAAAAAATAAAAAAAATCCGTAATTTTGCACAACTTTATTCTCGAAAGAGAATCTTCAAAAAAAAAAACTAGATGCAGTACAAAAGAATTCTTTTAAAATTAAGTGGTGAAGCCTTAATGGGCAACAGACAATACGGTATAGATCCTAAACGACTTGCAGAATACGCAAAAGAAATTAAAGAAGTTGTAGATAAAGGTGTAGAAGTGGCTATTGTTATTGGCGGCGGAAATATTTTTAGAGGAGTTGCTGGTGCTAGTAATGGTATGGATCGTGTTCAAGGAGATCACATGGGGATGCTTGCAACCGTTATAAACGGATTAGCATTACAAAGTGCCCTAGAGGATGAAAATGTACACACTCGTTTACAAACAGCTCTTGAAATTAAAGAAGTTGCAGAACCTTATATTAAAAGAAAAGCAATTAGACATTTAGAAAAAGGAAGAGTTGTTATTTTTGGAGCAGGAACAGGAAACCCTTATTTTACAACAGATACAGCAGCAGTTTTACGTGCTATAGAAATTGATGCAGATTGTATTTTAAAAGGCACAAGAGTTGATGGAATTTACAATACCGATCCTGAAAAAAATATAGATGCCATTAAATTTGAAACCATTACGTTTAAAGATGTCATTGAAAAAGGATTAAAAGTGATGGATATGACCGCTTTTACCTTAAGTGAAGAAAATAAACTACCAATAATTGTATTTGACATGAATACAAACGGGAATTTAATGAAATTAATTTCTGGTGAAAAAATTGGTACAATAGTTGAAAATTAATAACTTTAAATATCTTTTAGTATGATTTCCATTTTATAGAAATTATATCAAGAACAAATTTAAAATTACAAATTCGTATACCTGATGAACGAAGAAATTGAATTTATATTAGACACTGCTAAAGAAGCAATGAACAATGCTATTGAGCATTTAGAAAAAGAGTTACGCTCAATTAGAGCTAGTAAAGCAACACCTGCAATGTTAGGCACAGTAATGGTAGATTATTATGGTTCTCAAACACCATTAAGCCAAGTTGCAAACGTTAGTACTCCAGACCCTAGAACTTTAACAATTCAACCTTGGGAAAAAAGCATGTTGCAAACTATAGAAAAAGCAATTATGTTAGCAAATCTTGGTTTTAATCCAATGAATAATGGTGATGTTATTATGATAAATGTACCACCATTAACAGAAGAACGAAGAATTAGCTTAGCTAAACAAGCCAAAGCTGAAGCAGAACATGCAAAAGTTGGTATTAGAAATGCTCGTAAAGACGCAAATAATGAAATCAAAAAAGTTGATATTTCTGATGACATGAAAAAGATTTCAGAAGAAGAAGTACAACAACTAACAGATGCTTTTGTAAAAAATATAGACGATAAATTCTCTATAAAAGAGAAAGAAATAATGAAAGTTTAATCAATATTAAACTTAACAAACAAAAAAGAGTGTTACAAAACACTCTTTTTTGTTTACAAGACCATTACAAATTAACTAATTTTGCTCAAAAAAAAATAGATGAATTTCTGGACAAAGGTTGCTGGTATTATACTTAGAAACAGATACTTAATTTTAATAGTTATTGCAATAATTACTGGTTTATTAGCAACGCAAATGAAGTATATGCAGTTTTCATATACAGAAGCTAACTTATTACCAGAAAATCATGAAGCCAATATTGAGTATAATAAATTTTTAGAAATTTTTGGCGAAGAAGGCAATTTAGTTATTCTTGGCATAAAAGACTCTACGGTTTTTACTCCAGAAAAATTTAATGCTTGGAACAATTTAGTTCATCAATTTGAAGAGTTAGATGAAATAGATTTTACACTTTCTATTGCAGATGTCAAAAAATTAAAAGCCGATAGAAAAAAAAGGAAATTTGTACTAGAACCCTTATATGAAAAGGATCCAACAACAGCAGAAGAAGTCTTAGAAATTAAAGAACAACTTTTTGAAAAGCTTCCTTTTTATGATAATTTACTTTTCAATAAAGAAACAGGTACGTTACAAACCGCTATTTATATTAAAAAAGAAATTATTAATACACCCGCTAGAAGAGATTTTATTTTTGATAAATTAATACCGACCATAGAAAAATTTGAGAAAGAGAACAACTTAGATGTTCGTATTTCTGGAATGCCTTACATTAGAACTCTAAATGCACAAAATATTCAAGACGAAATTACACTCTTTGTAGTTGGTGCTCTTGGTATAACTGCACTTATTTTCTTCTTCTTTTTTAGATCTTTTAGAGCCACTTTTATTACGCTTTTAGTAGTTTTAATTGGTGTTGTTTGGGCTTTTGGTTTTATTGGTTTGTTTAGATATGAAATCACCGTATTATCAGCATTAATTCCGCCATTAATCATTGTAATTGGGGTACCCAACGCCGTTTTCCTCATCAATAAATATCAACAAGAAATTAAAAAACATGGCCATCAAGCAAAGGCATTACAGCGTGTAATTTCTAAAGTTGGTAATGCAACTTTAATGACAAACATTACAACTGCATCTGGTTTTGCAACTTTTGTTTTTGTAAAAAGCGACTTATTACGTGAATTCGGTATTTTGGCATCCATAAATATTATCAGCATATTTGTTTTAGCATTGTTAATTATTCCTATAATTTACAGCTTTATGCCGCTTCCTAAAAAGAAACATTTAAATCACCTTGAAACAAGTTGGATTGAGAATGTGGTGAATTGGATGGAAAGAACTGTAAAAGAACAAAGAATTACCATATACATAGCAACACTTGTTGTTATCATTATTAGTATTGTTGGCGTTTATAAAATTAGGGTTTCTGGTAGTTTAATTGAAGACATGCCTAAAAGCATGGACTTTTATAAAGATATTAAATTCTTTGAAAAAGAGTTTGGTGGAATTATGCCTTTAGAAATTTTAATAGACACTAAAAAAGACAAAGGAGTGATGAAATTATCTGTCTTAAAAAAGATGGATAAAATTAATGAAGCAATTGAAACTTTTCCTGAATTATCGAAACCTATTTCTGTTGTAAATTTAGTAAAATACTCTAAACAAGCTTATTACAAAGGGAATCCTAAATATTATCAATTACCAACAAGTCAAGAACAAAGTTATATTTTTTCATATACTAAAAACTCAAATAGTGAGGCTGGAATGTTAAAAAACTTTGTAGATTCTACCGGACGTTATGCAAGAATAACAACCTTTATGAAAGATATTGGTACCGATAAGATGGATATTATTCAAGAACGTTTAAAAGCAGTAATTGACAAAGAATTTCCGGCTGATAAATACACTGTTTCCGTTACTGGTAAAGCATTGGTTTTTATAAAAGGAACTACTTATTTGATAAATAATTTGGTATTGTCATTATCATTAGCAATTATTCTGATTGCCATTTTTATGGCTTGGATGTTTAGATCACCACAAATGATTTTAATTTCTTTGCTCCCAAACATTTTACCTTTATTAATTACCGCAGGATTAATGGGCTTTTTAGACATCCCCATAAAACCATCAACTATTTTAGTATTTAGTATTGCTTTTGGTATTTCTGTGGATGATACCATACATTTTTTAGCAAAATACAGGCAAGAGTTAATGGACAATAACTGGCGCGTTAAAGTTTCTGTTTACGCCGCTTTGCGTGAAACAGGAGTAAGTATGTTTTACACTTCTATTGTATTATTCTTTGGCTTTTTAGTGTTTACACTTTCTAGTTTTGGAGGTACAATTGCATTGGGTGGCTTGGTTTCTATAACCTTATTATTAGCAATGGTATCTAACCTATTACTCTTACCGTCTTTGTTGTTAACTTTCGAAAAGAAAATTGCTAACAAGAAAGTTTTTAAAGAGCCTTCTTTGAAAATTATCCCTACAAAAGATGAAATGACCGAAGAATAAAAAAAACCTTTGCCACTTTTTTAAAAAGATGGTAAAGGTTGATTTACTAATACAAGTTGGGGTTAAAAAAATATTATTCTAACGAAAAATTTTAAAAATTCTTTCTCATAGCAATTTTTACTTTTTCTTGTTCAATATATTTTCTACAAATTTAAAGTATATTTATCGCTTTGTCAACTGTGTTTTCACGCAGTTTTTATATTTTTGTATCCATGAAAAATAATTTCGGAAAATATACGAGAGAAAGAGTATCAAACATACCATTTGACGCTACAGACCCTGTATTTAAAGAATACAAAGAAAAAGTACCTCAATTTATTGGCCAAGCCGTGTATATTTATTCTTTTGAGAAAAATAGAATGCTATTTGCTTCTGGTTGGGAAGAAATATTAGGCTATAAAGATGAAGAAATTACCTTGTTAAAAATTGTGAGTTCAACCTCTAAAAGACATTTTAGTTTTTCTAATGAGTTAAATGACAAAGGCCTACAATATCTAAAAAGTATTCGTGAAGATTTAGATAAATATAGTTTTACATTAGAAGTTGAAAAGATTCATAAAAACGGGGAAATTGTTCCTGTTTTTTCAAGAGTTGGTGTTTATAAATCTTCTGGCGGAACTATTTTAGAATTAATAGGTATTTCAGAAAAAATTCATTCAAGAAAACTAGGTAACATTATGCAATATGCTGCTTTTGGTCCAGAAACCTCTGGATTTGAAGAATCTCTAAATGAACGATTATTTAATAAATTAGGAATTTCTAGAAAAGAAAAAGAAGCATTAGAACTTGCTGCTAAAGGTGATACCTTTAAAGAAATTGCAGAAAAATTAAATGTCAGCCAATCTGCCATTGAAAAAAGAATTATCCCTTTATACAAAAGGTTTAATGTAAAAAGTTTACCGCATTTAATTAGTTTTGCGTACGACAATCATATTTTATAAAATGTTTACTCTATAAATTTATTACGCTTATTTTTTGTTCTTCTACCCCTATATTTAATAGCATTTCTTTCCATTCATCTTTGTTTTTTTCGGCTAAAAATTGTTTACTTCCTAAAACCCAAATTATATTCTTATTTTTAAGTAGTGCCCTATTATATTTATTTTCTGGTTTTAAAGTATCAATAAAGCTTACCAATTTTGTTGGAGAAATCAATGCATTCTGAATAGGTTCACTTGGGTTTATATCATCAATCATTAAAAAATTTGCTGTTTTCCAATTCCAAATTTCATAAGCTTCTAACATATCATCTTCATCTTTAAAAAAATAACTAAACATTTTTATAGCGCTCACATACAAGCAACTATTATTTTTAATACTCAACTCATTTAACATTCCAACTCCTAAACTTGTCTTTCCTGCACTTAAAGAACCAAAAATCAATAAATGATTTCCGCTATTTTTTATTGCTAAAAAATTCTCTACTTTTAATTTATCAGAAGGATTTATAGAAAAATCCCATTGACTTAATCTAAATTGAAAAGGAAATCTAGCATAAAACTGATACATTTTAGTGATATACCAATATCTTGTAGCAAAAAGTAAATAAATTGCCAAAATAGCAAGAACAATAATTATTATATTATTGTTAAACTTATAGATACAAAAAGCAAATAAAAAACTACCAGCACTAAAGAAACAAACATCTGTAAACGTATCAAAAGCAACATTAAACCATTTAGGTTTAAAAATGTATTTGCTTTTTTTTGGCATAAAAACAACGTCAGAATTTGATTCTTTTTTACTTAACAACGGACCAAGAAAATTATACAATTCAAATAGAAACCAAAAAGCAGCAACATATAATGCCGCTTTAAAGGCTTCTATGTTTAAGAAATAATAGACTAAAAATGTAGGAATAAAACCTAAGGAAATATGTCCAAATTGGTTTGCTAACCAAGCATACGTTAAGGTTACACCTCTATAAGAATCTTTACCAATTAAATCTGCTTTTAACTGTTGTAGTATTCTTTGAACAGAAATATTTTTAGCTATTTTCATATAAATTAGGTTAAATTTTTTATAAATATAAATAAATAGAACTGTTTTTATGAATTTAAAACGCTTTAGAATTTTATGCTAATATTGACAATTGATAATTGCGCAATTTGTTGCAAAAAAGTATCTTTACGGTTCAGTAAATAAATTTAGTAGCAAATCAAACACAAAAAAGATGACACAAAAAAACGTTGCCGATATTTTAAAATCGGATTCAGTTTTACAAGAAGTAGAATTAAAAGGATGGGTAAGAACATTTAGAAGCAATCGTTTTATTGCTTTAAATGACGGCTCTACTTTAAATAATATACAATGTGTAATCGACTTTGAAAATACCGATGAAACTATTTTAAAAAGAATTACAACTGGAGCTGCAATTGCAATAAAAGGGACCATTGTAGAAAGCCAAGGAAAAGGACAATCTGTTGAAATACAGGTTTCTAATATTGAAATTTTAGGAGATTGTAATGCAGATGAATATCCTATTCAACCTAAAAAACATAGCTTCGAATTTTTAAGAGAAAATGCTCATTTACGTGTTAGAACGAATACTTTTAGTGCTGTTATGCGCGTACGATCTAAACTGTCATTTGCAGTTCATAAATATTTTCAAGAAAACGATTTTAATTACGTAAACACCCCAATTATTACAGGTTCTGACGCAGAAGGTGCAGGAGAAATGTTTAGAGTTACTAGTTTTGAAGACAATAAAGCGCCGATTACTGAAGACGGAAAAATAGATTACTCTAAAGACTTTTTTGGCAAAGAAACCAACCTAACAGTTTCTGGCCAATTAGAAGCAGAAACGTTTGCGATGGCTTTAGGAAAAGCGTATACTTTTGGTCCAACTTTTAGAGCAGAAAACTCTAATACGACAAGACATTTAGCAGAATTTTGGATGATAGAACCAGAAGTTGCTTTTATGGATTTAGATGGCAATATGGATTTGGCAGAAGATTTTATCAAATCTGTAATTAATGATGTTTTAAAAAACTGCAAAGACGATTTGGCTTTTTTAGACAATCGTTTAACACAAGAAGACAAAAGCAAACCTCAAGCAGACAGAAGTGAAATGAGTTTGTTAGAGAAATTACGTTTTGTTGTTGATAATAATTTTAAACGTGTTTCATATACAGAAGCAATCGATATTTTAAGAAATTCTAAACCTAATAAAAAGAAAAAATTTCAATATCCAATTAATGAATGGGGCGCAGATTTACAATCTGAACACGAACGTTTTTTAGTTGAAAAACATTTTAAATGTCCGGTTATTTTATTCGATTATCCAGCAAACATAAAAGCCTTTTACATGCGCTTAAATGATGATGGAAAAACAGTTAGAGCTATGGATGTATTGTTTCCAGGAATTGGTGAAATTGTTGGTGGAGCGCAAAGAGAAGAACGTTATGATGTTTTAGTAGAAAAAATGAAAGCCATGAATATCGACGAAAAAGAATTGTGGTGGTATTTAGATTTACGTAAATATGGTACAGCTGTGCATTCTGGTTTTGGTTTAGGTTTTGAACGTTTGGTGCAATTTACAACAGGAATGAGCAATATTAGAGACGTAATTCCATTTCCAAGAACACCACAAAATGCAGAATTTTAAAAAGAAATTTGTATTTTTATAAAAACTGATTCTATTAAATACTTTAGATAATTTAATATAAAAAAAAGTTACAACTCAAAACGAAAAATTATTAAATGCTAAAGCAAAGCTTACAATACAAACTATTACAAAAATTATCTCCTCAACAAATACAGTTGATGAAGTTAATTCAATTGCCTACGCAAGCATTTGAAGAACGCTTAAAACAAGAAATAGAAGAAAATCCGGCATTAGATACTGGTAAAGAAGAAACAGATTCTATTGATGACGATTTGTCTAATGAATTTGATGATGACCAAGATGCTGGAAATGAAAAAATAGAAGCAGACGACATTAATATTGATGAGTATTTGAGTGATGACGAAATACCAAGTTACAAAACTCAAGTCAATAATTATTCTGCTGATGACGAAGAAAAAAATGTGCCTTACGCAGCAGGAACAAGTTTTCATCAGTCTTTAAAAAATCAATTAAATACATTTAATTTTAATGATGAAGAGTTTGCTATTGCAGAATTTTTAGTTGGTAGTATTGATGATAGTGGCTATATTAGAAGAGAAATTATTGATTTAGTTGATGATTTAGCTTTTACTGCAAACGTTTTTACATCCGAAGAAAAAGTAATCGCAGTTTTAACAAAAGTTGTTCAGAAATTAGATCCTATTGGTGTTGGTGCAAGAGATTTAAAAGAGTGTTTAATTATTCAATTAAAAGCAAAAGACAAAAATAAAATTAGAAGTTTAGCAATTGACATTTTAGAAAATGCTTTTGATCATTTTGTAAAAAAACATTACAAAAAACTTCAAGAGAAGTACAGTATTTCTGAAGCTGAATTGAAAGAAGTAAACACCGAAATATCGAGATTAAATCCAAAACCTGGAAGTTCGTATGCAGGTAATAATAAAATTGCAGAACAAATTGTTCCTGACTTTTCGATTAAAATCATTGACGGCGAATTAGATTTAACGTTAAACTCGAGAAATGCGCCAGAAATGCATATTTCTAGAGAATATAATAATATGCTAAAAGGCTATCAAGAATCTACTGTAAAAAGTAAATCTCAAAAAGATGCTGTGTTTTTTATCAAACAAAAATTAGATTCTGCAAAATGGTTTATTGACGCTATAAAACAACGTCAGCAAACACTTTTAGTGACTATGAATTCGATTATGCATTATCAATACGAATACTTTTTAACGGGCGATGAACGCAAGTTAAAACCAATGATTTTAAAAGATATTGCAGATCAAATAAAAATGGATGTTTCAACGGTTTCTAGGGTTGCAAACAGCAAGTATGTTTCTACACCTTATGGCACAAAATTGATAAAAGATTTCTTTTCTGAGTCTATGAAAAATGACCAAGGAGAAGATGTTTCTACCAAAGAAATTAAAAAAATATTAGAAACCGTTATTGCTGATGAAAACAAAAGAAAACCTTTAACGGATGAAAAGCTTGCAGCTATTTTAAAAGATAAAGGTTACCCAATTGCCAGAAGAACTATTGCCAAATATCGTGAGCAATTAGATTTACCTGTGGCGCGTTTACGAAAAGAAATATAGTGCGTTTCTATAAATTCATATCCGTAATATTACACCCAATTGTAACACCTACAATTGGCGTAATGCTCTATTTTTTATTGATTCCTAACACTTTTATTAGCGCACAGAAAATCAACATTTTAAGTCTTATTTTTATAGCAACCTATTTAATTCCGTTGTTGATTTTAGTTATTTTTAAAAAACTAAAAATAATAGAAACCTATCAACCAGAAAGTATAAAAGAGCGAAAATTACCACTTGCATTAATGGTAACGCTATTTTATATTTTAGGAAACACTTTAAATAATATCATAAATTTAAGAGATGTAAGTTCTCTTTTTTACGCTACATCAATTGGTTTATTTATAGTTTATATTCTTTTTTATTTTAAGATTAGAGCTAGTATGCATTTGTTTTCATTAGGAATCTCAATAGGTTTTTTTATGATTTTAAGTAACCGCTACTCACAATCATTCATCATCGTAATTAGTATCCTTTTTTTAATTGCTGGCCTTCTTGGCAGCGCTAGATTATACTTAAAAGCGCATAGTGCCAAAGAAATTTATATTGGCTTTTTTACAGGGATTTTATCTACCCTTACTATGTACTATTTCCTTTAATGAGCTTTTTACTAAAACTTCCCAAAATGTTATCTATAGAATAATTGTTAAACTATTAAAGATTTAAACACCTATATTTATCAATAATTTCATGAGGTTTGCATGATTAAAAACATGCCTCCTATTAGTTGTACTTTTTATAACTACTTCACTATTTATATAACAATTTAAATATACAAGGGTATGTTTGGAAAAACAGAAACGGACTAAAAGAATTAAAAAAAGCCATTCATTTTATTTTTGAAAATACTCAATTTTATTTTTCTCTAGATTTAAATCACGCTATTCATCTTAAAAAGGCAGTAGAAATTTCAGATTTCAACATTTATCTTATAGAATCTTTATCTAAAGGATTACTGTCAAAAAACATTAGTTTAAAATTAAAAGAAAAAGAAATTTCGCCTTATAATGTAAGCGCTATTGAAAAACGATTAAAATTCTTAAGAGAACTTTTTAACGCCAATAACCCTGCACATTTGGTGGCGATCGCAAAAGACTTCGGATTGATTTAATTTTTTTTTAAAATAATTACTTAGACTACGGAAACCCGTAATATTTTTTGTTTTAATGAATTTATATTTGACATATCATCAAATAAAAATAGTTATGGCAATAGTAGATACATCAAAAATGTTAATGGCACAAAATCAATTAGAAAGCACAACAACAGTTTGGTTGCTTTATTTATTTTTAGGTTGGAGCTATGGTTCTTTGGGACAAATGGGATTACAAATATTATTTTATATAACTTTTGGGGGTTTTGGAATTTGGGCTTTTATTAGACTATTTACATTAAGTGGAGCTATTAAATTACACAACAAAAATATATGTATGAGATTAGGTCTTAATGCAGATGAAATGATGCAATTAGGGGTATTGTAAGATTTTAAAAATATGAAGTAAAAAGAATGTTATTTTCAATGCTTTACGGTTTCCCGTAAGGTATTGTTTTTTTTTGCGCGTACTTTCGGGCAGGGAAAATTAAAAGCATTAAAATTTAACTTCATTTATTATAATCTTCAGTTTTAGCCTTGTTGGGGGACGGGATAACAAAACTAAATTATTTTATTTGAAGTTATTTTTGCTATTTAAACTACTACTAATGAATTGAATAATTTACAATAAAGTGTTTTTAAAATTTAATAATGCTTGTAATTTTAAATACTTTATCAATTTAGATACAACAATAAATATTCAAACTTGAAATATTGTATATTTATATTTCGTTACTTGAATATGAATAAACTATTTTTTTCTTTCTTTTCACTGCTTTTTATAGCAAATAGCTACTCGCAAAAAGACTCTTTACAATTGGGAGATCGGTATGCCGATGATCAATTATATATGGCAATTACATATGCACAATTTAGTAATCAACCGTCTACTATAACGAGAAGTAGATTTTCTTATGCCTTTTCTACAGGATTTTTAAAAGATATTATTCTAAATAAAAAAGGTAACTTTTCTTTTGCACTTGGTGTTGGATATGGCTTTGATTTTTTTAATCACGAGTTAAAAGTATCCGAAATAAACAATACTACTGTTTTTGATACATCAGAAAATAGTAGCTCAAATATATTTAGAGCACATAATTTAGAGTTCCCTCTAGAAATTAGATGGAGAACTTCTACTGCTAAAAAATATGATTTTTGGCGAATTTACACGGGCGTAAAGTTTTTATATAATTTTTCTAATACTTTTTCTAATACAGAAAATAGCATAAATTTAAAGTATACAAATGTTGCTGCTTACAGAAAGTTACAATATGGCTTAACCTTTTCTACTGGTTATACAGAGTTTAATGCCTATCTTTTTTATAGTTTAACTCCGCTTTTTGAAAATGCAACTATTCAAGGAGAAGATATAAATACTCAAATTATAAAATTTGGATTGATTTTTTACATTTTATAAATAATCAATAATTTAAAAACTATAGGACAGCTTATTTACTAATTCTTCAAAAACTTTATAGATTGTGTGTTATTTATTTTAAAAAAATAAATCCCTATTTTTAAATCAGATATATCAATTATTTTAGAAATACTATCTGTTTTTATACTTTTAATTTTCTTCCCTTTTATATCATATATTTTTATGGAAGTTAGGTTGTTTTTTATCCCTTTAATGGTAATAATGTCATTATTTGGATTAGGATACAGTTTAAATAAATCAGTATTCTCAATCTCAAAATCGTTTACAGCTAGTATATTTTTATCCAAAAAAGCGTCCATGGCAATAGACGGACTTCCATCTGCATCCCAAGCCCCTTTAGCATAATTTGTAAAATTACCATGAGCAATTGGTTCCCAATAAAAAACTCCTAAACCACCTGCTTGTTTTGTTTTTTCTATCATATATACTAAAAACTGATAAGACAAATCTATTTGATTCGCGTTAAAACCAACTTCTGCCATCATAACTTCCTTATTGTAACGAGATTTAATATCTAACATATTATCATACGTATTATCTACCATTGTTTTCCAATTATCTACTTCGGGATATAAAGACATCCCTACAATATCTAATTTACTAACTAAAAGACCGTTATTAATTAATCCATCTATATTCCATCTAAATAAAGAGTTGTCATTTCCTGTTGCTAAATGTAAAATTGTTTGAATATTGGCATCGTAATTTTTTACAGCATTTAAACCTGCATTTATAAATTTTGCATAATTAGCAAAACCACCAGTTGATGCTTTTCCAGTGTCCCACAACATTCCGTTGCTCGTTTCATTACCAATTTGCACCCATTTTGGCGTAATTCCTTTTTCTTTTAATGCTACTAAAATTTCTGTGGTATGATTTGCTACAGCGCTTTCTAATTGAGCCACCGAAAAACCAGTCCAAGCAGCAGGTTTGTTTTGTTTACTTGGATCTGCCCACCAATCACTATAATGAATGCAAATCATAATATCCATATGCTGTTCCTTAGCTAATGCTGCTTTATTAACAACATCATCAATAGTACACCAACCATTTGCATCTGAATTTTCGGGGTTTACCCAAACTCTAAGTCTTACCGCATCTAACTGATATTCTTTCAATAAAGGTAATAATGCTTTTGAATTTCCTTCATTATCTTGCCAAGTATAGCCTTTAGATTCCATTTCTGTCATCCAACTGATGTCTGCTCCTTTTGCTATTTTAGTACTACTAAATTGAAAATTACTAGAATCTTGAAGCGTTAACGATGGCGTATTCCAATAGCCAGCCCAAGCATTTTCTACCCAACCACCACTTTTATATAAAATTGCTTTTACTTGATAATAATATCCAGAAGGTAAGTTTGCTGATAACAAATGATTACTACTAACAAAAAACTGAACATTGCCTGTTTTATTTATTCCTGAAGATTGATTTTGTAAAGTAATGCCAGCAACTGAATCGTAAAAATTATTAGCAGCATCTAATATTTCTAAACCAATATAGATATGATTTCCTGTAGACCCTGTTTCACTAGTATATTTATAATTGATGGATAAATTACCTCCTATTAATGGATGAACTTCTAACGGATTTTCATCAAAAGAATCAATTTCTATCGCTTGCGAAAAAGTTAAAATTGGTATAATTAAAAGTACGAGTAAAAATAGTTTTACATTTTTCATTTTATTTCTTTTGATTTTGAATAAATAAATGATGAAGATACAAAATAAGACAATCAATATTTCAAACTTTAAATTTAAATAAAACTGTTTTAAAAAATTGTTTATCAATAGTATAGTGGAAACATTTTTTAAAAGTATATTGCTGTTTTAAAATTGTTAGCATGAAATTAACACAAACTAAAATCTTACCAGAAGTTGGAGTAAGTCATAATATTGATATTAAAAAAAAAGTGTTTATAGAAAAAGGATCGGTTCCTCATTTAATGATGTTTGGTTCGGCTACCTTTTTACCTGGTCAATCCGTAGAAACGCATAAACATGACTCTATGAATGAAATATTTTACATTGAAACTGGTAAAGCCGATTTTATTATAAACGATAAAAAAATAACAGTAGTTCCTGGCGATTGTATAACTATTGAACAAGGTGAATTTCATTCTATGAGTAATCCATATCTAGAAAAAACAACTTGGATTTATTTTGGAATAGCAACAGATAAATAAAAAGAAATATGTATATTGATAATTCAAATTTTAAATCTACATCCCCCATGAAAAAGATTTACTTATTAATGATTTTATGTATTGGTTTACAATCATACTCTCAAAATCAAAACTTTATAATAGACAATAGCTTTCCTTATTACGTAAACGCACAAACATTAGGAAAAGCAACTATTGGTGGCGATACTATTTTTATTTCTTCGGCCAGAACAAATCCACTACGTTTTCAATTCACGAATGGTGATGCTAACAAACCGCTTGTAATTATTAATAAAGGCGGACAAGTAAAAATTGATAGTCCTAATAGCTACAGTTGGGGAGCAATTACCTTTGAGAATTGTAAATACATTAAAATTAGTGGCGCTGGTCATCCAAATTTTAAATATGGATTTGAATTAGCGGCTGATCAATGTGGCTTAGGATTTACAGAATTAAGCTCTGATTGTGAGGCAGAATTTATAAAAATTAGTCATGATGGATTTTTTGGTATTATGGCTAAAAAAAATTATGAAGGTAATCCGCCTTTACCATATCCTGTTTTTGAAAATCTATTAATTCATGATTGTTTTATAGAAAATGTATCCGAAGGAATGTATTTAGGAGAAACAAAATCGCCAGGAATGGAGTTTAAACATGTTAAAATTTACAATAATATAGTTAGAAATACTTTAAGAGAATCCATACAAATTGCCAATATGGTAGAAGATGTTGAAATTTATAACAACACGCTCATCAATTCTGGTTTAGAAAACGCTATTTATCAAACCAGCATACTTCAAATAGGTGATAATAGTGTTGTTAATGCTTATAACAATATTCTTATTCAAGCTCCTTCTACAGCTATTGCCGTGTACGCAAAAGGTCCTTGTAATTTTACCAATAATTATATGGCTTCTAATACGGGAGTCTTTGTAGATAATCGCATTTTTACTGATAGTTTAGCTTCAATAAACATCAATCAAAATTATTTTAGAAATATTAATGGCAACCAAAATATAAAAAATTATAACGAAATTAATTATGTAACTGCTCAAGATAATTTTTATGATACAGATATCACATTTTTCTTAAATCAATTTGGTAATTCAAATAACTATTCAGTTGTAAATAATACCTTAACAAGTGTTCCAGAAATTGAATTTACAGATCCTTCAAAAAATGATTATTCATTAAAAAAAACAAACCCTATTCAATATCAAAATATGGGCGCACCTGGAGGACCAGAATATTTCCCTCCAAAACCAGAACAGATTGTTATCACTCCAACAATGGTAAAAGATTTAGTAGAAGGCGGTAGTGTGTTTTCTCCATTATTTTTATTTGATGAACAAAATGTAAATATTGAAGCAGATCAACATCCTATAAGCAACTCTTGGAAACCAGATTACACGATGAAAAAAACATCTTATCATGTTGTAATAGATTTAGGAGGCGAGTACAATATCTCAGACATAAATCTACATGATATGCATAATTCATACGATTTATCAATTGAATATGGTGATGCTTCTAATTGGACAACACTTTTTGTAGATCCTTGTAATACTTTTAATAAATGGAGCACACATAAAACAGATATAACAACTAGATTTTTGAGACTTTCTATGTATCAAAATGTATATGCAGCTGTAAATGAAATAATAATCTATGGTTTTCCAGTACCAAAAGTAGCTCAACAAATAGTAGTTACACCAGATATGATCACAGATTTAGTGCAAGGGGGAAGTGTAAATTCGCCTTTACTTTTATTTGATGAACAAAGTATAAATATAAAAGCAGGTGAACATGCAACAAGCACTTCTTGGAAACCTTATTACACCAGCGCAAGAGCTCCGTATTATACAATTGTAGATTTAGGTAAAGAATATACAATTACCGAAATTAACCTGCATGATATGCATGACACAAATAATTTTACGGTAGATTATGGAGATCCAAATGGTTGGACAACCTTATTTGTTGATCCTTTAGATAAATTTAAATTTTGGAATAAACATATTACAGAAATCACCACACGTTATTTACGATTATCAATTATCGAAAGTCCGTATGCAGCTGTTAATGAAATAATTATTTTTGGATATCCTATTTCTGAAGAATTGATAACTGATGAAGAAATCAATGAAGATGAAATTATAGAAGATGAAGCTTTGAATGATGACCAAATTATAATCACATCTAATATGCTTACAGATCTAGTAGAAGGAGGAAGTGTCTTTTCTCCATTGTTTTTATTTGATGAACAACATTTAGATTATCAACTGGAGGAACATCCAATAAGTAACTCTTGGAAACCAGATTACATCATGAATAAAACCTCTTATCATGTAGTTGTAGATTTAGGATCTGAATATCATATTTCTAAAATAAATTTGCATGATATGCATAATAATAAAGACTTTACTGTTGAATATGGAGATGCAACAAATTGGACAACTTTATTTGTAGATCCTTGTAATACATTTAATTCATGGAGCCTAAACGATACAGATGTAACGACTAGATATTTAAGACTTTCTATGTATCAAAGTGTTTACGCTGCAGTGAATGAAATAGTTGTTTTTGGAAATCCAGTTACAACCAATAGTGCTAAATCAGAAACTAAGAAAAAAGCTGAAAATATATCTTTTAATGAGGAGAATTTAGAAATTAACAACTTTGAAGTATTTCCGAATCCTGTAAATGACAAATTAACTATTACATTTCCTCTAAACATGATAGGAAAAAGTAGTTTGGTCATAAATGATATCTTAGGAAAAAGAATATACAATACAGAAATTCAAATTAATTCTGATAGTCCGAATATTGAGTTAAAAAGTTTCCAATTACCAAGATTAAAAGGTATATATACTTTAACTATTTTACATGAATCCGGTACATTTAAAACTTTAAAACTTTTTAAAAACAAGTAGATTCACATTCATAACTCTTAAAAAATTGACCGTCTAATTTAAACCTATCAAACATCAATAAACCCATCAATATATCTTTGATGGGTTTTGTATTTTACACATTTTTACAAAATTCATTTGGGCGTGCCCATTTTTTTTGAAGATATCGTTTATAATTAACAAACAATTAGATTAAAAATGGTCAGGCTATCCATTACAAGTCCTCGCTCGTACCTCGCTGTGGGCTTTTCATTGCTATCCTTCACGCAAATTAGCAGCTAACTAATACAATCCGCCATGCTCATTTACAATCCTTATAATCAGTTAAAAATAATAAGTAGCATCACTGAATTGTATCGAGAATATAACTCAACAAATCAGAATTATTACTAGAACCCGATTAAAACTAGTCACAACTTTACCTGCAATACTCAATTTTAAATTGAATTCAAGTAAAATGTTTATTTAAATAGCCAAATCTTAAATGTAAATAAACAAACTAAAAGCTCACTACTGCCATTTCAACACTAGTATTAACCAATTTAAATAATTTTCACTCAATTCATTAACAAAGTCAGAGAGATTAATCACGAAGTCATCAGGATAAACTACAAAGTCACTAGGATGAACCAATAAGTCAGTAAGATGAATCACAAAGTCACTTCGATCAATCAAAGAGTCACTAAATTTAGGCAATAAGTAAGCCTCCTCAAATACAAAGTCATTGTTTTCAAGATCTGAGACAATGCCATCCCCAAAAAAAAATCGAATATAAATTATTAATATATTGCTAAAGTACTTAAAAACAGTAAATCACAAATAGAAATTTTAAAACCAATTCAATTTCTTTGGACTTTAGTCTGGAGATATTAAAAACAGGTCACTTTATTCCATAAAAAAACCTCATATCGTTAAGATATGAGGTTTAGGATCTTGAC
>TARA_R110001606_G_scaffold8020_4_pt1 | contig 43402 bp, 37 predicted proteins | sample TARA_R110001606 | Tara Oceans TARA_R110001606 (sample SAMEA4398315) | marine metagenome | biome: Polar Biome; feature: [SRF] surface water layer (ENVO:00010504); material: water (ENVO:00002006), including particulate matter (ENVO:01000060) such as... | depth 5 m
TCAGCAGCGTTGCGAATTTCCATGACCCGAATCGCGGTGTCGGTAGAGTACGATGGCAGCGCCTTCCATGGCTGGCAGACCCAGCAGGAAGGGGTGCGCACGGTGCAAAGCGAACTGGAAGGCGCGCTGTCGAAAGTGGCCAATCATCCGGTCACCCTGTTTTGCGCCGGGCGTACCGACGCCGGCGTGCACGCCACCGCGCAAATCTGCCATTTCGAATCCGACGCGGCGCGGGACATGAAAAGCTGGGTAATGGGCGCGAACCGGTTCGCCGCCAAGGACGTGGCGGTGAACTGGGCGGTGCCGATGCCCGATGACTTTCATGCCCGGTTCAGCGCCCGGCGGCGGCGTTACCGTTACGTGATCTACAACCACGCCACGCCGCCGGCGCTGTTCCGGCGCCAGGTGACCTGGAATTACCGGCCCCTGGATGTCGACGCGATGGTGCAGGCCAGCCGTCATCTGATTGGCACCCACGACTTCACCTCCTATCGCAGTGTGCATTGCCAGGCCAAATCGCCGCTCAAGACACTCAGCCTGTTCCAGATTCACCGGCAGGGCCCGTTGATCATTCTGGAAGTGGAAGCCAATGCTTTTTTGATGCACATGGTGCGCAATATGGCCGGTGTGCTGATGAGTATTGGCGCTGGCCATCATGCGCCGGATTGGGCCGCTCAGGTGCTGGAAGCCCGTGATCGCCGCCAGGGTGGGGTCACGGCGCCGCCGTTCGGCCTCTATCTGGTGGACATCGGCTACCCGGAGCAATTCGAACTGCCGCGTTCGCCGTTGGGGCCGCTGTGGCTGGGTGGATTGAGCGCGATCTCATAGCATAATTGACACCATGCTTGCTCCGATCTGATAGGATAAGACATCAATGAACACTCCCCGGATCAAAATCTGTGGTATCACCCGGCCCGAAGACGCGGTGCGTGCCGCGCGCGCCGGCGCCGATGCCATTGGTCTGGTGTTCTATCCGCCTAGCCCCCGTTACGTGACCCTTCGCCAGGCCACCGCCGTGCTCGCGGCACTGCCGCCGTTCGTGACCACCGTGGGGCTGTTCGTGGACGCCGACCCGGCGACCCTGCAGGCCCACTTGAACGCGTTGCCGCTGGACATGCTGCAACTGCACGGCAATGAGACGCCCGAGTACGGCGCCGCCTTAACGCGCCCATGGATCAAGGCGCTGCGCATGCGCGACGGCGCCGATCCCGCCGCCGAAGCGCTGCGTTACCGCGCCGCCGGCGCGCGCGGCCTGCTGGTGGACAGCTATGTGCCCGGCGTGCCCGGGGGCACCGGCGAGCGCTTTGATTGGCGGCGCCTGCCGCGCGATGCGGCGTTGCCGCTGGTGCTCGCCGGCGGTCTGGATGCCAGCAACGTGGCCGAAGCGGTGCGCACCGTTCGCCCCTGGGCGGTGGATGTCAGTGGCGGCGTCGAGCAGCTTGCTGTCGATGGCCGCCGCCGGGGTGGCATCAAGGACAGTGCGGCGATGCGCGCTTTTATCCGTGCCGCGCGCGGTTGAGCGGTTCATCGTTGCCGATTTTCATTGCCGCCGAGAGCGGTATCAACACGAAGGAGCATGAGGTGACTGAACGTCCTGATTACAAGGCATTCCCCGACCAGCGCGGTCATTTCGGGCAATTCGGCGGACGGTTCGTCTCCGAAACCCTGATGGCGGCTCTGGACGAGTTGGAAACCATGTACCGGCGCCTTAAGGACGACCCCCAGTTCCAGGCCGATTTCGACTACGACCTGGCGCATTACGTGGGCCGCCCCTCGCCGTTGTATCTGGCCGAGCGCTGGAGCCGGGAACTGGGCGGCGCGCGGGTGTGGCTCAAACGTGAAGATCTGAATCACACCGGCGCCCACAAGGTCAACAACACCATTGGCCAGGCGCTGCTCGCCAAGCACATGGGCAAGAAGCGCGTGATCGCCGAAACCGGCGCCGGCCAGCACGGCGTCGCCTCCGCCACCGTGGCCGCGCGCCTGGGGCTTGAGTGTCACGTGTTCATGGGCGAGGAAGACATTCGCCGCCAGCGCCTCAACGTGTACCGCATGAAGCTGCTGGGCGCCAACGTGGTGCCGGTGACCTCCGGTTCGCGCACCCTTAAGGATGCCATGAACGAGGCCATGCGTGACTGGGTCACCAACGTGGACGACACCTTCTACATCATTGGCACGGTGGCCGGGCCGCACCCGTACCCGATGCTGGTGCGTGACTTCCAGGCGGTGATCGGCCGCGAAGCCCGCGAACAATGTCTCAAGCAAGCCGGCAAGCTGCCCGATGCCCTGGTCGCCTGCGTGGGCGGTGGCTCCAACGCCATCGGTCTGTTTCACCCGTTCCTGAATGACGACGGCGTCGCCATGTACGGCGTCGAAGCCGCCGGTGACGGCATTGACACCGGCCGCCACGCGGCGCCGCTGAGCGCCGGCCGGCCGGGCGTGTTGCACGGCAACCGCACCTATCTGATGGAAGATGACAACGGCCAGATCATCGAGACCCATTCGGTGTCCGCCGGCCTGGATTATCCCGGCGTTGGCCCCGAACACGCCTGGCTCAAGGACCTGGGGCGGGTGCAGTACGTCGCCGCCAACGACCAGGAAGCCCTGGCCGCGTTCCGTGAACTGACCATGGTGGAAGGCATCATGCCGGCGCTGGAGTCCGCGCACGCGGTGGCCCACGCGCGCAAGCTGGCGCCGACCATGGACAAGGACCAGAACATCATCGTCAATCTGTCCGGCCGGGGCGACAAGGACATCCTTACCGTGGCCGAGATCGACGGCATCGAATTCTAGGCGCGAAGCGTAGCCTGACAGTCAGCATAAGAGAGAGAGTCATGAGCCGTATTCAAGACTGCTTCGCCCGACTCGGTGAGCAGCAACGCAAAGCCCTGATCCCGTACATCACCGCCGGCGACCCGACCCTGGAAGTCACGGTGCCGGCCATGCACGCCATGGTCGAGGCGGGCGCCGACGTGATCGAGCTGGGGGTGCCGTTTTCCGATCCGATGGCCGACGGCCCGGTGATCCAGAAAGCCTGTGAGCGGGCTCTGCGCGCCGGCACCAGCTTGACCCGCGTGTTGGAAATGGTCGGCCAGTTCCGGCGCGACAACGACACCACGCCGGTGGTGCTGATGGGCTATCTGAACCCGGTGGAGATCATGGGCTACGCCCGCTTCGCCGACGCCTGCGTGGCCGCTGGCGTGGACGGCGTGCTGCTGGTGGACCTGCCGCCGGAAGAGTGCGAGGACGTAGCGCCGCTGTTTCGTGAACGCGGCATCGACCTGATCTTTCTGATCGCGCCGACCACCACCGACGCTCGGATCCGGTCGATTGCCGCCGCCGCCAGCGGTTACCTGTATTACGTCTCGGTGAAAGGGGTCACCGGCTCCGCCAGCCTTGATGTGAACGAGGTGGCGGCCCGCGTTGAAACAATTCGCAACCTTGCCCAATTGCCGATTGGGGTAGGCTTTGGTATCAAGGACGCGCAATCGGCACAAGCGGTGAGCCGGGTCTCCGACGGTGTCGTGGTCGGCAGCGTACTGGTCAGCCAGGCCGCCGAACACGAGCAGCACCCGGAGAAGATCGCCCCCGCCATGGCGGCGATTCTCGCCGACATGCGTGCCGCCATGGACAAGCCCTGAGCCGCCCCGCGGTTCGCGCAACAGAGTAGGCGTCGACGATGAGCAACAACTGGCTGGAAAAAATCCTTCCCGCGGTACGCCGCCCGGAGGAGAGCCGTCGTAACAATGTTCCCGAAGGGTTGTGGCGGAAATGTCCGCGTTGCGACAGCGCCCTGTACCGGCCGGAGCTGGAGCGCAATCTGGATGTGTGTCCGAAATGCGAACATCACATGCGCGTGGGCGCGCGCAAGCGCCTCAAGCTGTTCCTGGACGAGGGCCCGGTCAGCGAGATCGGCGCCGATCTGGCGCCGGTGGACCGGCTCAAGTTCAAGGATTCAAAAAAATACAAGGATCGCCTCAGCGGCGCCCAGAAAGAGACCGAGGAGAAAGACGCCCTGGTGGTGATGAAGGGCAAGCTGAACGGTCTGCCGCTGGTCGCCTGCGCCTTTGAGTTCCGGTTTATGGGCGGTTCCATGGGGTCGGTGGTGGGCGAGCGCTTCGTGCGCGCGGTGAACGTCTGCCTGGAGCAAAAGCTGCCGCTGGTGTGCTTCGCCGCCAGCGGTGGCGCGCGCATGCAGGAAGCACTGTTCTCGCTGATGCAGATGGCCAAGACCTCCGCCGCTCTGGAGCGCCTGCGCGAGGCCGGCTTGCCGTTTATCTCCGTGCTCACCGATCCGGTCTATGGCGGCGTGTCCGCGTCCCTGGCCATGCTCGGCGACGTCAATGTGGCCGAGCCGAACGCGCTGATCGGCTTCGCCGGCCCGCGCGTGATCGAACAGACCGTGCGCCAGAAGCTGCCGGAAGGCTTCCAGCGCAGTGAGTTCCTGCTCGACCACGGCGCCATCGACATGATCGTGGAGCGTCAGCATATGCGCGACACGTTGCACCGGTTGCTCGCCAACATGACCGGGGCGCCGCTGGCGGACGCTGTTTGACCTCTGCGGCCCTCCAGCTCCGGCACTGGCTGGAGCGCATCGAGCGGCTCCACCCCAGCGACATCGAACTCGGCCTGGCGCGCCTGCGCCAGGTGGCCGAGCGGCTGGCCGTGACCACACTGCCGATGCCGGTGATCACCGTGGCCGGCACCAACGGCAAGGGTTCGGTGGTTGCGCTGCTGCGCGCGCTGGCGGAGCAGGGCGGCCAACGCTGCTGCGTGTACACCTCGCCGCACATCCTGCGCTTCAATGAACGCATCCATCTGCCCGATGGCCCCGCCGACGCCGCCGCCCTGGTGCGCGCTTTTGAAGCGGTGGACGCGGCTCGCGGCACGGTGCCGCTGACCTATTTCGAGTTCACCACGCTGGCGGCGTTGTGGCTGTTCGCCGGCAGCGGCGCGCACCTGACGATCCTGGAAGTGGGCCTGGGCGGCCGCCTCGACGCGGTCAATCTGATTGACGCGCAGGTGGCGGTGGTGACCTCCATCGGCCTGGATCACACCGATTGGCTTGGCGACAGCCGTGAAGCCATTGCCGTGGAAAAACTGGGCATTGCCCGCGCCGGCAGGCCACTGATCTACGGGGAGATCGACGCGCCGGCCAATCTGGACCAGGAAATCGCGCGGATCGGCGCGCGGCCGTATCGGGCCGGCCGCGAGTTCGACCTCGCCGATGGCGAATTACGGTTGCGCGACGGTGCCGGGCAAACGGTGGCGTACCCGATGCCGGAGCCGGTGGCGCTGAGTGCCGACAACCTGGCCAGCGCGGTACAGGCGCTGTGTGCCGCCGGGCTGGCCCCGGCCAGCGAGCACCTGGCGGCGGCGGCGACGCTGCGCTTGCAAGGCCGCTGCCAGCAACTGCGCTATCGGGGCGTGGAGTGCGTGTTGGACGTGGGTCATAATCTGGAGGCGCTCAGCCGCCTGTTCACGCGCCTGCCGCCCTGCGCCGGCGAGCGGCGCCTGGTGCTCGGCATGATGGCCGACAAACCGGTGGACGCGGTGGTCCGCCGGCTCGCCGATGAGCCGCTGCGGTGGTATCTGGCGCGGCCGGATCTGCCCCGCGCGGCGGACACCCGCCGCCTGGCCCGGGCCTTGCCCGAGCGGATTGCCCCCCGTCACTGCGCCAGCGTCGCCGACGCCCTTGATCAGGCGGTGACGGATAGCGCGGCGGGGGATCAGGTGGTTATAGTGGGCTCATTCTTTACCGTCGCGGAGGCGCTGGCCGTCATCGAGCGCGAAACGGACCCGGGAGAGTGAAAAAGTGGACGTGAAATCCCGTCAGCGGTTGATCGGTTTTCTGCTGTTGTTGCTGTTGGCCGCGATCCTGGTGCCGCTGGTGTTGCGCAGCCCGGATGAAGTGCGGGTGGCCCTGGACATGTCGATCCCGGAACCGCCGGCCCTGGAAGAGCCGGAGGTGGCGCCGGTGATCAGCGACGACGAACGCCAGCAAACCGACCAGCAGATCAGCGAGCAGCGGCAATCGGTGGCCGATGCCGGCGACCTGGCCGCCGCCGATCAGGGCGCCGATCGGGCGCGGCAGCCATCCGCCGACGCCACACCGGAACCGCAAGCCGAGCCGGCCCCGCAGGCGCGACCCGAGCCCGCCGCCGAAGCCGAGCCGACCGCCGACCCGGACAACCCCAGCCCGGCTTTTACCGTTCAGGTGGCCAGCTTCAGCGACCGCGCCAACGCCGATGCCCTGACAGCGCGCCTCAAGGAGGCCGGTTACAACGCCTACGCGCGCGCCGTGCAACAGGATGGCAACACCTGGCAGCGGGTGTTCGTGGGCCCGGAAATCAAACGCGACCGCGCCGAAGCCCTGCGTCAGCGCCTCGCCGACGATAAGCGTTTTGCGTTGCAGGGCCTGGTGCGTGGATTCGCGCCTTGAGGCTGGATGCCAGACGCTAGACGCTAGACGCTAGACGCTGGACGCTGGACGCTGGACGCCGGACGCCGGACGCCGGACGCCGGACGCCGGACGCTAGAATCAAAACCCGTGGCTGAAGGCGTTGCGGCTACGTAGGTGCTGTGTTCGTGCTGCCAGCCAATACGAAACCACCGGGGTTGTCTTTAAGCGTCCGGCGTCCGGCGTCCAGCGTCCGGCGTCTCGCGTCCACCGCCCAGCCAACCAACCCATGTGCAAGCGAGGGAGCCTCTGTTAGACTCTGCGACCTGTTCCAACCGCGCGCTTTTCCATGAATCTGGCAGACGGCATCATCCTGTTTATCATCGCCGTGTCGACACTGTTGAGTGTGCGTCGCGGTTTCACCCGGGAAGCCTTTTCCCTGCTGACGTGGGTGGCCGCCTTTCTCGTCGCGCGCCTGTTCAGCCCGGCGCTGGAGCTGCTTCTGCAAGACCAGATACAGACCCCGAGTCTACGCACCGCGGTCGCTTTCGGTACCCTGTTCGCGATCACCCTGGTGGTCGGGGCGTTGATCAATCATTTGCTTGGCGAGCTGATCCGAGTGACCGGCCTGAGTGGCACCGATCGTCTGCTGGGCATGGTATTCGGCGCATTGCGTGGCGCGTTGGTGGTGGTGGTTCTGGTGGCCCTTGGGCACCGCTTTTTTGGCCAGGACCCCTGGTGGCGGCAGTCCATGCTGGTGCCGCATTTCGCTCTGCTGGAAGACTGGACCCGCCGTATGGCGGAGCAGTTGCTGGCCTATCTGATGAACTTCAATGGCCATCCGGCCCTTGGCACGACCCCTTCGTCCTAGAGGATTCTCAACATGTGCGGCATTGTTGGCATTGTCGGCCATTCCTACGTGAACCAGGCGATCTATGACGCCTTAACGGTTCTGCAGCATCGCGGCCAGGACGCCGCCGGCATCGTCACCTGCGACGGCGATCGCCTGTTTCTGCGCAAGGACAACGGCATGGTGCGGGACGTATTCCGCAACCGGCACATGCGCCGCCTGGTGGGCAACATGGGCATCGGCCATGTGCGCTATCCCACCGCTGGCAGTTCCAGTTCCGCCGAGGCGCAGCCGTTCTACGTCAATTCACCCTACGGCATCACCCTGGCGCACAACGGCAACCTGACCAACTCCGAGGCGCTCGCCGAGCACATCTTCCGTGCCGATCTGCGCCACATCAACACCACCTCGGATTCGGAAGTATTGCTCAACGTGTTCGCCCACGAGCTGCAACGCCGGGGCAAGCTGCAGCCGGAACCGGACGACATTTTCGATGCCGTGGCGGCGGTGCATCGGCGCGTCGAGGGAGCCTACGCGGTGGTGGCGATGATCACCGGCTACGGCATTCTCGCGTTCCGCGATCCGCACGGCATCCGTCCGGTGTGCTTCGGTAAGAAAGAGACCGATCAAGGGCCGGAATACATGGTGGCCTCCGAGTCGGTGGCGCTGTCCGCGCTGGGCTTTCACCTGGAACGGGATCTGGCGCCCGGCGAGGCGGTTTACGTGACCGCCGATGGCCGCCTGCACACCCGTCAGTGCAGCGATCATCCGAGCCTCAACCCGTGCATTTTCGAGCAGGTCTATCTGGCCCGTCCGGATTCCATCATCGATGACATCTCGGTGTACAAGGCGCGCCTGCGCATGGGTGAGAAACTGGCGGAAAAAGTGGAACGGGTGTGGCCGGATCACGACATCGACGTGGTCATTCCGATCCCCGACACCAGCCGCACCTCGGCGCTGCAAATGGCCAATCGCCTGAACGTGAAATACCGCGAAGGGTTTATCAAGAACCGCTACATCGGCCGCACGTTCATCATGCCCGGCCAGCAGCAGCGGCGGAAATCGGTGCGCCAGAAGCTGAACGCCATCGAGCTGGAATTTTCCGGCAAGAACGTGTTGCTGGTGGACGACTCCATCGTGCGCGGCACCACCTGCCACGAAATCATCCAGATGGCCCGGGAAGCGGGCGCCAACAAGGTGTATTTCGCCTCCGCCGCGCCGGCGGTTCAATATCCCAATGTGTACGGCATCGACATGCCCTCGGCCAGCGAGTTGATCGCCCATGACCGCAGCGAACAGGAAGTCTGCCAACTGATCGGCGCCGACAAGCTGATCTACCAGGATCTGGACGATCTGGTCAGCGCCTGCAAAGAGGGCAACCCGCACATCGAGGAGTTTGATTGCTCGGTGTTCAGCGGCCATTATCTGGCGGGTAACATTGATCAGAATTACCTGTCGGATCTGGAAGCCCGGCGCAATGACAACGCCAAGGAAAAACGGGAAAAAACCCGCGCTCTGGCCGACAACGAAGTGATTGATCTGCATAACTCCAACTGATTCAGACCAGCCGAGGTGGTAATGAGCGATAAACCGGACCCGAGTGAACTGCATACCGATACCCTGGCGATCCGCTGGGCGCAGTTGCGCACCGACGAGATGGCGCACTCGGACCCGATCTTTCTCACCTCGAGCTTTGTGTACGACAGCGCGGCCCAGGCCGCCGCGCGCTTTTCCGGCGAGCAGCCGGGCAATGTCTACTCCCGTTTCACCAACCCCACGGTGCGCGCCTTCGAAGAGCGGCTCGCCGCCATGGAAGGCGGTGAAAAGGCGGTGGCGCTGGCCTCCGGCATGGCGGCCATCAGCAGCACCTTCTTCGCGCTGCTGGCGCCCGGCGATCACGTGGTCAGCTCGCGCAGCGTGTTCGGCACCACCAATGTGATCTACAACCGTTATTTGAAGAAATTCAATATCGACACCACGCTGGTGGATCTGGCCGATCTGGATCAATGGCGTGCCGCCATGCGTCCGGAAACCAAAATCCTGTTTCTGGAAAGCCCGTCCAATCCGCTCTCCGAGATCGGTGACATCGAAGCGCTGGCCAGGCTTGCCCACGACCAGGGCGCGTTGTTGGTCGTGGACAATTGTTTTTGCACGCCGGCGCTGCAAAAGCCGATTGAGCTGGGTGCCGATCTGGTGATTCACAGCGCCACCAAATATCTGGACGGCCAGGGCCGTTGCCTGGGTGGCGCGGTGGTCGGCCCGGCCACACTCACCGACGAAGTGCTCGGGTTCGTGCGCTCCGCTGGGCCCAGCATGAGCCCGTTCAACGCCTGGGTGTTCCTCAAGGGCTTGGAAACTCTCGGCCTGCGCATGAAAGCGCATTCGGAAAATACCCTGCTGCTGGCGCGCTGGCTGGAGCAGCAACCGGGCATCGCCCGGGTGCATTATTCCGGCCTGGAGAGCCACCCTCAGCACCAGTTGGCGGCGCGTCAGCAAAGCGGTTTTGGCGCGGTGATCGCCATCGAGGTGGAAGACAGCGACGGCCACCGCGACCGCCAGGCCGCCTGGCGTTTCATGGACGGCACCCGCCTGATTTCCATCACCGCCAACCTGGGTGACGTGAAATCCACCATCACCCACCCCGGCTCCACCACCCACGGCCGCGTCGACCCCGAGGAAAAAGAGCGGGCCGGCATCACAGAAAACCTGATCCGGCTGGCGATTGGCCTGGAACACGTGGAAGATCTGAAAACCGACTTGAGCAGGGGGCTCAAAGCGCTCGGATTCTAGAACAAGTTAAAAGTTAAAAGTTAAAAGTTAAAAGGAGCTGGGCCGGTGCCCACCGTGGACTTTGGGCGTGGGCACGGTGAAACCGGATAGCGGCGAGCTTTTTCGCGTTTCAACTTTTCACTTTTAACTTTCTTCTTCGAGGGGGTTTATGCAGGCGTTGGATAAAGCGCTGGCCCAGGTGGGCAGCGTGGTGCTGGGTAAAACCGAACAGCTGAAACTGGCGCTGGCCTGCATGCTCGCGGGCGGTCATCTGTTGATCGAGGATCTGCCGGGGATGGGCAAGACCACGCTGGCGCATGCGCTGGCGCGGGTGTTCCGCCTCGACTACCGCCGTGTTCAGTTCACCAGCGATATGCTGCCCGCCGATATCCTCGGTGTTTCCGTGTTCGACCCCGACAGCCGTGCGTTTTCTCTTCGTGAGGGGCCGGTGTTCACCCAATTGCTGCTCGCCGACGAGATCAATCGGGCCACCCCCAAGACCCAGGGCGCCTTGCTGGAAGCGATGGAAGAGCGGCAGGTGACGCTGGATGGCGCCACCCGGGCGCTGCCCGATCCATTTTTCGTGGTCGCCACCCAGAACCCGGTGACCCAGGCCGGTACCTTCGTGCTGCCCGAATCCCAACTCGACCGTTTCCTGATGCGCATTTCCCTGGGTTACCCCTCGCCGGAGGTGGAGCGCGCGCTGCTGGCCGGTGGCGATCTGCGCGAAGCGGCCCGCGCCCTGAAGCCGGTGATCGACCCCAGCGGTCTGATCAAACTGACCGCCCATGTCGCCAAGGTGCGCGCCACCGACGAACTGCTGGATTACATCCAGCGTTTGCTGGAAGCCACCCGCGCCGACGACCGCCTGGAGGCCGGGCTGTCGCCACGCGCCGGCCTGGGGCTGTTGCGCGCCGCCCGTGCCTGGGCGTTGCTCCACGACCGTAATTACGTGTTGCCCGAAGACGTGCAGGCGGTGTGGTCGGCGGTGGCCGAGCACCGCTTGCAGTCGCGCCAGGGCGGCAGCGTGGCCGCCATGACCCAGTCGCTGCTGCAGAGCGTACCGGTGGTGCGTCACTGAGCGGGAGGAAGCGCCGTGTTCAAGCAAGCCTGGCAACGCTGGCTGGAACGCCGCCTTCCCCGCGCCGCTCAGGTACGTCTTGATCAGCGCCGTATTTTTATTTTTCCCTCCGGTTACGGTTTCCTCTATGTGCTGGTGGCGGTGCTGTTGTTCATCGGCGGCATCAATTACGAAAACAACCTGATCCTGGGGCTGTGTTTCGTCATGCTCAGCCTGTTCGTGGTCACCATTTTGCACACTTACCGCAATCTCTCCGGCCTGAGCCTGCGCGCCGGCGCCTCGCGCAGTGGCTTCGCCGGCGGCCAGGGCGCCCTGCAGGTGGTGTTGATCGCCCAACGGCGCGCGCACCGCAGCCTGTGGCTGAGCTGGCTCGATCAGCCACCCCAGGAAATCAGCATCGAGCCCGGTGAAGAGAGCGCGCTGTGGTTCAATCTGCCGTTGCCGCGTCGTGGCCGGGTGACACCGCCGCGCCTGCGGGTGCAGAGCCGCTACCCGCTGGGGCTGCTGCGCAGCTGGTCTCTGGTGGCCTTGGATCAGGCCTGCCTGGCCTGGCCGCGCCCACAAAGCACGGCGCAATGCCCGGCCGACGGTGGCGACGGCCACCGAGAGGTGGCCCGGGCCGGGCAAATCGGCAGCGAGGAATTCCAGGGCCTGCGCGCCTACGCGCCGGGCGATTCCCTGCGCCAGGTGGACTGGAAAGGGTACGCGCGCGGGCGAGGTCTGCACGTCAAACTGTTCCAGGAGCCCGCCAATGGCCGTCTGTGGTTGCGCTATCAGCGTCTTGAGGGGCAGGGCATGGAAGCGCGCCTTTCGGTGCTGTGCTATTGGGTGCTGCGTCTGACCCGCGAGAACCGGCCGTTTGCCCTGGAATTGCCCGATGCCACCCTGGCCCCGGGGCAAGGCGATGAGCACCGCCAGCGTGCCCTGGATCTGCTCGCCCGCCACGGCGGGCCACGCTGATGGCGCGCATTTATCAGATTCCCAGCCACGCGCGCACCTGGTTGACCCTGGGCATCGTCGCCGCCTCGCTGCCGCAATTGTTGCGCGGCCCGCTCTGGCAGGCGGCTCTGTTGTTGCTGGTGCTGGGCTGGCGGGCCTTGATCGAACGGCAACGGCTGGCGTCGCCGGGCCGGTTGGTGCGGCTGGCGCTGCTGGTGGCGACGGTGGCGGCGACCTGGCGCAGCTTTGGTCGGCTGCATGGCCCGGAAGCAGGCACCGCGCTGATCACCAGTTTGTTCGCGCTGAAGTATCTGGAGCTGGTCAGCAAGCGCGATGCCTATGTGTTGATCGTACTGGGCTATTTTGTCTGTGCCACGGTGTTGCTGTTTTACCGGGGGCCCGGTGCCGCCCTGTATGTGTCCGGCTGCCTGCTGTTGCTGACCGCCAGCCTGGCGGGCATCAACTACAGCGATACCCACGCCCGGCGTCGCCAGCATGTGCGCACCGCCGCTGTGCTGCTGGGCCAGGCACTGCCGTTGGCGGTGGTGCTGTTTATCCTGGTGCCCCGGGTGGCGCCGATGTGGAGCATGCCGCTCGGCGGCGGTCAGGCCCGCACCGGCATGAGCGATACCATGTCGCCGGGGCAGGTCAGTAGCCTGACCGAATCCAGCGCGCTGGCGTTCAGGGTCGAGTTCCAGGGCCCGCCACCGCCGCCCCGGGAGCGCTATTGGCGCGGCCTGACCTACAGTTACTTCGACGGCACCACCTGGAGCCAGGCGCGCCCGCGTGGTTGGCGTGACCGGGACACCCTGTACCGGGGCCGTGGCGCGGCGCCGCCCTGGTACCAGAGTCTGCTGGCTGCCCGAGGCGACGCCGCCGGCTATCGCTACCGGGTGATCATGGAGCCCAGCCAGCGGCGCTGGCTGTACGCCCTGGCGGTGCCGTTCACCGACCTGGATGGCATGGGCCTGGCCCGTGACTGGCGGTTGGTCGCCGATCACGCCGTGGACACGGCGCTGGGTTACCGGGTGCACAGCGTGCCGGCCGCTCGGGCCGGGGCGCTCACCCTGGAGCAGGCCGAGCGCGACCTGATGCTGTCGTTGCCCGAGGGCGGCAACCCCCGCGCCCGCGCCCTGGCCGAGCAATGGCGGCGGCAATATCGGGATAACAGCGCCCGGGTCAACGCCGCCCTGGGTTATTTCCGCCAGCGGCCGTTCCATTACACCCTGCAGCCGCCGCGCCTGAGCGGCGATACCGTGGATGGCTTTCTGTTTGGCACCCGGCGCGGCTTCTGCGAGCACTACGCGTCCGCGTTTACCTTTTTGATGCGCGCCGCTGGCGTGCCGGCCCGGGTGGTGGCCGGCTACCAGGGCGGTGAGATGAACGCCGGCGAATACCTTCAGGTGCGTCAGTACGACGCTCATGCCTGGGCCGAGGTGTGGTTGAGCGGGCAGGGCTGGGTGCGCGTCGACCCGACTGGGGCGGTGGCGCCGGAGCGTGTGGAACTGGGCCTGCGCGGCGCCCTGCAACGCGCTGGCGATGGCGCCGACGCGGCGTTGGGCGGCATCGGCCGCCTGCCGCTGCTGTTCCAGCTCCGGCAATGGGTGGACTACCTGGATTTCAACTGGCAAAAATGGGTGCTCGGTTACCGTCAGGACCAACAGCGGGCGCTCTGGCAGCGCCTGCTGGGCGGGGTCTCGCCGTGGCGTGTGGGGCTGGCGTTGATGGTCTCGCTGGCGGTGTTCGCCGCCGTGCTCGGCGCCTGGGTGTTGCTGCGCCGGCGTGACCGCCCCATCACTCCGTTGCAGCGGGAGTTCCACCGGCTGCGCCGGGCGCTGGCGCGCCGCGACCTGACGGCGCCGGCGGCGGCGTCCGCCGCTGAACTGGCCGCGCTGGTGAGCCGGGCGCGGCCCACCGCCGCCCGCGCCGCCGGCCACTGGCGTTGCCTGTTCGAGCAGCTCGCCTACCGGGGCGAGCAACCGCCGGCGCGGGCCGAACTGGCGGCGCTGGCGCGGCGGCGGCGGGCGCTGTTGCGGGCGCTGCGGCGCTGACGGCGGTGCCATCGGCCCTGCCCACGCGGCGGAAAGGTTTCTATCTTTGTGTAGGAGCAGGCCCAGCCAGCGACGGGTTTGATTCTGGTTTTCGCGTCGGACGTCTGACCGCAAACCCGTCAGGTTCGCGGCAAAGACACCGTGCCATTCGGCCAAAAGACGTCGCTTGCACGGCCTGCTCCTACGGCGCCGCTGTAGAGGCACTGTCAGCGTTACGGTGCGCCCGGTGCCGATCTGCAGGGCCTTCCCCTTGACTCACTGGCGAACCAATAAGGAGAACAAGCATGGCCATCGCCCGCTATAAGCAAGCGCTTGAACTGACCCCGCACGCGCCCTGGGCGCAACGTTTCTGGGACGCCTTGGTGCCACTCAAGGACCGGGTCGCGGGGCATCCGCTGTTTCAGGAGATGGGTGAGGGGGCGCTGTCGTTGCCGCGTTTTCGCGATGCGTTGCTGCACTTCTATCCGCTGGTGGAGCATTTTCCCAAATACATGGGGCTGGCCCTGGCGAAAACCCGGCCGGGTCTGTACCCCGGCCATGAAGAGACCAGGAACTGGTTGATCGGCAACATCAAGGTGGAACAACGCCACGCCTATTGGTACCAGGACTGGGCCGCCGGCTTCGGGCTGGCCCTGGCGGAGCTGGAGCAGGTTCGCCCGCCAGCGGCGATGAACGCGATCAATCACTATTTGTGGGATGTCGGCCATCAGGGAAGCCTTGATGAGAGCATCGCCGCCACCAACCTGGCGGTGGAATGGGCCACCGGCGAATGGAGCCAGCATGTGGTCAGCGGCATGCAGCACTACGCCGAGCAAGGGCAGGCCAGCATTACCCGCCACACCCTGGCCTGGCTGCGCGCCCATGCCAGCTACGACGACGCCCACCCCCACGAAGCGATGGAACTGGTAAAGCGGCTGGCCACCGACGAGCCCGCCCGCCAGCGCGCCTTCGCCGCCGCGCAACGGGGGCTGGAATATTATTTGCTGGCGCTGGATGACTGTTACCAGCAGGGCGAGCAGCGAACGGCGCAAACGGCGCCGGATTTAGGGGAGTGAGGGTTCGGTTTTCAGTGTTCAGTGTTCAGTAAAACCCGCACAATCGCGACTGAAAACTGAAAACTGAAAACTGAAAGCTGAAAGCTGAAAACTGAAAACGCCCCATGTCCCTTCTGCCCGTCGACACCATCCTTCCCGAACTGCTGCGCTGTCTGGCGGAGTGCGGCGGCGCCGTGCTTGAAGCGCCGCCCGGCGCCGGCAAGTCGACGCGCGTGCCGCTGGCGCTGCTGGCAGCGCCCTGGCGCGGCGACGGCAAGATACTGCTGCTCGAACCACGCCGGGTGGCGGCGCGGGCGGTGGCCGCCTTCATGGCCGAGCGGTTGGGTGAGCCGGTGGGCGCCACGGTGGGCTACCGCACCCGCCTGGACAGCCGGGTCAGCCACGCCACCGTGATCGAGGTGGTCACCGAGGGCGTGCTCACCCGCCTGATGCTCGATGACCCGTCGCTGGAAGGCTACGCGGCGGTGCTGTTCGATGAATTCCACGAGCGTTCCCTGCAAGCGGATTTGGGGCTGGCCCTGGTTCAGGAGGTGCGTCAGGCGCTGCGTGGTGAGCTGCGTCTGCTGGTGATGTCGGCGACCCTGGAGGTGGGGCCCCTGGCCGAGGGGCTGGCGCTGCCGGTGGTGCGCAGTGAGGGGCGCGTCCATCCGGTGACGGTGAGCCATGCTCCGCCGCCGGACAGCCGCCGGTGGCTGGAACATTGCGCCGCCCAGGTGCGGGCGTTGGCGGGGCAGGGCACGGTGCTGGTGTTCTTGCCCGGCGTGGGCGAGATCGACCGGTTAGGTGCTTTGCTGGCCGACCTGCCGATGCCGGTGGAGACGCTGCATGGGCGTTTGCAGGGCGACGCCCAGGCGGCGGTGTTGCGCAACGTGGAGGGCCAGGCCCGGGTGGTGTTGAGCACCAACGTGGCGGAAACCAGTGTCACTATTGAAGGGGTCACCACGGTGCTCGACAGCGGCCTGGAGCGGCGGCCGGATTACGATCCACGCCGCCAGCGCAGCCGCCTGGTGACGCGCCGCATCAGCGAGGCCAGTGCCGCGCAGCGCGCCGGCCGGGCGGGAAGGCTGGGGCCCGGCCGTTGCGTGCGGCTGTGGTCCCGGGACGAGGTGCTGGCGCGGCGCGGCGAGGCGGAGATTCGCCAAGTGGGCCTGGAAGGGCTGGTGTTGGATCTGGCGCGTTGGGGCTGCCGTGACCCGGCCGAGCTGTTCTGGCTGGACCCGCCGCCGGCCGGCGCCTGGGCGGCGGCCCGGCAGCGCTTGCAGCGGCTTGGCGCACTCGGCGCGGACGGCGCCATCAGTGAGTGGGGCGCGCGCCTGGCGCAATTGCCGCTGCCGCCGGAGTTGGCGGCGCTGGTGTGGCTGGGACGCGAGCAGGGCCTGCCACTGAGCGCGGCGCGGCTGGCGGTGCTGCTTTCCGAGCCAGCGCCGGGCCTGGATCGCGAACCGGACCTGGCGGTGCGCCTGAACCGGTTTGCTGAGCGCAGCGGCGACTGGCCTGCGCTGCATCAGGTGACTCAGCGGCTGCTGGCGAACCGGGCGGCGCGGGACCGCGCCGAGCCGCTGGCCGGCGCCGGCGGGTTGCTGGCGCAGGCGTTTCCGGATCGGCTGGCGCGCCGCCGCGAGGGCGAGGCGCCCCGTTACCTGCTCGCCGACGGCAGTGGCGCGCGCTTGCCCCCGGGCAGCGCGCTCGGCACCCGGGCCTGGCTGGTGGTGCTGGAAACCGACGGCGACCCCCGCGAGGCCAACATCCGTTTGGCCTGGGCGCTGGATGAGCAACAGGCGCGACGGTGCCTGGATGAGCGCGGCGTCTGGGAGGAGCGGGTGGCCTGGGACAACGGCGCCCAGCGGGTGCGCGCCCGCCGGGTGTTGACCCTGGGTGCCATCGAGGTGGACAGCCAGCCACTGCAGCAGCCGTCCGCCGAACAAATACAGGCGGGGTTGCTCGATGGCGTGCGCCAGCAGGGTCTGGAAGCGTTGCCGTGGACGCCGGCGCTGCGCCAGTGGCGCGCGCGCGTGGGCTGGATGGCCCGGCTGGAGCCGCGGCAATGGCCGGACACCAGCGATCAGGCCTTGCTGGCTAACCTGGAACAATGGCTGGGGCCGTTCCTGGCCGGCCTGCGCAGCCTGCGGGATCTGCGCAAGGTGGCGCTGGCCGACGCCCTCGGGTTGCTGCTCGGGCCGGGCCAGCGTCAGACCCTGGAGCGACAACTGCCCGCCGGCGTGGCGGTGGCGTCCGGGCGCACCGCGATGATCCGCTATGACAACGAAGGCAGCCCGAGACTGGCGGTAAAACTGCAGGAGTGTTTCGGCATGCGCGCCTTGCCGGCCCTGGCGGAAGGTCGGGTACCGCTGGTGGTTGAACTGCTCACCCCGGCGGGGCGGCCGGCGGCGATCACCGCGGATCTGGAGCATTTCTGGCGGCACGGCTACCCGCAAGTGCGCAAGGCGCTGCGCGGTCGCTATCCCAAGCACCCCTGGCCGGACGACCCGTTCAGCGCCGTCGCTACCTCTGCCAGTAAGCGCCGCCAATAAGCGCCGGCGCTGAAGGTTGAGCGTTTCCGCCCTTTCCAGGGGCGCGCCTCTCTGCTATCAATAGCCGCTTTTCACGGGAGCGCATTATGAAATTTGATTCCATTATCAAGGCGGCCGAGGGCCCGCGTATGCAGGTGCCCGAGGGCTGGGGCCAGGGCCGGGCCACCTTCGGGGGGCTGGTGGGGGCGATCCTTATCCGCCATATGCAGGCCAACATGGACGCCGACGCGGCGCTGTTGCGCAGTTTCTCACTCTCGTTCGTGGCGCCGATGGTGCCCGGCCCGCTGGATCTGGATATGGTCACCCTGCGGGCCGGCAAGTCGGTCACCCAGGTGCAGGTGAGCGGCCGCCAGGATGGCCAGGTGGTGGCCACCATGCTGGCCAGCCTGGGCCACGGCCGAGAGTCGCAATTGCGCGTGCCGGCGCCGCGCGCGCCGGCCTGCAAGCCCCCCTCGGAATGCTTCAAGGTCCCGTTCCTGGAAGGCAAATCGCCGGACTTTCTGCGCTATTTCAATCTTTTCTATGCCGGTGGCAATATCCCGTTCAGTGGCTCCAAGGAACCGGATTTCCAAGGCTATATGTGCTTCAGCGAGGCCAGTGATAACCAGGATGCCGCCACCCTGGCGTGTCTGGCGGACACCTGGCCCTCGTCGGTGATTCCGATGCTGAGCCGGCCGGCGCCGATGAGTTCGCTGACCTGGACCATGGAATATCTGGTCGATCCCGCCACGCTGCCGCCGGTGGATTGCTGGCAATACGACGTGCGCACCGATGCCTTCGCTGACGGCTACGGGCAGAGCCAGGCCACGATCTGGGACGATCGCGGCAATCCGGTGGCGTTCAGCCGCCAGACCTTCGTGGTGTTCACGTGAGTCCGGTGCGGCGATGAATACGCCTCGCGACCGCGCCGCCGACCACGCCTTGCCGCCGCTGCGCGCCGCTGACGTCGGCCCCCGGGTACCGCGGCGCGGCCATTGGCTGGCGGCCGCTCTCGGCCGGGCGATCCTCAGACTGATTGGCTGGCGGGTAGTGGGCACTCTGCCGGATGTGCCCCGGGCGGTGATGATCGCCGCGCCGCACACCTCCAATTTCGATGGTCTGGTGGGGGTCAGCGCGATCCAGGCGTTACGCCTGGATATCCGCTTCATGGCCAAGCACAGTCTGTTTCGCGGGCCGGCGGGTGTGTTGCTGCGGGCGCTGGGCGGCATGCCGGTGAACCGCGACAGCGCCGGTGGGGTGGTGGAGAAATCAAAAGCCCGCCTGCAAGGCGAGGAGCCATTCTGGCTGGGGATCACGCCGGAAGGCACCCGTGCCGGCGCCAGGGAGTGGAAAACCGGGTTTTACCGCATCGCCGAGGATCTGCGCCTGCCGATCATCGTGGTGACGTTTTGCTATCGGCGCCGTCAGGCGCGGGTGTTGCGGGCGATCTGGCCCAGTGGCGATCTGCAGCGGGATCTGGAGCTGATCCATGCGTTGTTGGATGACGTGCGTCCGCGCCATCCGGAGCGGTTGTCCGCGCCGCTCAAACGCCGGCGCGGGCAGCCATAAGCCGGGTGCTCAGCCGGCGTCCCGGTGCCGGCGGATAAACGCCTCGCGGCCGATCGCCGCCGTCAGGGCGTAGGCGAGCGGGGCACCGAGGGACTCGACTCGCGTGCGCATGTCGTCGCCGAACGGCTCCAGCGCCGCCAGTTCAATGACCCCCAGGGCCTGGTCGCCGTGCCACAACGGCAGCATCAGAAGCTGCGCCGGGCGTACCCGGCTCTGGCCGGTTTCCAGATCCAGGTAACCGGCCGGCACGTCGTGGCGTACGGTGACGCCGCGCCCGCCTTCCAGAGCCCCGCCCAGCAGCCCCTCGATGGCCACGTTGTCCCGTTGGCGGGCCTGCTGATTCAAGCCGCGCGCTGCCTCCTGGTGAAGCAGGCCATCGTCGAGCCGGTAGGCGGCGCCCGCCACCGCCGGGGTTTCCGCGATCAGGAACGCAAGAGTCTGATCCAGCAACACCGCCACCGTTGGGTTGCCGGCAATGTGCGCCATGAACTCGTTGAGCATGCGCTGGCGGCGGGTTTCCCGGTCGGCGTTGTCGCGCCACTGGCGCAGGCGCCCGGATTCGCGGTTGAGCAACAGGGTGTTGGCGTAGCTGGTGCGGGCGCTGGCGTCCAGCATGTAGCCATTGAGCGCGCACACCATCAGCGGAAATCCGTAAAACAGCAACAGCGCCGCCGGGCTCACCGACCAGCCCGCCACCATGGCGGTGAGCAACGCCAGTATCAGCGAGCCCAGGCACCAGAACAGGGTGCGGGTGGGCGGCAGGCGCAGAATCGAGAAGCCGATGATCAGCACATAGACGGTTTCAAACGCCGCCACCTGGCCGAGAAAAGTGCCTTCCAGATAAATCGCCCCCATCAGGGTGCCGGCCAGCGACGTCATCAGCGCCAGGCCGATCAGCGTGGTCACCCAGCGATCCAGGCGCGGCACTTTGATCGCCAGCAGCAACAGGCCCAGTGAGGCCGCGATGGGGTACACCCCGAAGCTTTGCCAGAGCGCCAGATTGTGTTCCTGGTTGAAGATCGAGACCGGCACCGCCACCAGCAGAAACAGCGACACCAGCACATAGATGGAACGCTTGATCAGCTTCTTGGCGCGGCGTTCCGCGTGCTCGGTGTAGGTGTCTTCCAGGCTGCCGGGAAAACGCACCCACAAGGTGTTCAGAGATTGCTTGAGCGCCCGCTCCTGACGGCTGTCCAGCGACGGCAATGATTTGGTGCCCGACATAAACTTCCCCTTCCCCGGTGACGCGGTGTTTTTTTGCTGGTCTCTCGCCGTGGCTTTCCGCGTGGCTTTGTTTGCGTGCCGTCTTTACGTGACGCTGTTCGCGTGGCTATGTTGTTATGCGCGAAGACGGTGGCCGGTTGATCGATGCGGCGCCCACTCGGGAGGGCCCGCCACGCGGGCTCCTAATGAATTATCGTTAAATTAACCAACAGGTGCGAATAATGGCCGATGCAGCCCGTTTTGAACAGGCCCAGAAAGACGTAAAGACGCTGACCCGCAAACCGTCCAATGACGATCTGCTTTATCTGTACTCTCACTTCAAACAGGGCAGCAGCGGTGACGTGAGCGGCAAAAGGCCGGGCATGCTGGATATGGTCGGGCGCGCCAAATACGACGCCTGGGCGAAACTGAAAGGCACCAGCCAGGACGACGCCCGCCAGCAATACGTCGACAAGGTCGACGCGTTGCTTGAGAGTCATAAATAAAGAGAGCGGAGTTTTCAGTTTTCGGTTAAGCGTCGGACGTCGGACGTCAGACGTCAGACGTCAGACGTCCGACGCCCGACGCGGATCAATCGATGCGGGCGAACAGGGCGCGTTCGTCGTCCGGGTCGGCGTTGTCGATGCGTTGTTGTTCTTGCCGTTCCCGGCTGAGGGCACGTTTGCCGAGCATCATCACCATTGGCGCGGCGATGTAGATCGATGAAGTGGTGCCCACCACGATGCCGAACAGCATCGGCAGAGCGAAACTGGCCACCGCCTGGCCGCCGGCCAGCGCCATCGGCACAATCGCCAGGAAGGTGGTGGTCGAGGTGAACACGGTGCGCGTCAGCGTTTGCGTGATGCTGCGGTTGATCAGGGTTTCCAGTGGCTGGTCTGGATTCAGTGCGTGGTTCTCACGAATGCGGTCGAACACCACGACTTTGTCGTTCACGGAATAGCCGATCAAGGTGAGCAGCGCGGCCACCGCGGTGAGATTGAATTCCACGCCGGTGAGCACGAAAAAGCCCAGCGTCTTGCTTAAATCCAGCCCCAGGGTAATCACCGCCGCCCATGCGTAGTAGGGCTTAAACCGCACGCGCAGATAGATGAACATGCCGACACCGGCCAGCAACACCGCCAGCAAACTGGTTTGCACGAAGCCGCCGCTGACACTGGGGCCGACCACATCCACCTTGGGAAAATCGGCCTGCGGCGCCACCGTGGTGACCGCGCTTTTAACCCGGTCCACCTGGGCGGCGGCGGCGGCGCTGGCCGGCAGCCGCACCAGATAATGGCCGGCGTCGCCGAACTGCTGGATCGCCGCGTCGCTCAGGCCCTGTTCGGCGAGGCCCTGACGCACGGTTTCAATGGCGGTGGTGGCGCCGGCACGCACCTCCACGCTGGTGCCACCGCGAAAGTCGATGCCCTGATTGACACCCGGGTACACCAGGGCGATCAGCGACGCCACCGACAACAACACCGACAGCGCAACGCCCAGCCCTTTAACGCGCATGAACTGGATCGGCGGCCGGTCGTCGTCCCGTTGCAGCGCCGCCACTCCTGGGATGTCCAGGGGCGCGCGGCCGGCGCGGCGCAAACGCCACTGCATCAGCAGCCGGGTCACCGACACCGAGGTGAACAACGACACCACCAGGCCCACCCCCATGGTCACGGCGAAGCCTCGGATCGGCCCGCTGCCGAACATGAACAGCAGCCCCACCGCGATCAGCGTGGTGATGTTGGAGTCGACGATGGTCGCATAGGCCCGTTGAAAACCGGCTTGCAGGGCGCCCTCGGCGCTGCTCCCACGGCGGCTTTCTTCGCGAATGCGCTCGTTGATCAGAATATTGGCGTCCACCGCCATGCCCACGCTGAGAATCAACCCGGCGATGCCGGGCAGGGTCAGGGTGGCGCCGAGACTGCCCAGTACGCCCAACACCAGGGCCACGTTGACCACCAGCGCGGTGTTGGCGATCAGCCCCCAACGGCGATAGATGCCGACCATGAACAGCAGCACCAGGGCGGCGCCCAGCAACCCGGTGGACACGCCCATGCGAATCGCGTCGCGACCCAGGTCCGGCCCCACGGTGCGCTGCTCCACCACTTTCAGGGGCGCGGGCAGGGCGCCGGCGCGCAGTAACAGCGCCAGATCGCCGGCCTCGCGGCTGCTGAAACCGCCGCTGATCTGCCCGCGCCCGGCGGTGATCGGCGAACGGATCACCGGGGCGGTGATCACTTCATCGTCCAGCACCACCGCGAACGGCCTGCCCACGTTGGCGCTGGTGATCTCGCCAAAGCGCCTGGCGCCTTCGCTGTCGAGGCGGAAGTTGACCACCGGCGCGTTGCTGGCCTGGTCGAAGGCGAGGCGGGCGTCGGTGAGGTGGCCGCCGTCCAACAGCGGCGCCGCGGTGACCACATAGTGGCGCCCGGATTGATCGCTGGCCGGCAGACTGAGTGTGTCGGCACCCGGGCGCGCCTCGACCAGATGAAAGGTCAGCCGGGCGGTGCGGCCCAGCAACGCCTTGACCCGATCCGGATCGGTGACACCAGGCAGTTGCACCAGCACACCGTCCTCGCCCTGGCGGGTGATCAGAGGTTCCACCACGCCGGTTTCGTCGATGCGCCGGCGCACCACTTCCAGGCTTCGGGAGACGGCATCCTGGGTCAATTGCTGGCGCAGCGCGCCGCTCGGCGCGAAACGAATACCTTGCGTGTCCCGGCTCACCTCGAACAGGGTGACGCCATTTTCCCGGGCACCGGCTCCGGCCAATTGAATCGCGGCGTCCTGGTCCGGGCCGGGGCGCAACACCAGCCGGGCCTGATCGCCATCGAGCAGGGCGCGGCCATGGCGAATGCCTTTCTGGTCAAGCTGTTCGGCCAGATCACGGGCCTGTTGCAGGGTGCGCTCGCGCACCAGCTGTTTGGTCTGTACTTGCAGAAGAAGATGCGAACCTCCTTGAAGGTCGAGGCCCAGGGTGAGGGTGTTGTTCCGATACCAGGATGGCAGGTCCTGGAGCAGTTTGGTGGGCAGCACATTGGGCAGCGCCGCCAGCACGCCAAGCAGAATCACCAGGCCATAGCACAGCGCCCGGATGCGTAAAGATTTCATACTCTGAATTCCAACCACGCGGAGGCACGGCGTTCAGGCGCCGCTTACCGCTTGTTGCTATTGATCGCCGCGAAAACGCGGCCTGGGGCGGGTCGGGACTTCACAGAGGTGGGGCGCGCGGAACACCTGGGCGGGACCGTAAGGCCATGACCGGAGCCGGTGCCATCGGCACGCGGCTGGCCAGGGCAGGGAAAAATGTGGCGGCCGTCGCGGAAAACGCCGGGCCGGGCAGGGCCGGCGGCGGCGGGTCACCGGCGCCATGGTCCGCATCGCCACGGCGTTGCCATTCGGCGCCGACGTCGCGCAGCAGAGCGAGCTGGCCATCCTGGCCAACGGCAACGGTGCGCGGTAACGCATCCGCCGTGCCACCGGTGGCCAGCGCCGGGCCGGCGGCGACAGCGAGCGCCAGCAATAAGCCGAGCAGCGCCGCCCAGGGCAGCAGGGCGCGGGTTAAGGGCGGCGAGGGCAGTCGGTTCAGGCGCAACGGCGGTGTCCAGTTGTTAACGTAGGCGGATGCCAGGCAAATGCTAAGCCGGCCGCTGGTTGCGCGCAATGGCGGCGCGCCGCCGTCACAGCCAGGCCTTGAGCAGGCGGCGCACACTGGACCAGCGGTTCACCATCAGCGACAGGAAGATCATCAGACAACCGGAGATTTGCACCGCCGACATGCTCTCGCCAAACCAGAACACCGCGAACAGGGCCGTCCACATCGGTTCCAGCACCATGATCACCACGCCATGACTGTGCACGGTGAGGCTCTGCGCGTAGGTCTGCACAAAGAAGCGCATGGCGGTGCCGACGGTGGCACTGGCCACCACCCAGCCGAGCATCACCGGGGTGAAATTGGCGATGGCGGTGGGCCAGTCCTCCAGCAGTAACGAGCCGCAGGCGGTGACCAGCCCGACGGTGAACAACACCACGGTGGTCAGCGCCACCGCCGGCACCCGCTCGCGGCGCATCTGCTCGCCGTTGGCGGCGCGTACCACGGCGTCGTTGGCGGCGCGGGAATTGAGGGTAAAGAACAACGCGAACACGCAGGCGGAGGCAATATAGAACAGTTGCCCAAGCTCGGCTTGAAAGCCGCCATCCAGGCTCAACAGAGCCAGACCGGAGGCCGCCACCGGCAGCGCCACCCAGGTGCTGGCCGGGGGTGTCTCCTTGAACACCAGCCGTGCCACCACCGGCACCAGCACCACCCCCAGGCTGGTCAGAAAGGCGCCTTCGCCGACATGGCTGCCGACACTCAGGCCCATGATCCAGAAGCTCATCGCCAGGCCGAACACCACGCCCACCTTGAAACTGCGCCAGTACTTGTCCCGGCTCATGCGCCGTAACTGGCGCCAGCCAGCGAGGCCCAGCACCAGGCCGGCGAGGGCGAACCGCAACGCCATGAACAACAGAGGCGGCATCAGCAGCACCGCCTCTTTGGAAAACATCCAACTGACCCCGGCCAACAGGGTCACCGCCACCAGCAGCAGTTCGGACTTGCCCGAATTCACCACGCCCACGGTTCGCTCACCGAATCAAAGAGGTAAAGACGCGCCGCCCGGTTAGCGGGCACGGCACATCGGGAAGGGATTACAGGTAGCGCCCGGCGGCCGCGATCACCACCACCAGCAGGCCAAGGATCAGGTTGAGGCCGACCAGCTTGCGGATCTGGCCGACCCGGCGCGCGCCTTCCTGCACATCGTCGCTGGCCACCGCCTGTTTGAGGCGGCGGAAGGCAGCGAAATAGACGTGGCCGAAAATCAGCATCATGACGATGCCCAGACCGAGCATCGCGTGCACCGCCCCGCCGACCTGGGCCATGCCGCCATAAATGCCGAAGATCATGCCGAAGCCGGTGATCAGCAGTACCAGAATCGCGCCCCACACCCAGGCGAAGAAGCGTCCCAGGGTGGCCGCCCACAGCGCCGGCCGCCGGGCCGGGTCGAGGACTTCGCCGACCGCTGGGCGCATCGCCATATAGGCAAAAAACATTCCGCCGACCCAGACCACGGCGGCGAGCAGGTGAAGGGCAAGGGGCAGTGCCATGGCAGCGGCCATTGAAGACTCCATGCAGGTGAACTCGGGGAGCGCAGTGTAGCAGAGCCCGCCCGGCCTGGCAGGCAAGGAAAATTTACACCAGCGGCTCCCCAAAACCCGAGCAAATTGATAACGTGGGCACCCCGGGCGCGGTCGCGCCGGGGCCGCGCGGATCACCGCCGGCGGGCGTAGCGCATCACAGGGGAAACCAGGAACCCATGACCACTGAGGCCATCCGCGTCGAAGACTATTACGAACCGGCGACTTTTCGCCGCATCAAGGATCTGGCCGACACCAGGGAGACGCCCTTCGTGGTGATCGACACGGAAACCGTCGGCAAGCATTACGATGAGCTGATTGGCCATTTTCCGTTCGCCAAAGTGCACTACGCGGTCAAGGCCAACCCCGCCGTGGAACTGATCACGCTGCTGCGTGACCGGGGCGCGAACTTCGACATCGCCTCCATCTATGAGCTGGAAAAGGTGATGGGCCTGGGGGTCGGCGCCGAGCGTTGCATCTTCGGCAACACCATTAAAAAAGCCCGCGACATTCGCGCTTTTTATGAAAAAGGCGTGCGCATGTTCGCCACCGACTCGGAGGCGGATCTGCGCAACATCGCCAAGGCGGCGCCGGGCTCGCGGGTGTACGTGCGCATTCTCACCGAGGGCACCCACACCGCCGACTGGCCGCTGTCGCGCAAGTTTGGCTGCCAGACCGACATGGCCCTGGACCTGATGATCCTGGCCCGCGACCTGGGCCTGGACCCCTATGGCGTGTCATTCCACGTGGGCTCCCAGCAGCGCGACATCGGCGCCTGGGACGCCGCCATTGGCAAAGTGAAAATCATGTTCGAGCGGCTGCGCGACGAAGTCGGCATCGAGCTGAAGATGATCAACCTGGGCGGCGGTTTCCCCGCCAACTACATCACCAAGACCAACGATCTGGCGCTCTATGCCCAGGAAATTATTCGTTTCCTGAAAGAGGATTTTGGCGAACAGCTGCCGGAAATCATTCTCGAACCGGGCCGCTCTCTGATCGCCAACGCCGGTGTGCTGGTCAGCGAGGTGGTGCTGATTTCACGCAAATCCCGCACCGCGCTGCAACGCTGGGTGTTCACCGACGTGGGCAAATTCTCCGGGCTCATCGAGACCCTGGACGAAGCGATCAAATACCCCATCTACACCGAGAAAAAAGGCGAGATGGAAGAAGTGGTGATCGCCGGCCCCACCTGCGACAGCGCCGACATCATGTACGAAAACTACAAATACGGCCTGCCGCTTAACCTGGCCATCGGCGATCGTCTGTACTGGTTCTCCACCGGCGCCTACACCACCAGCTACTCGGCGGTGGAATTCAACGGTTTTCCGCCGTTAAAGGCGTATTATATTTAACCAAGAGCGGGTTTTCGGTGTTCAGTTTTCAGTGTTCAGTGTTTAGTAAACCTGGCCAACGGGAAAAGTCTCCCAACTGAAAACTGAAAACTGAAAACTGAAAACTGCCCCCTTACCTAAAACCTCACCGCCACCCCGGCGCCCATCGGCGTCACCCAACGCTGAACATAAAAATCCAAACGCCCGCCGTTGGCTTTGACGGTGAAATCCGGGTGCTGTTCGAGGAACGCGGTGGCGGTGTCCGGGCGGGTGCGCACGTTCAGTTCGGTGGTGAGCATGCCGGTGGCGAAATTGACCCAGGCGTCGCCGGGGCGGTTGTCGTCCAGGCCGATGGCCAGGCCGGCGAGGCCGTTGACGATCAGCCCTCCCAGGCGGCTGCGCCAGCGCCGTTGTTGCTCTTCTTCCGCCGCCAGGGTGGCCATGACGATGCGCGCGCTGGCCAGGGCCTGGCGGTCGCCGTCGGCGCGCAGAGCCTGGAACCGTTGCAGTGCCTGGCCGTGCCGCGGGGCGAACAGCAGGGTGCCGGCCAGACCCAGCGCCGCCTTGGTGGCGTCGACGTAATCGTCATAGCGGTCGTCGGCGTGATGGGTGCGGTGCGCCTGCACCAGCGACCAGGCGCTGCTGCCGGCGTAAAAGGCGCCCCAGCCCCATTGCCAGTAGCGCGCCTGATCGGCGCCCCGTTCGAAGCTGTCTTCCATTTCTTGCCACTGATCCGCCCGGGTCGGCGAGGGCACGGCCAGCATCATCAGGGCCAATATCAGGGCAGAGGCTAACGAAACGGATCTGATCGCCATGGTGGGTTCCAGTCAGGTTCCTTAGGCAAGGCGCTCCATATAAACCCGTTTGCGGGCACGACGCAAAACACCGGCGCACTTGAGCGCCGGCGCGGAAATGGGCAAGCTGCCCACTCCTTTGTGTGCAGTGAGCGACGATGTTCAAACGGCTGGGGCGGTGGCTGGAAACGCGCAAGGTGGCTCGCCTGCCAGTGACCCGGCAGCAGTGGGAGCGCGCGGTGGCGGTCTGGCCGGTGGCGGCCCGCTATCGCGGCGCCGCCCGGGATCGTCTGTACGATGCCACGTTGCGTTTTCTGGTGCGCAAGGAAATGGTCCCCGGCGGCGATTTCGAGCTGGCTGATGACATGCGTCTGCTGATCGCCACCATGGCGGTGGTGCCGGTTCTGGAGTTGGGCCTGGACTGGTACGACGGCTGGTACACCCTGATCGTCTACGAGGACACCTTCGTCACCCCGGACGGCGAAATGGATGAGTTCGGGGTAGTGCACGCCCAGGGGCGCGAGCTGGCCGGCGAGGCCTGGTTGCGCGGCCCGCTGCTGTTGTCCTGGGCGGACGTCACCGAGGCCGGCGGCGACGACGGCTACAACGTGGTGCTGCACGAACTGGCGCACAAGCTGGACATGCTCAGCGACGGCCCCAACGGCGCGCCACCGTTGCACGCGGGAATGAGCCCGCAAGCCTGGCACGATGCGTTCACCCAGGGTTACCAGGCGTTGGAACAGGCGGAACGCCGTGGCCAGCCGTTTATGGACCCTTACGCCCTGGAAGATCGGGGCGAGTTTTTCGCCGTTGCCAGCGAATGCTTCTTTGAATCCCCGCCTCTGCTCAAGGAATCGCTGCCCGAGGTGTACCGGCAATTGAGCCTGTTTTACCGGCAAACGCCCTGATAAACGCGGCGGTTCCGGCGTTTATCCGATCACGAAAAACGTTGCAGCCGTTGCCGCAGACGCTGATTTTCCTGGCGCAGGGAGGCCACTTCCTCAAGCAGTTCCAGGGCCAGAGCCACGCCGTTCCAGTCGATGCCCAGGTCCTGGTGCAGGCGACAGGCGCGGGTCACCAGGAGCACCACCTGTTCGTCGAAATGCCAGTCGTTGCCGTGGCGCACCGGTTCGATGATGCCCACCTCGACGATTTCCACCACCGTGGTCCTTGGCAGGGCGACGCGATGGCAGAGTTCACTGAGGGTAAGGGTGCCGTTTTGCCAACTGCTCATGTCAATGCTCCCAATCCGCTCTCGGGTTGAAGTCCGCCTGCTCGGCCAGTTGCCGCCAGAGCGCATCGGCGCTTTCGTCGCCGCCCTCGGGCATCACCACCTTGAGCACCGCGTAGAGATCTCCAGCGCCCCCTTTCGTGGGCAGGCCCTTGCCTTTAAGGCGCAGGCGTCGGCCGCTCTGGCTGTGCGCGGGCACCGTCAGGCTGAGCCGGCCGGTGAGGGTGGGCAAATCCACCTTGGCGCCGAGCGCCGCTTCCCAGGGCGCCACCGGCACGGTAATGATCAGGTCGTGGCCATCCACATCGAACAGCGGGTGCGGCACCAGCCGCACGCGTAAATAAAGATCGCCGGCGGGGGCGTCGTCCAGGCCCGGCGCCCCCTGGCCTTTCAGGCGAATGCGTTCGTTGTCGCCGGTGCCGGCTGGGATCTTCACGTTAAGGGTTTTTTCCCGGTCGGCGAGGCGCCGGCCGCGCGCGTCGTACTGGGGCAGGGCAAACCGAATCTGTTTGCTGGTATCGCTGACCGTGTCTTCGAGAAACAGCGGCAACTCGACTTCCAGATCCTCACCACGATGGCGTCCAGCCGCACCGGCGTTCCAAGAGAACCCCTGCGCGCCAGCGCCGAACAGATTTTCAAAAAAATCCGAAAAATCACCATGCCCGGTGGCGGCGTCGCCACCCGCCGAGGGGCGCCAGCCCGGCGGCGGCTCGAAACCGCCGCCGGTGCCATGGCCGCTGGCGCGGTACTGGCGAAGCTGATCGTATTCGGCCCGTTTGGCGCTGTCCTTGAGCACCTGGTAGGCCTCGGCCACTTCCTTAAAGCGGGCTTCCGCGTTGTCGTCCTTACTGACGTCGGGGTGATATTTGCGCGCCAGACGCCGATAGGCGGCTTTCACCGCTTTGTCGTCGGCATTCGGCTCGACTCCGAGTATCTGATAGTAATCCTTGAAGTCCATCGTTTTCCGCTGCTCCAGACTTGAGGGCGGTGACCATGATCCGCCTGTCATTGCCTTCAAATGCGTCTTTTTGTGTCGTTTTACAAGCCTTTACCTTCCCAGTGCCACTTAAACTGATCGCTAAGTGATATTTTACCGCCGCTTACTTGAACCCGCGCCCGGTTCCTTCTATCAAATAACACAGAGGCTTTGCACGGTGAAGCAGCGAGCAGAGCGAGAGGGTTCGGGCGAAGGCCGGGGAACGGCCGAGAAGGCAGCGGGATAGCGCTTCGGCCTGAACGCTCACGACGATAAGGGACGATGAAGGAGAGCCGCTTGAAAATCGTCGATACCACTTTGTTTTATACCCAGTCCAGCGGCGGGGTTCGCACTTACATCGACAGCAAGCGAAAAGCGCTGCTCCAGCGCCCGGGCATTCACCATAAAGTGGTCTACCCGGGGGCGAAGGCCCTGTTTGATGGCGATTTTATTCAACTGCCGGCGATCAACCTGCCGATGGCGCCGGGTTTCCGCTTCCCGGTGCGGGTACCGTTGTGGGGCAACGTGATGGCCGGCTTGCAGGCCGACATTATTGAAGCCGGCGACCCCTATACCCCGGCGTGGGCGGCGCAACGGGCGGCGCGTCTGTTGGATGTGCCGGCGGTGGGTTTTTACCATTCCGATCTGTTCACGCTGATTCATAATCGCGTCAGCCGTTTTCTCGACAGCAGCACCCGGTTGTACATCAACCGTCTCTATGAAGGGTTCGATCTGGTGCTCAGCCCCAGCCAGGTGATGGCGGAGCAGCTGCACCGCTGTGGTATCCGCGACGTGCGCGTGCAACCTCTCGGCGTGGATCTGTGCGCCTTCCACCCCGATCACCGTCGTACCGACGCGAGAAGCGAACTGGGCCTGAGCGAGGACCAGCCATTGCTGGTGTTCGCTGGCCGTGGCACCCAGGAAAAAAACATTCCGGTTCTGCTCGACGCGATGCGCGCACTGGGTTCGGACTACCATCTGCTGTTGATCGGCACCGGTTTGCAACCGGACGCCCCCGACAACGTATCAGTGATTGACCAGTTCTGTGCCACCGAAGACGTGGCCGGCTGGATGGCCTCCGCCGATGCCCTGGTGCACGCCGGCGATCAGGAAACCTTCGGGCTGGTGGCACTGGAAGGCATGGCCTGCGGGCTACCGGTGGTGTGCGTGGACGCCGGCGCGCTGCCGGAAGTGGTGCCCGAGCATTGCGGCCGCCGCGCGCCGCCCAACGACGGCCCGGCGATGGCCGAGGCGGTGCGCGATCTGTTCGAACACGCCGACCCGAAAGCCATGGGTCGCGCGGCGCGCGCCTACGTGGAAGAGCGCCACAGTTGGGACGCGGTGGTGGAAAGTCTGTTGGGGCATTATCGGCGGGTGCTGGGCAGTCGCGGCGAAGCACTGCTGGCGGGCACCAATGAAACCCACTCCTGAGCGCGCCGCCTTTCTGTTATCCCTGCACGATGTGGCGCCGGTCAGTTGGCCTCTGTATCGGGATTTCCTCGACCAGTTGAGCGATCTGCAAGACGTGAGGTGCACCCTGTTGGTGGTGCCCCATTTTCATCGCGGCGTCGTCGCCGCCGACGACGCCGGCTTCTGTGCCGCCATGGTGGCTCGCCAGGCACGCGGCGACGAATTGGTGCTGCACGGCTATACCCACACCGACGACGCCTCACCACCGCGATCGCCCGGCGGCATTTTACGCCGGCGCATTCTCACCCACGAAGGGGAGTTCGCGGCGCTCGATGAGCGCCAGGCCCAGGCGCGCATCGACGAGGGCCTGGCGTTGTTCCACGCCCAGAACTGGCGGGCGGCGGGCTACGTGCCGCCGGGCTGGGTCAGCAACGCCGCCGGCCGGCGGGCGATTACCGCCGCCGGCTTCGCCTACCGCACCGACGCCCATGCCCTGTACGCGTTGCCTTCCGAGCACCGCTTGCCGTTGCCGACCCTGGTGATGTCGTCGCGTTCGGCCTGGCGGCGCACCCTGTTCGCCGCGCTCAACCGGCACCGCCTGCGGCGCTTCCACGATCAATCGGTGCTGCGCCTGGCGATCCATCCGGTGGACCTGCGATTCGCCGATTCCCGGCGTTTCTGGCTGGACACCATCCGTGATCTGCACGGCCGCCGCCGCAGCCTGACTAAACAACAGTGGCTCGCCGAACAGACGCTGCCCACGCCGCGCCGGGAGGCCGCATGAAACGCCACTGGGTGGTTTTGCTGTTCGTCGCCGTGCTGGTGGGCGCGTCGGTGCCGCTGATTCTCGGCGGCAAGGGTTTGTTTATCGAATTGCTCAAGGTGCCGCCCAGCTGGTTGCTGGGCATGGTGGCGTTGATTTTCCTGTGCTGGAATCTCAATGCCCTGCGTTTGCGCCTGATGCTCAAGGGCCGCGCCCGCCACCTCAGCCACCGCGCCGCGCTGGCCACGGTGATGGCCACCGAGTTCACCCTTAACGCCACCCCCGGTGGCAGTGGCGCGCCGTTCGCCATGGCCGCCTTGTTGCGCCGCCATGGCGTCGCGCCGGCCACCGCCACGGCGGTGCTCGCCGTTGACCAGCTCACCGATTTGCTGGTGTTTTTGCTGCTGCTGCCAACGCTGGCGCTGTACGGCTTGTCCCGCTATCTGAATCTGGATGGCTGGTGGGAATTGGCGGTGCCGTTCGCGCTGCTCTCGGCAGGGCTGCTGTTGGTGGTGCTGATGGCGCGCGCCCATCGCCCGCTGCTCAGCACCACCGGGGAGTGGCTGCGCCGGCTGCGCGTGAAGCGCTCGCGCCGGTTTGGCCTGGCGCGTTCGATGCTGCGTTTTCGCAGCGGCATAGGAGACACCCTGGCGGTGCCCAAACGGCGTCTGCTGGCCATGTTTGGCCTGTGCCTGGCGCACTGGTTATTGCGTTATTCGGTGATCTGGCTGGCGGTATTGTCGCTCGGCGACCAGATCGACTGGGTCTACGGGTTCTTCGTGCAAATGGTGGCCATGGGCGCCGGGCACCTGACCCTGCTGCCCGGTGGCGCCGGTGGCGCGGAAGTCGCCGGCGCCGCCATGTTGAACCCATGGCTGGGCAGCCTGACTACCGCCACGGTGATCGTGGTGTGGCGCTTTATCACCTTCTACTGGTATCTGATCGCCGGCGGCCTGGTGATGCTGATCTTCACCGCCCGCGAAGCGCGCCGCGCCCGCGCCGCCTCGCCGCCATTAGGCGGGTGAAAAACAGGATGCGGGGAACAGGGCGGGGGCTTCAAGCTGCAAGCCGCAAGCCGCAAGCTACAAAAAGCGGCGCCGTGGCACACATTTGAAGCTTGAAGCTTGCAGCCGCCCGCCCGGCGGGCTGTTCCCTGTTCCGTTCAATAAAATACCCCGGCCGTGGCCGGGGCAGCCCCCCAAGGGCTTGAAAAGGGTGGGGTGTTATTCAGCGTTCGCTAGAGCGTGTACATCATTGACGGTCCTGGAAATTCCGAGCCGTTGTCTTCGCCCACTTCTTCCGCCACCAGAGCGTTGGTGCGGTTGCTCATTGCCATCAATAACGGTTTAACCTGCTCCGGTTTGGCGGCCAGATTGACCAGTTCGTCCGGGTCGTTGAGGGTGTCGTAGAGTTCCAGGTCGTTATGCCCGGTGAGGGTGTCCCAGTCTTTCGGGGTGTGGTGGCTGTCCGGGCTGAAGTAGCGGGCGAACTTATAGCGGCCGTCGTAGACCCCGCGATGCAGGCCACGGTTGCCGAGCTCGGGCCCCAGGCGAAGCTGCTTGAGAAACTCGGTCATCAGTTTCACCGGGGTGATTTCGTCGCCGTCCTTGACCAGCCGGCGGGTGGTTTCCGGGTCGGTGTAAAGCGTGACGCCATAGGCGAACAGAATGCCCTTGCGGTCGCGGTCGGTGACCTGGCCACCCAGGGCCGGGCTGAGGTCCACGCCAGGCGTGTCGCTTTGCCCCTGACCTTCGGTGGCCAGTGACACCAGCGTGGGCAGCAGATCCAGCGTCGAGCCGAGATTTTCCACGCTGCGGCCGCCGGCCACGTCCGGATGGCTGACGATCAACGGTACCCGGCTGTTTTCCTTGTAGATCATCGGGCCTTTCTGACGCAGGCCGTGGGCGCCGGCCATTTCGCCGTGGTCGGCGGTGTACACGATGATGGTGTTATCCAATTGCCCGCTTTCTTCCAGAGCCTGCAGTACCTGGTCGACCTGTCGCGACACGTCGCGGATGCAATTGAAGTAGTAGCTTTGATTGGCCAGCCAGGCGGCTTCGTCGTCGCGGTCCATGCGGCCATACAGGCTGTCGATCACCTGGGCGTAGGAACGGTGGCTCCACGGCTTGTCGTGCAGATCGTCCTTATAGAACGACGCCGGCAAACCAACCTGGGACCAGTCCCGGCGGTAAATCGGGTCGTGGGGCGCGGGGCGCAACGGTGCCATGAACGCCGGGTTGGTGCGTGAGCGCTCCTGTTTCTCACCGCTGGAAAAAAACATGATGTCGTGGGGATTGACGAAATTCACCGCCAACAGCCAGGGCTTATCCAGTTGCTGGCCGGTGCGCATCAGCCATTGGCTGGCCTCGCCGGAAACCATGCGATCGGCGATAAAACCCTGCCACACCGAGCCGTGCACATCGCCGGTGAGGTTGTATTCACTGAAACCGAATTGATCCAGCGCATCGGTTCGGCTGGGATAGCTGCCGTACATCAAACCGGGGCCGTCCTTGATGTCGGAAAGGTGCCACTTGCCTTTGTAGGCGGTGTGGTAGCCGAGCCGGCGAAAAACATGGCCGAGGGTGGGCAAATCCCGGTTCAGGGTGGGGAAGGGCGGCGCGTGCAGGTTGGCGGTCATGTGCGTGCGCATGGTGTGCTGGCCGGTGTACATCACCGAACGCGACGGCGAGCACGGCGAGGTGTTGGCGTAGTAGCGGGTGAAGCCGGTGCCGCGCGTGAGCAGTTTTTCGTGGGCGGGCAGATCCAGGGCGCCGGGCAGATCCTCCCAGCAGCGTTCCTGGTCGGACACCAGCAACAGCACGTTCGGCGGGCCCTTTGTGGCTGACGATGTGCCCTTGCCCAGCGCCGGGGCCGCCTTCAAGGCGGGGGCGGCGCCCAGGGCAGCGGCGCCCAAGGCGATGTTTTTGAGAACCTGGCGGCGTGTGATGTCGTCCATGCCCAACCCTCGGTACCTGTTGTTGTTTTGTTGCGTCTGACCGGGAGTATGCTTGGCGGATTCATAACAAGGGGTAATATATCCATGCATTTTCGAATTGGAGAGCGCCATGTGGCAGCTTCACCATCTGGCTCAGTTCCGCGCCGTCTATGAGCACGGCAGCGTGTCGGCGGCGGCCCGCGCCCTGGGTCTCACTCAGCCGGCATTGAGCCGCAGCCTGCAAAAGCTGGAGGAAAGCGTCGGCGCGGCGCTGTTTCAGCGCCATACCCGTGCGCTGCGGCCCACTGAGCTGGCCGCCTTGGTGTACCGCCAGGCGGTGCGGGTGCTGGACGAAGCCGCCGGCCTGGACAGCGTGATCGAAAGCTTCCACGACGGCCTGGCCGGGCTGGTGAAGGTCGGTTGTGGTCCGTTCGTTCCCGACATCGTCTCCCAGGCCCTGGCCCCCCATTTGCAGCGGCAGGGCACGGCGATCCGCCTGGACATTCAAACCGATCACTTCGAAGCGTTGCTGGAGGGCCTGTACGCCTACCGCCACGACTTTCTCGTCTACGACGTGCGTAAGCTGCAAGAGCTGCCGGATCCGGCCGACGGCGTGATTCAGCCGCTGCTGCGCATGCCGGTGCGGCTGGTCGCGCCGCGACAATGGCTGCGCGGCGCTGGCCACCGTGCTGCCCACGACCCGGACGCCGCCCTGCGCATGGTGTTGTCCCGCCCCTGGGCGTTGCCACGAGTGGCACCGGAATACGGCGCGCAGGCGCCGTTCTGGTTCCAGCGGGAATTACTGCGCCGGCGCGGCGCTGAGTTTCAACTGGGCACCATCAGTTCCTGTTTGGCGCTGTGCCGTAGCGGCCGGGCGATCACCATCGCGCCGGACATTCTGCTGACCGGTGACCGGGAAGCCGGAGCCATTGAGGTGCTGCCCCTGGACATGGGCGTGGTGGTGGAAACCGCCGCCTACCGGCTGCGTTCGCGGCCGCTGTCGGAAGCCGCCGGCCAGGTGTGGCGGATGATGAAAGCCGGCGTGGTCGCCGGCAACGCTGGCGGCGGGGCATGAAGGCGGTTGTTCGCGGCGCCCGAAGGGCGCCGCGACACGCTGGCACGCGGCACGCTTCACGCAACATGCGCAATGCAAGCTTCAAGCTTCAGGCGACAACACGGGTGCGGCCATGGTGGGGCAAAGGCCGTGCCCGCGCTCCACGGAAAACTGAACACTGAACACTGAAAACTAAAAACTCGTCTCCACCCCCAACGCCCCAACGGCGTCGCTCCACGCCCCTTGGTAACCCTAAACCGCAGGGTCCGGGCGCTTGCGCAGGCGCGACAGGCTGACCAACACCGCCAGGGCATCGAAACCCGCCGCCATCAGCAGCGGCGCGACGATGCCGCCGCCGGTGAGCGCGAAGGCGAGCGCGGTGAGCGCCGCCCCGGTGCTTTGCCCAAGCAGGCGCGCGGTGCCTTGCATGCCGGCGGCGCCGCCACTGCGATGGCGTGGGGCGGCGCCGATGATGGCGCGGTTGTTGGGCGCCTGAAAGAAACCGAAGCCGAGCCCGCACAGGGCCATGCAAGGCAGCAAGGCCGCCAGCGATGGCTGGGCCGGCAGCGCGGCGATCAGCAGCAGTCCGATCAACTTCAACGACAGCCCCAGCGCGCACAGCGCGCCCACCGGGTAACGGTCCGACAGCCGCCCGGCGATCGGTGCCGCCACCACCACCGCCGCCGGCCAGGGCGTCATCAGCAGGCCGGTCTGCACCGGGCTGTAACCGAGGGTGTCGTGCAAGTAGAACGGCAGCACGATAAAGGCGGTGATCTGGCTGGCGAAAGCACACATTGACGTGCAGACGGCCAGCGCGAACGGCCGGCTGCGCAGCAAATCCACTGGCAGCAGGGGGGAGCTGCGATTGAGCTGACGACGCACCAACAGCCACAGCACCGTCGCCGCCAGCGCGATTTGTGACAGCGACCAGGGCCAGTAGACGCCGTGAGAGAGGCCATCGATGGCGGTCACCAGCAAACCGATGCCGAGCACATTGAGCACCGCGCTAAGAAAATCAAAGCGATGGCTGGCGCGGGGGGTAAACGGCAGGCTGCGCGCGGCCAGAAAAAACGCCACACAACCCAGGGGAATGTTGACCGCGAACAACCACGGCCAGTCGCCCACCGACAGAATCCCCGCCGCCACCGTCGGCCCGATGCCGGTGGAGAACGCCACCACCATGGCGCTGATACCGATGCCTTTGCCCAGTTTCCGGGTCGGATAAATAAAGCGGATCAGGGCGGCGTTGACGCTCATGATGCCGGCCGCGCCAAGCCCCTGAAAAAAGCGCGCCGCGGCCAGCATCGGCAACGAATCGGAAAAAGTGCAAACCAGTGAGAACACGGTGAACAAGGCCAGCCCGGCCAGGTAGACGCGCCGGTAGCCAACGATGTCGCCCAACGCGGAAAGCGGCAGCAGAGTGGTCGCCACGGCGATCAGATAGGCGTTCACCACCCACACCGATTCGGAGGCGCTGACATTCAGGTTGTCGGCGATCACCGGCAGCGCCACGTTGACGATGCTGCTGTCCATCACCGCCATGCCGGTACTCACCGCCACCGCCAGAATGGCCCAGTAGCGCTGCGGTTTGGGGACACCGTCTTGCGGTGGAAGGGGGGATGAGGTGTCGCTTTGGGGGAGGGCGCTGGGGGACAAATCATGGCTCCGGCTGACAGGGCACCGATCGGGGGATTTGCTAATGGCGCGACATGATACCCCTCCTGACGAACTTTGCGCGCCTGTTGATACCAATGAATCGTTTCATTTTTGTACTGCCATGCAGAATTAAATATTTCTATGCGGAACAAAAAGCCGCTTAAAGGGATAGCCCGAGTGTGCCGGAAAGAATCCGTCTTGGCGGTTAAGAAAGCCGCTGAACCTCCTTGTTCGCTGTATTCGCATCGCTATATTCGAGGCCCGGAACAGATCCGTGATCATTGAAATTCTCTGATCCATGTTCCGCAATGCGAAATAAAAAGGCACCTGACAAATCCGACGTTTCGTTAGTAAAGCAAGCCTTATTTCCGACCATCCGGCTCGGGAGCCATGACGGAATCAACGAAGCGGCGTGTCGGGGGCTTTCCTCGAGCCGGGGCGCACGCCCGGCCGTACAACAACAAGAGGAAGTGGAAATGACAATCAAGAAAACCGCGCTGAGCCTGGCGCTGGGATCGGTGGGATTGCCCTCCATGTTGCTGCTCGCCAGCAACGCTTACGCGGTCAGCTTTCCGGTCAATCTGGACAGCGACGAGCAAACCGCCGAGACCTTCGAAATCTACGGCAAGGTCCGCCTTTCGGTGGATTACGCGGATTCCGATCTGGGCGGCGCCGAAGAGAATAAATCCATCGGCCTCACCGACGGCAGTGTCGGGCTTTCATCCAACACCACCATCATCGGCTTTCGCGGTTCTTACGCGGTTAAAGAGCAGCCCTATACCGTGGTGTGGCAGGTCGAGCAGAACTTCAATCCGGACACCGCCACCGACGACACCTGGTCCAACCGGGACACTTTTCTTGGCGTGGAAACGCCGTTAGGTCTGTTCCGTGTTGGTCTGATGGACATCCCTTTTAAACGGGCGGGGCTCGCTAACACCATATTCGTGACCACCGTTGGCGACCCCTTCGCGATTCTTGGTAAGAGCTCGCAGAACGGTTCACGCGACTGGACCTGCGCGGCTCCAACTCGCTGTATTGGAACGGCGAAGTCGGCGATGTAAAGCTGGCGGTACAGTACGCTCTGGATCAGAACAAGGTTGCCTACGATCAGCCCGGCGGCGACGTCAACGAGGGCAACCAGGGTTTTATCGATGACAACGACGGCGACATGTTCAGTGCCAGCGCCGGTTATGACCTGGGGCCAGTAACGCTGACCGCGGCTTACGCCAACTATTCGGAAATCTACGGGGGCGAAGTGGAGGCCTGGCGGGCCGCCGCCAAATACACCGCCGGCGCCGCCAAGATGGGCGTTATCTTTGAGAACATCGATACCGACAGCGATGTGGCCGGTGGTTCCCTGTCCCGTTCGGCCTATGGCCTGTTTGCCCAGTACCGATTGCTGCCCAAGACCACCGTCGGCGCCCAGTGGATGCACGCGGATGAATCCGATCAGGCCGGCGGCGACGACGAAGCGGATCAGTTCTCCCTGGGCCTGTACCAGCAGATCTTCCCGCGCCTGAAGGTGTACACCCTGGCCACCACCACCCGTAACGGTGACAACGGCAAATACCGCACCGCCGATTACGCGCACGGCGACAAAGTCGCCACCGTCGCCGGCGGCGACCCGTTCGCGGTCTCGGTGGGCGCTGAATTCGTATTCTGACCGGGCTCTCCACCCGCGGCGGATGCCGCGGTCATAGTGACCTTGTGCCGCTTCTTCGGGAGCGGCTTTTTTTGCTTCATCGCGGTTTAGCGGGAATGGTCCCTGAGAATACTGACGCAGCTGTTGTGGCCGGCGTCGCGTCCCGACGACGAAACCGAGTTTGATGCGGCGCTGCGCGATACCGCCGATCTGGCGAAAAAACCGTGAAGCCGCCCATCAACAATCACAACAAAACAACAATGGAGTGATGCATGGATCCGCAAACCGTTGGCATCGTTGTCACCACCGGCATGATTGTGCTGCTGTTGTTGCGCGTGCCGATTGCCGTGGTGCTGGTCACCGCCGGTTACGTCGGCATGGTGCTGGTGATCGCCGCGCGCAGCCAGTCATTCGATATTCAGGCGGGCATGATGACCGCCAATTCCTTCCTCGGTAAGTTGCCCTATTCGAGTACCGCGGAATACACCTTCACCACCATTCCCATGTTTTTGCTAATGGGCTACCTGGCCACCGAGGGTGGTTTTACCCGGGATATCTATGGCGCCGCGCGGTTGTGGCTGGGCCGCGTGCCCGGCGGCCTGGCGGTGGCCTCCGCAGTGGGTTGCGCGCTGTTCGCCGCGATCAGTGGTTCAAGCCTGGCCACTGCCGCTGCAATGGGGCGCATGGCGGTACCGGAAATGCTGCAGCGGGGTTATCAGAAAGGCTTGGCGACCGGCGTGGTCGCCGCGTCTGGCACGCTGGGCTCGCTGATCCCACCGAGCATTCTGATCATCCTGTACGCCGTGTTCACCGAGCAATCGATTGCCGAGCTGTTCGTCGCCGGGGTGATTCCCGGGCTGCTGTCGCTGGGCATTTATGTGGCGGTGGTGATGGTCCGGGCAAAGCACAATCCGGCTCTGGCGCCACCGGTGGAGCGCTCGACTACCGGCGAGAAGCTGGCCGCGCTGAACAAGACCTGGGGCATGCTGGTCCTGATCGTGGTGATCGTGGCCGGCCTTTACAGTGGCCTGTTCACGCCCTCGGAGGCAGGCGGGATTGGCGCCATGGTGGCTTTTCTTCTGTGCGTGTTCAGCCGCCGTCTGGACCGCAAAAAGACCTCGAATGCGCTCGGCGAAACACTGAAAACCACCGCCATGTTGTTCGCGGCGGTGATCGGCGCCTATATGGTTACGTCGTTCACCGCGCTGACCGGCATTGCCGCGGATCTCACCACCTGGGCCGCCAGCTTCGACGTGCCGCCGTTCGTGATTCTCGCCTGTCTGTCGTTGCTGTATATTTTCCTCGGCACCTTCATGGGCTCCATCGAGATCATGTTGCTGACCCTGCCGATCGTGATTCCGATCATCAAAGGGCTGGATTACAACCTGGTCTGGTTCGGCATCATCATGATCAAATATCTGGAGATCGGCCTGATCTCGCCACCGATCGGTCTTAATTGCTTTATTATCAAGGCGGTGGTGCGTAATGAGGTGTCAATCGGCCAGATATTCAAAGGGGTGACCTGGTTTATCGTCGCCGACATCGTCACCGTGATTTTGCTGATCGCCTTTCCGCAGATCGTCCTGTTCCTGCCTGGTTTAATGTCCTGAGCCGCGCCGCGCCGGCGCCGCTTCGTGCTGGCGCCGGCCGTGGAACGGAAAGAAACGCAGAGAGGGACGTGCGGATAAGAAGGTTTTGGTTTCGCTGGGTGAAACATGGTACCGTGGCCGGACATGCAATATGCCCCATAACGTCACTGTCGCTCTGCCGAGCAGGGGGAGACACCTTTTGACGGGCTCCCGGTAGTTGCATTGATCGGACCTTCCGGATCGCCCCCTGGGCGGCCTGGCCGCTGACTCAGCGGCGATGGACGCCGCGTTGGTTTTTGCCGGCGCCGGCACCGCGGGTTGGTTCCGGAAGCTGTGTTTTATCTGGCGACGAATTGGACGAATGACTAAAAATATCGAACCCATCGGGGATCTGGAAACAGCACCCAAAGATCGCAAATTTGTTGAAGCGTTGTCCCGCGGCCTGAATGTGCTTCGTGCCTTCAGTCAGGGTGGGGTGATTCTGGGCAATCAGGACATCGCGCGCCTGACCAGCCTGCCCAAGGCCACCGTGTCACGGATGACGTACACGCTGACGCGCCTGGGTTACCTCAGTTATCTGCCTGATCTGGAAAAGTACCAGCTCAGTTCCGGCGTGTTATCGCTGGGCTACGCCTATGTCTCCAACCTGAAAGTGCGCCAGCTCGCCAAGCCCTATATGGACGAGTTCGCGCGCCGCAATAACGTCTCGGTGGGGCTGACCTGCCGTGACCGGCTGCACATGATCTACGTGGAAAACCGGCTGCCGCCGGACACCTCGATGTTGCGCATGGAGATCGGTTTGCGCATGCCGCTGGCGACCTCGGCGGCGGGGCGCGCTTATTTCGCCGCGTTGGGCGAAAACGACCGGGATATGATGAAAGTTACCCTGGAAAAAAAGTACGGCGACGACTGGCCACGCTTCGAAGAAGCGCTTGATGATGCCACCCGGCAGCTCCAGGAAAGTGGCTTTTGCCTGTCGCTGGGCGATTGGGATCGTAATATCAACGCCGCTGGGGCACCGGTGTTTCTGCAGGACGGCACCATCATGGCGTTGACCTGCTCGGCCCCCTCCTATCTGGTCAACGCGGACACTTTCCGCAATTCGATCGCCCATCAACTGGCGATTCTCGCCGGCGATATCGAATCACTGGGCGTGTAAACCGGAGCCGCGTTACAGCGGCTCCAGATGATCGTGCATGGCGAGCGCTTCGGTGTCCTCCCGATTGCCAAGAAAGTCGGGCCGGGGTTGATTGCCGCAGTAGGGCTGTTCCAGGGTGTTGTCGACACTGTTATAGACGAAGAACAGATTGGCCCGGGGCCACGGCGACAGGTTTTTGTTGGATGCATGCAAGGTGTTGCATTCGAACAAAAGTAATGACCCGGGCGGACCCTTGGGCGCCTGGATACCGCCCTGATTGACCAGATCAATCAGATTTTCCTGGCTGGGCACGCCCAGACGCTGTGCTTTCAGGGAATCCTTCCAGTTGTCCTTCGGCGTGCGGCCTTCGCACGGCACGAAATAGTGGTGTGAGCCGGGTATCAGCATCAGCGGGCCGTTGAATTCGTTGTTGTCGGTGAGCATGATCGACGCGCTCACCGCGCGCATACGCGGCATGCCATCCTCGGAATGCCAGGTTTCAAAATCCGAGTGCCAGTTAAAGCCGCTACCCTGAAAGCCAAACTTATCGTTGATTCGCGATTGATGGATATAAACGTCGCCGCCGAGCAACTGGCGCACCATACCGAGGATGCGCGGGTCTCGGGTGAGTTTGTCGAAACGCTCGGAAATGCGGTGCATATCAAACACCGAACGCAAATCGCCGGAATCCGGATCCTTGATCACCTGGTCCGAATTCATCAGATCGGTGTCCCTGGCCATTTCCTTAAGCTCATCGAAGAACGGTTTCATTCGCTCCCGCGAGAAAAAGCCCTCGAACCAGAGAAAGCCATCGCGTTCATAGCGGGACAGGGATACCTCGTCGAGGGGGCCGTTCCAGCGCTCCTGATTGCGGGCGTGAATGACCGGATCGACGCGGCTGAAACGCTCATGGCGCTCATCGTGACGGGTTGGAAAAAGGTCTTCGCTGGTCATCATTCTCCTCCTTAAGAGACGTCGTTCCGAAAACCGGACAACGAGAAAAGAATATTGTCCGCGGACAGGGGCTAGCCTGAGGGGGAGGGCACGGCTCTTCAACCAGGGGAACTGTAAAGATTACGTAAAGACGTTGTGAGGAGGGGGAACAGGGCGAGACCGTGCTGGATCGGACGCCGTGCTTTGTAGGGGGGGCTACAAGCTTCAAGCTGCGGGAGGTGACGACGTAGCCTGCCACTTGCAGTTTGAAGCTTGCCGGTCCTAAAAAAAAGGTTCTTCGCGGAATAGCGGGAATTGACGCATGCTGATCCACCTCCCATCGCCGCT
>TARA_R110001606_G_scaffold2364_21_pt1 | contig 43166 bp, 48 predicted proteins | sample TARA_R110001606 | Tara Oceans TARA_R110001606 (sample SAMEA4398315) | marine metagenome | biome: Polar Biome; feature: [SRF] surface water layer (ENVO:00010504); material: water (ENVO:00002006), including particulate matter (ENVO:01000060) such as... | depth 5 m
TGTGTCTGATGCCCCTGTCCCTTATGAGGCCGCCAAAGGCTTCATGGAGGCGCGCGCACGGGCGATTCGCGAAGGCGCGGCGTCAGAGATGGTCTGGTTCCTGGAGCATCCGCCGCTCTACACATCGGGCACATCGGCCAAACCGGAAGACCTGAAGGATTCCGCCCGATTTCCCGTTTTCGACGCCGGGCGCGGCGGCCAGTACACCTATCACGGCCCCGGTCAGCGGGTCGCCTATGTGATGCTTGATGTCGGCGCACGCGGCCGGGACGTGCGAGCTTTCGTGCAGAACCTCGAAGCGTGGATCATTGCCGCCCTCAGCGCCTTCAATGTCGAAGCCGGGCCGCGCGAGGGCCGCGTTGGCGTCTGGGTAGACCGCTCCCAGGGCGGGAGCGACCTGCGCGAAGACAAGATTGCCGCCATTGGCGTGCGCCTGAAGCGCTGGGTGAGCTTTCACGGCATTTCACTGAACGTGGAACCGGACCTGGAGCATTTCTCCGGCATCACCCCCTGCGGCATTGCCGATCCGCGCTATGGTGTGACCAGTCTTGTCGATCTTGGCATTCCTGCCGGGATGAGCGATGTCGACATTGCGTTGCGCGACGCGTTCGAAGCGATCTTCGCCAGTCGGCTCGTGGCCGTGCCTTGCCCGCTTCAGGTCGCTTCGTAGGGCCTCCGCCGCGCTTCATTCTCGGGAATATGACTGCCCGTGCTGAACTCGCCTACGCCGCCGTTTGGCATGCGGGCGACATATAGCAAGGTCCAAAGCATCACGATGAAGGATGTCAGCATCCAGATCGGCACCGCCAGGCCAACACCGCCGCCAATGGCCATTTCCCGCGCAGTCTGCGGCTTGCCGGGCGGCCCGCGACGCGGGTCCTGCGGCCTGGCATCCGGATTTTCCTTCGCCTTGGCCTCGGCTTCCGCCCTGGCCGCCGCCGCCTTCACCGGATCGGCAGCAATCTCTCGCTCCAGCGCCGCCTTGGCCTCGATCTGCGCATGCTGGGCGATGCCGCCCGTCACGCCGAGGGCGAAGCCGACCATGCCAAGGATCAGCGGCAGCAGGACGATGCCGGCAAGCAGCGTGGAACGCCCCGCTTCAGCGAGCCGCCGCATGTGCGCAACGAAGGAGGTGTATTCCGTCAGGAACACGAACAGAACAAATGGAACAAGCATGGCCGGCACCGGCAAGGGGCCGAGATTGACCGGACTGTTGAACGCACCGGTCTTGACCCCGGCAATGCCGATAATGGCGACCACGCATGTCGGCACGATATAGAGCAGGACGCGGCCCATGAACATGAATGTCCAGGCGCGGCTGAAATGCAGTTTGCTGCTCTGACCCATCGGATTGAACAGGGTCTGGATCCAGTCCATCGTTGCGGGATTATCCCGCTTATCGAGAATCCACGGACGGCTCGGATCGATCACATTTGGCGAGTCAGACATTGGAAATATCCTTGGAGCAAGTCAGGAAAACGTATCGGATTGGGTTGAACCGCCGGGAGGACCAAAGCGGTTGGTTGACGGGTCGGATCGCAGACGGGCACCGATCAGGCCGAGTATGCCGCTGGCGACCAGGAAGGAGGCGATCGTGGTCAGGATGGACGCGCGGGCCAGTTCCTGGGCGTGCTTGGCCATTTCCTCGATGGCGGCAGCAAAGTCACCTGCCTGGGCGAGCTTCTGGAATTCGCCCTGCATGGCGAAAGCCTGTGGCGACAGCACTGGGAGAAGGACCGCGCTGGCCAGTGTCGCGATGACAAAATAGCCGGCGAGAAAGGCCAGATAGATCCACGCCGAACGCCCGCCATCGTGCAGGCGCTTGCCGAACACACAGACATACGAGAACACGAGCGGGTATTGCAGCATGCCGAAAGCAGGTGACACCAGGCCTGCGGCGATCTGGACGATCATCATGGCGCCCGTCAGCAGGATCAGCCCGCGACCGAAATCGCGTGGGCCAATTCGACCATTTGAACTAAGCAGGACATATTTTACGTCCATCAGGGATAGTCTCCGTGGTGCGGCACCAGTCACAAGGCTCGTAACGACTTTAGCGCCTCTTATCAATAAACGATAAATTCATGCAAGAAAAAAGAGCCGGAGGGATGCCCCGGCTCTTCCTGAATTTATAATGGTTCGCCTGCGTTCAAGCGAATGTTTCTTCCGAAGGGCCGCCAGGAGGCGGTCCGAACTTGTTGGTGCCTGGTGTCGACTTGAACAGGCTCATGACGAATCCGACCACGCCGGTCACGATTGCTGTCGAAAGAATGTTCGGCAGGAGCTGGGCCTGCGCCATCTTCTTGGTCGCCTCCATCGTGGCGGCAATCATTGCGCCCGGATCATTGCTGGCTGCCATGTCTTCCATGTCACGCGTCATCTGTTCCGACATAGCCATTGTATCAACGCCGAACAGTCCAGGCAGGATCAGACCGAGCACCATGGACAGGATGATCGCCAGGACCACCATGCCGATTGTGATCCATCCGGTCATGTCAGCATCATGGAAGCGTTTTACGTGCAGTACGATCCACGGCCAGATGAACACGATGCCAAGCATGCCGAGAAACGGTGACGCATAAGCGGAAATGATCGACAAAACCGTACTGATGATGAACAGGATGATCACACCACGCCAATAGGTTGACTGGTCAATCCGTCCATTCGGGCTGAGATATAGATTCATGCTGTCCTCCCTGCATAAGCTTGCCTATACGTAGCGGAGTTTCCGCCATCAATCCAGTGAAAGACCAATGACAGGTTGTATGGCCCGTCGTGCAGCGGGTCAGGTGCGCGCAGGTTCGGTTGCCAGCCGGGAAAACCGGATCAGGCGAATTCGACCATGATTTCGTCGGCCGCGACGCTGGCACCTGCTTCGACATTGATCGATTTGACCGTGCCCGTGGCCTCAGCGCGGATGATATTCTGCATCTTCATCGCTTCGACCACGCACACGGCTTCACCGGCCTGAACTTCCTGACCGACGGCGACGTCCATCGACACGACAAGACCCGGCATCGGCGAGATAACAAGTTTCGACGTATCGGGCTTTTCCTTCTCCGGCAGGCGCGAGTGCAGTTCGGCAACAGTCGGTGTACAGACGAGTGCGCGCAGCGCCACGCCGCGATGTCGGAAAAGGTAGCCTTCCGTCCGGTCGGCGAATTTCACGGCGAACGGCCTGCCATCCAGCATGCCTTCGACGAGATGCTGGCCCGGGTGCCAGTTGGTGACCAGGGTGTGTGGCTTGTCAGTGTCGATTGTGATCTGCGCGTCGCCATCTTCGCCAAGCTCCAGGTGCACGGGATAATGCCTGTCACCAAGAATCACGATCCAGTTCTGGCGTGGTTCAGGCACCGGCGACATGCGGCCCGACACGTGCTGCGCGCGGCGCGAATAGAATCCGTGCACATAGGCAGCTGCGCAGATCAGTTGGGTCTCCTGCAGCTGTGTCGGCTCGGTGCCCAGGAACCCGTCCGGGAATTCGTCCTTGATATAGGCAGTTGTAATGTCCCCCGACCGGAAGCGGGGCTCGTCCATCACGGCAGCCACGAACGGGATATTGTCCTGGATGCCTTCAATGTGGAAACGGTCGAGTGCCTCGGCCTGGGTGTCGAGCGCCGTATCGCGATCCTTGCCCCATGTGATCAGCTTGGCGATCATCGGGTCGTAGAACATGGAAATCTCGTCGCCTTCGCGCACACCGCTGTCCATGCGCACCACGCCTTCGCCCAGGGGACCTTCGGCTGGCGGGTGGAAACGCTTGAGGCGGCCGATGGACGGCAGGAAGTTTCGATACGGATCTTCCGCATACACGCGGGTCTCGACGGCCCAGCCATTGATTTTGAGGTCGGACTGTTTGAGTTTCAGCTTCTCGCCATAGGCGGAACGCAGCATCTGTTCGACCAGGTCGACACCGGAAATCATCTCCGTGACGGGGTGCTCCACCTGCAGACGGGTGTTCATTTCAAGGAAGTAGAACCCCTTGTCCTTGCCGGATACGACAAACTCGACAGTGCCGGCGCTGTCATAGTTGACCGCCCTGGACAGCGCGACAGCCTGCTCACCCATTTTCTTGCGCGTTTCAGGATCGAGCAGCGGCGAGGGCGCTTCCTCGATGACTTTCTGGTTGCGGCGCTGGATCGAGCATTCGCGTTCGAACAGGTAGATGCAGTTACCATGCTTGTCGCCCAGTACCTGGATTTCGATGTGACGCGGATCAAGGATGAATTTCTCGATGAAAATGCGATCATCGCCAAATGAAGATTGCGCTTCGGCCTTAACGGCCGGGAAGCCCTCTTCGACTTCCTTGTCATTGGCCGCGACGCGGATGCCCTTGCCGCCGCCACCAGCCGACGCCTTGATCATGACCGGATAGCCGATCTCCTTCGAGATTTTCACGGCATGCCTGGTGTCTTCGATCAGGCCCATATGGCCCGGCACGGTCGATACACCTGCTTCAGCAGCCAGCTTCTTGGAACTGATCTTGTCGCCCATGGCCTCAATCGCGTGCGCGTTCGGTCCGATCCAGCCGATGCCTTCCTTCTCGAGCCGCTTGGCGAAGGCGGGGTTCTCGGACAGGAAACCGAAGCCCGGATGAATGGCCTCCGCACCGGTCTGCTTCACCGCATCAATGATCTTGTCAGCAACAAGATACGATTCAGACGCCGGCGAACCGCCAATATAGACGGTTTCATCGGCCATCTCGACAGCCATGGAGCCGGCATCGGCGTCTGAATACACAACGACGGTCTTCACGCCGAGACGGCGACACGTCTTGATGACTCGCACGGCGATTTCGCCCCGGTTGGCTATCAGAATCTTCTTGAACATCTCACCCCTGGCCTGTGTCTCTTGATAATAATGTCCCGCAGTTAAGCCGGACATTCCGACTTGTCTACATTCCCGGCGGGTTAAGCCAGCTTGCACAGGAACAGGAACTATGTTAATAAGCGCTCACATACAATATGGAGTGCCGACATGTCCATCATTCGACTTGATCTGGATGCCCTGACCCGGAAAGGGGAAATTTCTCCTGACGAGGCCGTGCGCCTGAAAAATATTGCCCTGCCGGACACGCGCAGCGGACTCATGGTCAATCTGCTGCTGATTTTCGGCGCAATTTCTGTTGCCGCCGGAACCATCGCCCTGGTGCCGAATGCCGCTGCAGGTCTGGTTCTCGCCATTCTGGCTCTTGGGGGCGCCGAAGTCTTGCGCCGGGTGGACAGTGATGACTCCCTTAAAGTGCTCGGCGCCGGACTTGCCATGATGGGCGCGCTGGGCCTGGCCGGGTGGATCGGCTGGGAATTCAGGGATGTGACTGATTCGGCCTATCCTGCGCTGGGTATCGCCGCCGTGCTGGCCGCTGCAGCAGTCTGGTTCCGCTCGTCATTCCTCGCTGCACCGGCCGTGCTGGCACTCGGCGCGACACTGGGCTCCGGCACAGGCTATTGGCACGCGAGCTATGGCATCTTCGTGGAAGAGCCGACCCTCACCATCCTTGTATTCGGCGCCGTTGCGGCAGGCATCTTCGCGCTGAGGCGGAAAATTGCCGATGCCTGCAGCGCCGTTGCGACACTTGCCGCACGCACGGCCTTCTTCATGATCAACTTCGCCTTCTGGGTCGGCTCGCTATGGGGCGACCGGATCGGCGAGCACTGGCTGGCCCCGCGCGACTGGAGAGAGCGCAGCGACTGGCGCGAGGCGGCAACGGAAATTCCTGAGCTCGTCTTTACGCTCGGCTGGGCCGCGTTCCTCATCACGACGATCGTCAGAGCGCGTCGGGGCGGGTTCATGTCGGTAACGTCAATCGTGTTCCTGGCCATCCATGGCTACACGCAGTATTTCGAGCTGCTGGGCGCCAATGCCACGAGCCTCCTGATTGGCGGACTGGTACTTGTCGGTCTCGCTGTCGGCGGCGCACGCTATGCCCAGGCCAGCCGGACCTGATCGTCAGGCCGCAATCGCCAGCCCCTGGGCAAAGCCCGGCGCTTCGACCTTGAGAAAGTCGATCAGGGCACGCTCTGCCAGGCTGACGGACCTGTCCGCGCCCACTCGCGCAAGGAACCATGCGGCTTCATCGTCCACGCTGACATCGGCCTCGCGCAGAGCTGAATCCCGTGCGACCTGGCGGGCCGCCTGCGCCTTGGCCTCATCGCGGCTGATCTGATGGAACCAGCCATCTTCGGTGAAGGCGGACCGGACGTCCTCCAGGAACGTGCCCGGCTCGGGGCGCATGTCGCCGATCCAGTGCTCGCGCGACAACAGTTCCGGCTGGCTGGCCGGATCAGGATGGGCCCGCGCCATGAGGCGATTGGCGATCGCGCGGGCAAACAGGTCGTTCCAGGACGGATCATTGAGAGCGTGCGCAACAAGGTCATTTGTCTGCACCAGCAGGTCAGCTTCATGCGCCGTGATCCAGTTCGATCGCTCACCCGCTGGAACGATCAGGGCGCGCCGGACGCGCTCGACATCTTCAGCAACGGCCTTGCCCAGAAAGGTGATGCGCGCGCACGCTGCCTCAAGCGCGAAAATGCCAAGCCGCTCCGGTACACCTTCGGCGTACCGGATGACCTGAAGCAGAAGGTCCACTTCCGATGCAATCGGCCCCGTCGGCCCGCGGCTGATCTTGTCGATCAGCCAGTCAGCTTCCTCTTCCGAAACCCAGTTGCGTGGATCGCTCTGGACCAGCAGGCAATCCTTTATCGCGGCAATGAAGAGGCGGTCCCATACAGGGCTGGACCCTGCGAGCTGAAAGTTAATGTTGAACAGGCCATCGGCATCGGTGAGGGATTCGATTCCGTGACCATATAATTCGGTTGCAAAAAGGTGAGCGTCGTATTCCGACACCTTCACGACATTCGAGATCTGCGCGACGAGCCCTTCAAACCCTTGATCCATCCCAGATGCCTCCCAGCAGCTGAACCTGCATAAAACACAACAGTTTCCGCTTTGTTGATTTTTTCATTTTGAAATCAATCGGAGGGAAATATTGACTTTACGCTGCGTCACCCCTCTTCAGCTTTCCATCAGATCAAACTCTCAGGGTGGAACGAACATGGCAGAACTTCGCGATCTTTCCGGGCGCACGGCAATGGTTACCGGGTCAGCCACCGGGCTTGGGCGATCGATCGCGCTGAAGCTGGCCGAGCGGGGCGCAGAAGTGATCATCAATTGCAGCCGTTCAGTATCGGACGCTGAGGCAACCGTTTCCGATTGCCAGGCGCTGGGCAGCCAGGCGCGTCTCGTGCAGGCGGATGTCTCCACCGAGGCGGGTTGCCGCATACTGGCCAGGGCCGCCGGGGCCAGCGGCCGGCTGGACATTCTCGTGAACAATGCCGGCATCACCCGCCATGCGCGCGATCACGCGAACCTTGACGCCCTCAGCAAGGACGATTTCCTCGATACCTATGCCGTGAATGTTGTGGGGCCGTTCATGATGATGCAGGCCTGCCGTGAGCTGCTGGTTGCCAGCCACGCCCAGACGGGTCGCGCAGCGGCCGTGCTCAACGTGTCATCCATTGCCGGCGTGACGGGCATCGGCTCCTCCGTCGCCTATGCCGCGACGAAGGGCGCCCTCAACACAATGACCCTGTCGCTGGCCCGCGCGCTGGCACCGGCGATTCGCGTCAATGCAGTATGCCCGGGATTCATTGGCACCCGCTGGTTCAAGGATACGATGGATGAGGAGCAGTACCGTAAAATGGAGGCAGGCGTCGCCGCATCGGTACCGCTGAACGTGGCCAGCGGTCCTGATGACATTGCAGATACAGCCCTTTTCTTCCTCTCGGATGCCTCGCGCCACGTAACCGGCGAAACGCTTCTCGTCGATGCGGGCATGCACCTTGGATACGCCCCGCTCGTCGCAAGGTAATTAATCGCAGGACGCACAATCTACAGGCATTCCCAATACAAGCGTGCCTAAAATACCGGCGATCCGCCGGCGGAAATACGCCACAGGATAATTTACGTCGAATGCCCACGCCGCACGGGCAATCCTCGGTTTTGCGCTCCAAACAGGGAGTGGTTTGAAAACGGGGTACTACACGATGAAAACCAAGGTATCACGGGCGGGGGTCGCCCTTGTTGCTCTACTGGCTACGGCTGGCACAGCTGTTGCTGAAGGTGAATGGTCCGGCAACGTTGCCATCACGTCTGACTATGTCTGGCGCGGCATTTCACAATCGGATGAAGATCCGGCCATCCAGGGTGGGTTCGATTATGCCAACGGCATGTTCTACGCTGGCACCTGGGCATCCAATGTCGATTTCGGCGACGCGTCCGACACCAATATCGAGGTGGATTTCTACGGCGGCCTTGCCGGCGCGCTCGAAAACGGTGTCAGCTGGGATGTCGGCGTGATCTATTACGCCTATCCTGATGCGGACGAATCCGATCTCGACTTCGTCGAAGTCAAAGGTGCCCTCGGGTATGAATTCGCAAGCGGCGTCGCCGTCGGTGCGGAAGCCTACTATGATTTCGACAACGAGAACCTCTATCTCAACGCCACGGCAGGCTACGGTTTCACGGATGCCTTCTCGGCTGACGTGAGCGTGGGTAACTACAGCTTCGAGGGTGGCGGCGACTACACCAACTGGTCGCTTGGTGGCACCTACAGCCTGCCAATCGGCATTGATGTCGACCTTCGCTACTGGGGGACCGATGTCGATGACACCAGCATTGCCGACGAGCGGGTTGTCCTGACATTTGCCAAGAGCCTCTAGGCCGCAGATCACTCATCCAAAACTGCGTGTGGACCTGATTGCCCTCCCCCACACGCAGCACGGTGAAGGCCGCCAGTCCGAAACGGACCTGGCGGCCTTTGTAATTTCGCCGCAATCACCCTAGATTAAGCGCCAGACACGACAGCACCTTCAGGAGTATCTACACACGCATGGCCGCAGAGTTGACTCCCGTTGAAGCCCTGGTTCCCGCAATCACGCTCCTGGGCTTCGGCGCAGCAGCGGCCCTGGCATCAAAAGCCATGCGCCTCAGCCCGATTGTGGGATACCTGATTGCCGGCATCCTGATCGGGCCCAGCATGCTCGGCCTGATCGAGGAGAGCAGCGCGACTCACCTGCTGGCTGAACTTGGCGTGGTGTTCCTGCTGTTCGATATTGGCATGCATGTGTCCCTGCGCGAGTTGAACGAGAGCCGAAAGGACCTGCTGCGCCTGGCGCCGATGCATCTCTTCTTCAACGGTCTCGTCAGCGCCGTTGCCCTTGCCATGATCGGGGTCGACTGGCCGATTGCCATCGCCATCGGCCTCAGCCTCGGCCTCTCGTCCACGGCCGTCGTCGCCCGCATCCTGACTGAGCGCGAGCAGAATTCCTGTCCGATTGGCCGCTCGGCGACGCATATCCTGATCTTCCAGGACATTGTGGCCATCTTCCTGATGATCTTTGCCAGTTCGCTCGGCGATTCCGATGTCGGCGCGCAGGGGCTGGCCGGTCTTGTCTCGGACTTCCTTCTCGACGGCGCCAGCGTACCCCTCTTCGTCGCCCTCGGCCTGTCGCTGGTTCAGACGATCATCGCCTTCGGGGCCGCGCTGCTTACCGGCAAGTACCTGATCAATCCGGTCTTCCGCACGCTGGCCGCCACGCGCAATGCCGAAGCCTTCACCGCCTTTACGCTGTTGCTGGTTCTGGCGGCTGCTTGCGCCACGGCCGTCATTGGCCTGTCGCTCACACTTGGCGCCTTCCTCGCGGGCCTGGCCGTTTCGGGCACCCCATTCCGCCATCAGGTGCAGACCGAAATGGGCCCCTTCCGTGGCCTGCTCCTCTCCTTCTTCTTCATCAGTGTCGGCCTGTCGATCAACCTGCCCGCCCTGATGTCGAACCTGCCGCTCGTGCTGACCGGGGCCGCCGCCATCCTCATCGTCAAGACCGGGCTCGGCTATGCCGCTGCCCGCCTCAACCACTGGAGCGTGCCGGGAGCCACCCAACTCGCCTTCCTGCTCGCGCAGGGCTCGGAATTCACGCTTGTTGTCCTCTCGCTCAGCGCCATTGTCTCGGGCATCTCGTCCGGGCTGATGAGCAGCATCGTGGCCGCCGTGGCTCTTTCGCTCGCCCTCGCCCCCGGCTGGGCCGATCTCGGCGCACGCTTGTCCCGCCATTTTGCGCGGCAAAGCAGGACCACAACGGAACTCGCCAGGGCCTCCAGCGGCGGCGGAGAGCGGCCGGTCATCGTGATCGGCATGTCAGCCGCCGGGCGCCTCGCCATCGACGCCCTGATCGACCACGATATACCGTATATCGCCACAGAGGCCGAGCCGCAGCGTTTCCTGGCGGCCGTTGCTGATGGCTATCATGTCTCCTTCGGCGATGCCTCGAACATGAAACTCGTCGAGGCGGTTGGCGGCAGCAATGCCCGCGCCGTCGTGCTCGGCTTTGCCCGCTACGAAGTCTCACGCGAAGTCACGCCAACCATCACCCGCCGATTCCCGGAACTCATCCGTTTTGTTGCTGTCGAGAGCCGGCTGGACCTTGAACGCTATCTCGATCTGGGTGTGCGCGCCCACCTCACCGCCGGCCAGCCGAAAGGCATCGAAATGGTCGCAGACATGCTCTACACGCTGGACATTCCCGAAGACGAAATCCGCGAATGGATGGAAGAAGAGGCCGAACGGTTCAAGATCGGCGATGTCAGCAAGGAGCGCGCTGAAGACGCGAAATCCGACGCGGAATCGGACGAGGTCGAAGAAGCGGCCTGAGAAGGCTGGAATTTCGCCGGGCGCAGGTTTATAGGCATGGTTTGCCCCAGGGAGAGCGGACATGCGCATTGGTGTTCCAACAGAAATCAAAAAGCAGGAATCGCGTGTCGGGCTCACGCCTGAAAGTGTCGGCGAACTGACGCGGGCGGGCCACATGGTCAACATCCAGTCGGGGGCCGGGCTGGGCTCTGGCTTTGCGAATGACGCGTACACGCTTGTCGGCGCGACAATACTGCCCGATGCCGATGCCGTCTTCGGCGCCAGCGAACTGATCGTGAAGGTGAAGGAACCCCAGCCGGAAGAAACGGCGCGCCTCACCCCCGCGCACACGCTCTTCACCTACCTCCATCTTGCCCCGGACCCCGTTCAGGCCGCTGGCCTGATGAAGTCGGGCTGTATGGCGATCGCCTATGAGACCGTCACTGACGATGAAGGCGGCCTGCCTCTGCTGCGCCCAATGAGCCAGGTCGCCGGCCGCATGTCGATGCAGGTCGCGGCCTGGGCCCTGATGCGCACCAAGCGTGGCCGCGGCATCCTGCTCGGCGGTGTCCCCGGCGTTGCGCCGTCCCGGGTCGTCATCATTGGCGGCGGGGTTTCAGGCACCCATGCGGCGGAGATCGCCGTCGGGATGCGGGCCGATGTCACCGTGTTCGACCGCAACAATAACCGCCTCGCAGAACTGGACGAGCAGTTTCGCGGCAGCCTGAAGACAATGTATTCGACGGCCCATTCGCTGGCAGAAGCCATAAAGGATGCCGACCTGGTCATTGGCGCAGTGCTCATTCCCGGCGCTTCAGCGCCCAAGCTCATCTCGCGTGCACAACTCTCGACGATGAAACCCGGTGCGGTGCTGGTCGACATTGCCATCGACCAGGGCGGCTGTTTCGAGACCAGCCACGCGACGACCCACGAAGACCCGATCTATGATGTCGACGGCATCCTGCACTATTGCGTCGCCAACATGCCCGGCGCGGTGCCACGGACATCGACCTATGCGCTCAACAATGCCACCCTGCCCTTCGTCATACAGATCGCCAGCAGGGGCGCGCGCGAGGCCATCAACGCCAACCCGCACCTTGCACGCGGACTGACCGTCGACGGCGGCAGGATTGCCCACGAAGCGGTCGCAAGCGATCTGGGTGAAGCCTATGTGCGGCCAGACTGGCTGACCGCCTGAGGCACCGCTTACGCGAACATATCAGCTGTGTTTGCGTTTCGCAGCTTCGACCCGTTCAATCTTGCTCTTCTCGCCGATGAAAACAGGCGTCTTCTGGTGCAGGCTTGCCACCGGCACGTCGAGAAGCGACTGGTCGCCATCGGTCGAGGCGCCGCCCATGGCTGCAATGAGGAATGACATGGGGATGGCCTCGTAGACGAGGCGCAGCTTGCCCTCTTCATAGCCCCTGGTATTGGCGCGCGGATACACGAAAAGCCCACCCTGCAGCACCATACGCTTCATGTCGGACACCATGGACGCATACCAGCGCATATTGTGGGGCCTGGCAGTGCCGTTACGTGTGTCCAGCAGGTCGGCATAATGTTCCTGCAGCCATGTATCCCAGACCATCTGGTTCTGGCCATTGATCGCCAGGACGTCCGCTGAAGGCAGGCCGCCCTCAATCGGCAGGACTTTCCACGTGGATGTGTCCTGATTGAAGATGCCTTTGTAGACCTTGTCGCCATCCGCGAAATAGGCCTCCAGGTTCATGCCGAAAACAAAGAAGCCGCCGCTGACAATGTTCCGGCCATGGAAATCCCCGGCGACGTCTGCATTTTCGAAAACGCCAAAGATGGCACCGGACGGGATGCCCACCAGCGCGGATTTGGATCCGTCCAGCGGGTCCAGCGCGACGCTGTAGCGACCATCGGAAATCCTGTTCAGGCCGGGGCGTTCTTCGGACACGACATACCTGACATTGCCGTCGCGCCTGAGCGCATCGAAGAAGGCCTCATCAGCAATGACATCCAGTTCGATCTGGTCGTCACCGGATTCATTGCTGGACGTGGCAAACTTCAAACCAGCGCCTTTTTTGAGTTCGGCGTAGATGATTTCAGCCGCAGAAAACAAGGCGGCGTAAATTCCATCCAGGTTGGGGAGTTGGCTCTTGAAGGGCAAAGGCATTTTGCGACTGGTCCTGTGATGGTGTTGAAGCGGGAAACTGCCCTAATCGACGCACCATCACAACCAGGTTGAGGGCGCCAGTTCCTCTGACGCCCCCGGAAATTTTACCGTCTGCCGGTTACTGGCTGGCTTCAGGAGTCCAGAGCCGCAATCGCATCATCAATCGTGGCACGCGGCTTGTCGAGAATGGCGGCGATCTGTGCGCGCTGCTCGATCGCGAGCCAGAGGCCGAGAACCTCGACATCCACGACGCGCCATGCACCATTGCGCTCAATCACCCGCCAGCGCACCGTCATCGGATCTTCGCCCTTCTGGGTCACCCGCGTTTCAACCACAGAGTCCCTGTCGCTGCGGTCCACAGACCCGATGACTTCGACCGTGGCGTTCTTCATCCTGTTTTTCTGGTCCTCGAACGTGCCGATGAGGAATTTCTCGAAGGCCGTCGTGAAACGTACCTGTTCATCCTCACTCAGGCGGCGTGAATGCTTGCCCAGCGTGAAGCGGGCAATGGCCTGCACATCAATGGCCTCGGTGAGGGGCGAGACACCTGTCTGGGTTGTAGAAATCTGACTGGCCGTTCCGGCGATCAGCGCTTCAGCCTCGGGGCTGGCCTGTGCGGAAAGCGCCATGATGGCGAAACTGGTAGAGACGATAAGCGTGCGCAACATTGTATCTTGTCCTTCAAGTCAGATTTTTCTGATCTGCCCTGTAGATATGTTTGGCCGCCCCCTCTTGTTCCCTCCCAAAACATATAGGTGTCATTCGGAACCTGCATGAGGCCGGTCAGTAAGATTTCAGCAAGTATCAGGCCATAAACGCCCGGATCGGGCGCGACTGTGGCTTTCGTGCGACATTTTTCGCGGTCTGGTGGAGTTGGTGCGGACGGCCGGGCTTGAACCGGCAAGGCCTTGCGACCGGCAGATTTTAAGTCTGCTGCGTTTACCAATTTCGCCACGCCCGCACTGGCATCCGTGACTATTCGCGACTGCCGTACTTGGCAAGCAGGCAGGCCATGATCGTCCAGCCTGTGCGATGCCCTGGGCGTCGGTCGCAGGCGTGGCCTTCTAGGTGACCCGCTCGAAGATGGCAGCCAGTCCCTGTCCGCCGCCAATACACATGGTCTCGAGACCGTAGCGGGCCTCGCGGCGCTCCATCTCGCGCAGCATCGTGGTCAGGATCCGCACCCCTGTCGCGCCGACAGGGTGACCGAGCGAAATGCCGGACCCGTTGACATTCAGCCGGTCCATGTCGCTGTCCGTCAGGCCCAGGGCCTTGGTGCAGGCAAGCACCTGGGAGGCAAACGCCTCGTTCAGTTCGATCAGGTCCAGATCCTTTATCTCCAGTCCGGCCTGCTTCATTGCCTTCTGACTCGACGGGACGGGTCCGATACCCATCACCTCGGGCCCGACGCCGGCCACCGACCATGAAACCAGCCGCCCCAGGGGTTTCAGACCATATGTGTCGGCTGCTTGGCGGGTGCAGACGATGCAGGCGGCCGCGCCATCATTCTGGCCCGACGCGTTGCCTGCCGTCACGGTCGCATCCGAATCAGCCTTGCCGCGGATCGCCCGCAACGAACCGAGTTTCTCAAGCGTCGAGTCCGCACGGATATGCTCATCCTCGGACACGATCGTGTCGCCCTTGCGGCCCTTGACGGTGAAGGGTGTTATCTCTGCAGCAAACTTGCCCGCCTTTTGCGCCGCCGCAGCCTTCTGGTGGGAGTTCCACGCGAACTCATCCTGCGCGTCACGGCTGATCTGGTAGTCACGGCGCAGGTTTTCCGCCGTCTCGATCATGCCGCCCGGCACCGGATGGAACCTGCCGCCAGCCGTGTAGCGTCCGCGTGACAGGCCGTCATGCAGGGTCAGGCCATCGCCCTTCATGCCCCAGCGCATCTCGATCGAGAAGAAAGGGGCATTGGACATGCTTTCGGCACCGCCGGCGATGACGAGATCATTTGCTCCCGTGGCGACCTGCATGATCGCGTTGATCACCGCCTGCAGGCCCGAACCGCAACGCCGGTCAATCTGGTATCCGCCCGTCGAAGTCGTCAGGCCGGCATCGAGAGCGACCATCCGGCCGAAAGCCGGCGCTTCCATCGTCGGGTAGCACTGGGCGAAAATACAATCCTCGACCGCTTCCGGCGCCAGCTTTGTGCGCGTCATGAGATCACTGATGACATGGCTGGCCAGTTCGTGCGCGTGCACTGTCTTGAAGCCGCCTCCAAATCCGCCGACTGCCGTGCGCAATGGCTCGCAGATTACAACATCTCTCATGGGATTATTCCTTTTGTTCTAGTTGAGTCCGCGACCGCGCTCGGTGACCTTCTTGCGCGCTGCTTCCACGCTCTCGGCCGTGACGCTCGCCGCATGCGCCGCTGAGCGCCGGATCTCTTCTTTCAGCGCGTCACCGAAGGGCATGGCGAAGCCATCATCAATCATCTTCTTGTAGCCGCGCAGAAGGACCGGATCGCAGCTTGTCATTTCATGGGCCAGCTTGCGGGCGGCGGGCAGCAACTCGTCGGCCTTGTAGACCCGGTTGACGAGGCCCCAGCGCTCAGCCGTCTCGGCATCGAGGAAATTGCCACTGAAGGAGAGTTCCTTGGCGCGGCTGATTCCGATGAGACGGGAGAGTTTCTGCGACAGGCCCCAACCCGGCATGATGCCGACACGGGCATGAGTATCGGCGAATTTCGCATTCTCCGACGCGAGAAGGACATCGCACATCAGGGCGAGTTCGAAACCGCCCGTGATGGCAAATCCGTTGATCGCCCCGATGACAGGCCAGGGATACGCCGTGATTGCCCTGGCAATGTCGATGTCGCCGCCGTCGGCCCCGAGGGCAAACCCGGTCTCGCCGGCCTCCTTGAGATCAACGCCGGCGGTGAAGGCCCGTCCGGCCCCGGTCAGCACAACGGCGCGAATATCCTTGTCTTCCGCCAGTTCGGTAAACACGCGCGAAATCTCGGCGCGCAAGGCCCGGCTGAGCGCATTCAGCGCATCAGGCCGGTTCAGGGTGACAATTGCGACGGCTTCGTCGCGCTCAACCGTGATGATGTTCTCGGCCATGCCGGGTTCCTTCCAGTGATCTATTGTTTTGACGAGGCCGTTCAGGCCTGCCGTTTGCGGAAAATGTTCACGACTGCGATGACGAGCGCGATGAGGGCAATTGCCGCAGCGAGACAGAAGAGTCCGAATTTCAGCGGCGTCAGCCAGTCCTTGGCGTCCAGCACGTCAGCGGCGCCGGAAAGCGCGAGCGCCTGCACCGTGTTCTCGGTCAGGTCGACGATGATCGTCGCAATTGCCGGCAGCGCGGCCAGCCTGCCAAACCGGCCCCAGAAGCGCAGCGCCATTGCCGCGAAGAAGCCCCCATAGGCGAGCGGATAGGCAGTATCGAGCACGACCGTGACCCAGAAATGCGCACAGCGCTGCGCATCGCTCAGGCTGGCCACCAGGGACCTGGCGTGTTCCCCCTGCGTGATCATGTCGAGATAAGTGCCCCCGACTGCACCGTTAAAAATGCCAAAGCCAAAACCTGTCAGCAGCTGCGCCACGAACAGCGCCCATATGATCGGTGTACGTTTTAAAAACGCTGTCACTTGTCATCCTCCTCCATGCGCTCGGGCTTCACGCCGGTTGCCGCGATAATCCCTTCGAGCCGCAGGGTGACATTCTCAATCAGGTCTTCATGGATTGTGCTGGCAACAAGATGGACGCCATTGTCGCCCAGCGAACGGAACCATGGATAGGACCCAAAGGCCACATCCGGTATCTCGGCTGCCAGCGCGCCGAGCGGTTCGGCGATATCGCCTTCGCGCAATCCAATCCCGCGTATAGTGACCTTGTGCACCACCGCGCCCGTGCGAAGGCGCGGACCGATACTTTCCAGCATGCCGCGCGCAACCTGGGGCACCCCCGCCAGCGTGAACACATTCTCCATCTGGAACCCCGGCGCACCCGAAACCGGGTTGGTCACGAGAGTTGCACCGTGAGGGATACGCGCCATGCGGCGGCGGGCGGGCGTGAATTCGGTTTTCATCTCGGCATAGCGTTCCGAAAGCATGGCAATCACGTCCGGATGTTCGCCAATGCCCACGCCAAAGGCCGCCGCAATTGCGTCAGCGGTAATGTCATCATGCGTCGGGCCGATCCCCCCTGTGGTGAAGACATACGTATAAGCCGCGCGAAGTTCGTTGACCGCCTTCACGATGCTCGCCTGAACATCGGCAACCGTGCGCGATTCCATGACCGGAATGCCCAGCGGCGCGAGATATTTCGCGATCTGCTGGAGATTTATGTCGCGGGTGCGGCCCGAGAGGATTTCATCGCCGATCAGGAGGACGGCGGCAGTGGGCTGGTCATCGGACATGCCATCTGATGGCATGCCATCCAGGGCTCGCCAAGCCGGAACATGGCTGGGGGCCATGCATTTGATGCTATGATCCTCCAACTCACATACAAGGAGCTATCCATGAAACGCCATGCAACCGCTATCTGGAAAGGTGCCCTCAGCGATGGCACCGGAACGATCGATACGCAAAGCGGCGCCCTCAAGGCGCACGGCTATTCCTTCAAGTCCCGATTTGAAGACGAAAGCGGCAAGTCCGGCACCAACCCGGAAGAGCTGCTCGCGGCGGCCCATGCCGGATGCTTCGCCATGCAACTCTCGCACATGCTTGCCGAGAACGGCACCCCGGCTGACAGGTTGGAAGCTGAAGCTGTTGTGACCGTTGAACCGAAGGATGGCGGTGGCTTCAGGATCGTCAGCAGCGCGCTGACGCTTGTCGGCAAGGTGCCGGGCGCGCGTGAGGCTGACTTTCGCGAGACCGCAACCAAGGCAAAGGAGTCGTGCCCGGTCTCGGTTGCCCTCGGCGCCATCGAGATCAGCCTGGAGGCCAGGCTGGAAGCCTGATTAACACAGGCTCCGGGGTGGAAATTTGCGTCAATCGCTGCCACATTCAGCTGAAGAGACCTGAAAGCCTGAATCATGAATGACACAACAGCGCTCCTGCCCATGCGCACTGGCGAAATCCGCATCCACGATGCGGAAGGCTTTGAAGGCATGCGCAGGGCAGGACGCATCGTGGCCGAATGCCTCGACATGCTGGTCAGCGAAGTGAAACCGGGTGTCACCACGAAATATCTCGACGACCTGGTGCGTGAGTTCGTGCTTGATCATGGCGCACAATCGGCGACCATCGGCTATCGCGGATATCGCCATGCGTCCTGCATTTCGGTGAACCATGTGATCTGCCACGGCATACCGGGCGCGAAGCCGCTCAAGGAAGGCGATATCGCCAATATTGACGTAACCTGCATCCTTGACGGCTGGCACGGCGACCACTCCCGCATGTACGGGGTTGGTGACGTAAAGCGCAAAGCCGAACGGCTGATGGATGTAACCTATGAAGCGATGATGGCCGGCATACATGCCGTCAAACCCGGCGCCCGGTTCGGCGACATTGGCGGCGCCATTTCGGAAATCGCCCGCCTCAATCGCATGTCGGTGGTCGAAGACTTCTGCGGGCATGGCCTTGGCCGCCTGTTTCATGACGAACCGAATGTCGTGCACTCATCCGACTATGGCACCGGTCCGGAACTGAAACCCGGAATGTTCTTCACGGTTGAGCCGATGCTGAACCTCGGCCGCAAGGACGCAGCAATCCTGCCGGACGGCTGGACCGCCGTGACACGCGACCGCCAGTTGTCGGCCCAGTTCGAGCATTCCGTCGGTGTCACCGAGACGGGTTTTGAAATCTTTACCCAGTCGCCCAGGGGCCTGCACACGCCCCACACCGTGAAGCAATAGGCCATGCCGGGGGGCGCGACGGCCAACCCGACACGAAACCGCACTGGCAGGGCCATCGCGAGCGGTTGCGCGGCAGGTTGCTGTCGCGCGGCGCCGACCTGATCAAGGTGGACGGTACCGGCGAAACGGTCGCGGTCTGTCCCGGGGCAGTCGCGGAGGTTCAGTCTCGTGTGGCGCGGGAGGAAATCCGGCGGCGGCCCGCCATTTCGTCCTGGTCATCCCTGATCGACTATGTTCGCGCCGCGTGCAGCATGAGAAACGCGAGCATTTTCGTGTCCTGTTCCCGGATCGCACGAACCAGCTCATCGCTGACGGGATCATGGGGCACGGAACGGTCGACCATGCCCGGTCTTTCCGCGTGACATCGCCCGACGGGCCCTTGAGCTGCAGGCGTCCAGCCTGATTCTGGCTCACAATCACACCTCCGGCGACACGATACCGTCGCGGGCCGATAATGACATGACCCGCGAAATTATCGACACGCCCGGCCCGTTCTACATCACGGTTCATGACCGCCTGATCGCCGGAACCGGCGGTGTCACCCGCTTCCCGACGGCAGGCCTGATCTGACGATGACGTTGCGATAACACTTGCAGATGACCGACGGACCGCTACCGTGTCGAATTGAGAACGCGCCGTCAGAGTGCGACAATTCCAGGGAGGCTGACAGCGCATGACCGACACCACCGCGGCTAACACCGTTACGCAGGGTCAACTGACCGGATACGGGTCAAAGGGCTATCGCTCCTATGTCCTGATCGCGCTGATGCTGATCTACACGCTCAACTTCATCGACCGGACACTCATCTCGGTCGTTGCCCAGCCGATCATCAACACATTCAGCCTGAATGACACCCAGTGGGGCCTCCTGTCAGGCCCACCCTTCGCCCTGTTCTATGCACTCATGGGCATTCCAATCGCCATGTGGGCCGATCGCAGCAACCGGGTCATGGTGATCGCGGTCTGCGTCATCGTCTGGTCGATCATGACCGCCCTGTGCGGCTTGGCGACATCCTTTTTGTGGCTGCTGATCTTCCGCGTCGGTGTCGCCATCGGGGAAGCAGGCTGCACGCCGCCAGCCAATTCCATCATCACGGATTACTTTCCTCCGAAAAGCCGCGCGAATGCCATCGGCATCTATTCCATGGGCGTGACCATTGGCGCCGTACTGGCGCAATTGTTCGGCGGCACGATTGCCTCGATCAAGGGGGCCGATTTCGGCGCCTGGATCGATTCCATCGGTCTCGGATTCCTGTTCTCGGGCATTGACTGGACGACGGTCGAAGGCTGGCGCATCGCTTTCGTCGTGATCGGCGCACCCGGGGTAATTATCGCGCTTATTCTCTGGCTCACGATCAAGGAGCCGCCGCGCGGCTATTCCGATCCGCCCGACGCCGACCCGACCCGCAAGGCACCCTTCTTCGAGGCGTTTCAGGAATTCGGCCGCAAGCCCACTTTCTGGTGGCTGGCCATCGGAGCGGCCCTCGTGGCCTTTGTCGGCTACGGCCTGATCAGTTTCCAGGCACCCTTCCTGCAGCGTGTGCATGGGATCGGCGTGCGTGAAGCCGCCATCATGTATGGCGCGCCGCTGGCGGCATTCGCCGCTTTGGGCACATTCATCGGGGGTTTTCTGTCAGAAAAGCTCAGCGGGCGTTTTCCGGCCGTCGTGGCCTGGCTGCCATCTGTCGGTCTGCTTGTTGCCGTGCCTGCCTATATCGCCGCTTTCTTCAGCCCCACGCTTCTCATGGCATTCATCCTCTGGGCCATTGCGGCGGTCGGACACTATGCCTATCTCGGCGCGCAGTACTCAGTGGGCACGGGCATTGTCAGCCCGCGCTCACGTGCCACCACAATCGCCGTCCTGCTTCTGATCATCAGCCTTATCGGCAATGGAATCGGTCCACTCTTCGTGGGCGCCATGAGCGATTTCTTCATGGCCCGTGAAATCGGCCTGTCAGGCTATGGCGACCTGGCCGCAGCCTTCGATCCCAAGATGTGCGGCGCACAGATACTTGAACTCGGCGAGGCTGGTCCGGCGCTCTGCGCGGCCTATGGCGATGGCCTGCGCCAGTCGATGGCGGCCACCGTGCTTGTCTTCATCGCAGCGGCGGCCTGCTATTACATGGCAAGTCGCACCTATCTCCGCGACCGTTTCAACCCTGAATGAGCCCCTTACTGGCGGTCTCCCGCCGTCATACCATACGTATAGAGAGTGACCCTCAATGAGCCATTCGTCTCCCACTGCATCAATCGCAGCCCCAAATTCCGGCTATGGGACGAAAGGGTATCGTTCTTATGTGCTGGGCGCCCTTCTGATCGTCTACATCTTCAACTTCATCGACCGGACGATCATCAATATCCTGACCGAGCCAATCAAGGCATCGTTCGGGCTTGAAGACTGGCAGATGGGCCTTCTGGGCGGACCGGCATTCGCTGTCCTCTACACGTTTCTCGGCATTCCGATTGCGCGCTTCTCGGAGCGGCATAATCGGGTCTGGATCATCGCCGGCGCGGTGTTCCTCTGGAGCCTGATGACGGCGCTTTGCGGCTTTGCCACGTCGTTCCTCATGCTGTTCCTGTTCCGGGTCGGTGTCAGCATTGGTGAAGCTGGCTGTACGCCGCCTGCCAACTCGCTGATTGCTGACTATTTCGACCCCCGCAGCCGCTCGACAGCTGTGTCCATATACGCACTGGGCGTGCCGCTTGGTGGCATGTTTGCGGCGATTTTTGGCGGCTTCATCGCGGGCAATATAACCGGCGACAATGCAGAGGCCCTGTTCCGTGCCTGGGGCTGGACCTTCGCCGTCAATGCCGTGGACTGGAGCCAGATTGAAGGCTGGCGCATTGCCTTCGTCATGGTCGGCCTGCCCGGCCTGCTGGTCTCGCTGATCGTCAAACTGACGGTCAGGGAACCGGCGCGCGGTCATTCCGATCCGGTTGCCCTGCAAGGCATGGCCAAGGCCGGTTTCGGTGAGGCTTTCAGGGTTCTCATGAGCAAGCCAACCTATTGGCACATAACCCTCGGGGCGACGATCGCCTCCTTTGTCGGCTATGGCGTTGGCCAGTTCACCACGTCCTTCCTGATCCGTACGCATGGCCTGACGATCCAGCAGGCATCCCTGCTGTTCGGCATCATCCTGGGTGTCATGGCGGCCATTGGTGTGTTCACGTCCGGCTTCCTGGCCGACAAGGTGGCCAAGCGCCACCCGACAGCCCTTTCGTGGATTCCTGCGCTGGGCATGCTTCTGTCGGTGCCATTCTACCTGATCGGCTATTCGGCCAGCAATCTCTGGATCGCCATGCCGCCGCTAATGGTCGCGGCGATGATCCACTATTTCTACCTTGGCCCGATGTACGCCGTCGCAGGTGGTGTCGTCGACAGCCGCATGCGCGCAACGGCTGTGGCGATCACGCTGTTCGTGGTCAACCTGCTCGGCTATGGTCTTGGGCCACCGGTCATAGGCATCCTGTCCTCCGTCCTCAAGTCCGTCGTCCTGTCGGGCGCGGATCTCGGGCTGACCCTGGATGCCTGCAAGGCTGTGGCGGAACTGAACGCGGCAGAACTGGCCGCCTGCTCCAACGCCGATGCCAAGGGCCTGCAATGGTCGATCCTGATCTTCAGCTGCGGCTATGCCTGGGCGGCGCTTCACTACTTGCTGGCAGGCAAGACGTTGTTGCGTGACATGCTCGCCAAGGCCAGCTAATCCGGCCGGATGGCTGTTTATACGCAGGTTTCGGACGAAGCGCTTGCTGCGTTCCTCGCTGAATATGCCCTCGGCAATCCCCTGTCCTTCAAGGGGATTGCCGAGGGTGTCGAGAACTCGAACTATTATCTCGAGACAGAGACGGGCCGCTACATACTGACCCTGTTCGAAAAGCGGGTGAACGCTGATGACCTTCCCTATTTCGTCGCCCTGAAACAGCATCTGGCCGACAGGGGCTTTCCCTGCCCGTCGCCCATCGCGGCGCGGGACGGGTCGGCCCTGCGCACGCTGGAAGGCCGCCCTGCCCTGATCGTCTCCTTCCTCGAGGGGCTTTCACCGCGCAGGCCGAACGTCGCACAATGCCATGAGCTTGGCGCAGGCATGGCGCGGATGCATCTCGCCCTTGCAGATTTCGATCTGGTGCGAGCAAACAGCCTCGGCCCGGCATCCTGGCCGCGGCTCTGGACGGGCCACGAAGCGGACGCGGAAGGTCTTCAGCCCGGCCTGGCTGATGCCATAGCCGCTGACCTGTCCGAAATTGCCGCCGCAAAGCCGCAAGCACTTGGCCTGCCACGCGGCACGATCCATGCCGACCTCTTCCCGGACAATGCATTCTTCCTCGGGGACCGCTTTTCCGGTGCCATCGATTTCTATTTCGCCTGTACCGACGCCCTCGCCTATGACCTGGCTGTATGCCTCAATGCCTGGGCGTTCGAGGATGGCGGCGGGGCTTCGCTCGACTATAATTTCTCCAAGGGCGCAGCCCTGATTGCAGGCTATGAAAGCGTGCGCCCCCTGGAGCCGTCCGAGCGCGCGGCGCTGCCTGTCCTGGCGCGCGGCGCTGCACTGCGCTTCTTCCTCACCCGCCTTGTCGACTGGTCGTCAACGCCCGCCGGTGCCCTTGTAAAGCCCAAAAACCCCCTCGAATATGCCGGACGCCTGGCGTTTCATCGCAAGGTGAACACAGCGGAAGGCTATGGCGCTTGAACGGCAACCGGAAACACCTGATCCAGCTGGTCTTTGCCACCCTGTTTGCGCCTGTCGTGGCCGCTGCGATCGCAGCTGCCTTGCTGGTCATGGCGATTGCACCGGAACTGGTCTTTCAGGTTGAGGTGAATTCGGCCGAATACCGGCCGGCGACGCTGCGGGAGATCGCGACCAGTCTTGTCGGCTTTGGCGCATTTGGCGCGGCCATGGGCGCTGTGCTTGGCTGGCCCACGATGGCGATCGCAGGTCTGCCTGCCCATGGATGGCTGGTCCGGAATGGCCGCACAGGCGGGCTGACCTACAGTCTGCTGGGCGTCGCGGTCGGGACCGTCACCATGCTCATCTATTTCATGGCCACCGGCAGCTGGCGCAACCCGCTCGGCTTGCTTGATGCTTGGCCGCTTCTGCTTGCCGGCCCCGTGACCGGCTTGCTCTCTGCTGGCCTCTTCTGGCTTGTCCGCCGACCTGACAGGATCGCAGCGGCGTGACGGGCCCGCCGCTCCCCGAGGCTGACCTTCCTGTACCCAGCTATGCCGGCCCGGTTCAGACGCGCCGCTTCAGGCGGATCAAGACAGGCCTGCTGCTAGCGTCACTGGCGGCCTGCCTCGGTGTGACGCTACTGGGCGCCGTAAGCACTGGCCTGTTGTCCATGCTCGGGGGACTGTCTGGGGCTGCGATGAACCCGGGCTTGCGGGACGACGGTTTCATGAGCGGCATGTATGGTGGCATGCAGCTGGCGACCTATAATTTCATCCTGTTCTTCATCACTGTTCCCGCCGCCTGGCTGGCGCTAGGCCTCTCCATCGGCCGGCTGCCCTATCGCGGCATTGTGCGTCGCATACCCTATGTCCGCTGGGGCAGCATCTGGGGCGCGATCCTTGTCGGCAGTACGACCGGACTGTTCGGCCTGATTGGCGGCGTGATGAGCGGCCTCGGCGCCTTGCTCTCAGGCGGCATGATCGGCGCCATTGCAGGGACAGGCTGCGGGCTGCTCTTCCATGCCATCGTAAAACCGGCCAACCAGCTGTCCGATGTCGACGTGAACGTCTTCTGACGCTTGACGCCTCGGGCAAAGCTCATCACCTGAGATCCATGACTGACATGATCGAAATCTGGACCGATGGCGCCTGCAGCGGCAATCCCGGCCCCGGCGGCTGGGGCGCCCTGCTGGTGGCGGGTGACAAGCGCAGGGAACTGTTCGGCGGCGACAAGCAGACGACCAATAACCGCATGGAAATGATGGCTGCGATCGAAGCCCTGAACGCGGTCAGGCAGCCGTCAAAGATCACGCTGCATGTTGATTCCACCTATGTGAAGGATGGCCTGACCAAATGGATCAGGGGCTGGAAACGCAATGGCTGGAAGACCGCCGCGAAGAAGCCGGTCAAGAACCAGGACCTGTGGCAGGCGCTCGACGAGGCCTGCCAGCGACACGACATAACGTGGAAATGGGTGAAGGGGCATGCCGGCGACCCCGGCAATGAACGCGCCGACGAACTCGCCCGGATGGGCACGGAAGCGGCACGCGGTTAAGCCTGTGTGAGTATGGCTTTCGCCGCAGCCTCTATATCATCCGCTGACAAAGCTGGCAGGTCGATAATCTGAACAGGTGTGTCGTCGCGCCGCTTGCGGCTGCGGGCATAAAGCGGATCATAGTGTGCCAGCATCAGGGCTTCCGCCAGCTTACGATGTTCACCCGCATCCGCCAGCGCCTGCCACCCGGCGAGTGTCTCCTTGGCGTGAAACGGTTTCAGCAGGGCCAGCGCACGCGCCACGCTGCCGGGATCATTGACTGCATCTCCATAAGCCGTGACGAGGAACTCACTGCGCACCGATGCCGGTGCGCGGATCTCGACCCGTTTCGCGGCCAGCATCTCATGCCAAAGGCGCCGGGGCACACGGCGCACGCCCACCCGCGCGGATTCAGCTTCGACAAAGATCGGGCACGACAGGTCAAACTGCCGCAACTGGTCCCAGATATGAGTCTCGAACAGGCGCTGGGCCGGCTGTGGCAGGTCATCAAAGCCACCGAAGGCCGATCCCCGGTGGTTGGCGAGGCCTTCCAGATCAATCACCTGGCCGCCCTGATCCTCAAGCGCCTGGAGAATGGCTGTCTTGCCGCTTCCTGTCGGTCCGTCGATCAGGATAATTGGCAAAGGCGAGGTGTCGCCGTCCAGTCCCGCGACGACGTCCCGCCGCCATGTCCTGTAGCCGCCTTTGACCAGTCCGACCGGCCAGCCCACGGATGAGAGGATTGTCGCCATCGCATTGGATCGCATCCCCCCGCGCCAGCAATAGACGAGCGGCCGCCAGCCGCGTGGCATGTCTGCCAGCGCAGTTTCGAGATGCCCGGCAATGTTGCGCGCAACGATGGCGCCGCCAACGCGACTGGCGCGAAACGGGCTCTCCTGCCCGTAGATCGTACCGACAATGGCCCGCTCGGCATTGCTGAGGACAGGCAGGTTGATCGCCCCGGGCATATGGTCGTCGGCGTATTCTGCAGGCGAGCGCACATCGATAATGGCATCGAAGCGCGACAGGGTTTCGGGGCCTAGGTCCGTGACGGTTTCAAGGTAGGGCATCGGGGTCACGCTTAGCAGGTTTTCATTGCCTCGCCAGAGGCCTGCGCGCTAAGCCCCTGTGACACACAAGGACCACACCCATGCCCGACACCGTAACCGAGCCCCTCCTCACCTCCCTTGCCCATGGCGGCGGGTGCGGCTGCAAGCTCGCGCCAAACGTGCTGGCAGACATTCTGAGCGAGATGCCGCTGGCCATCGGCAATACGGATCTGATCGTCGATGCGGCGACGAGCGATGATGCCGCTGTCTACCGGGTCAATGAGACCACCGCCCTGGTCGCCACGACCGACTTTTTCACGCCGATTGTCGATGACCCGCACACATTCGGACGAATCGCGGCGACCAACGCGCTGTCGGACGTGTTTGCCATGGGGGCGAAGCCGATTTTCTGCCTGGCCATCGTGGGCATGCCGATTGGCAAGATTTCCAACACGACGATCCGGGCCATTCTCGCAGGCGGGCAATCTGTAGCGGAAACTGCAGGTGCGCCGATTGCTGGCGGGCATTCCATTGATGCGGCCGAGCCGATTTACGGCCTTGTGGCGCTTGGACTTGTGCATCCGGGCAGGATGCTGCTGAACTCCGGCGCCCGGGCCGGAGACGTGCTGATCCTCGGCAAGCCGCTGGGTGTCGGCATCTACAGCGCAGCGCTGAAGCGCGGAATCATTGAGGATTCCGACTATGCCGAAATGATCGCCTCAACCACGCGGCTCAATACGCCGGGCACCGAACTGGCCGGCATTGACGGCGTACATGCCGCGACCGATGTGACCGGGTTCGGCCTGTTGGGCCACCTGTCGGAGATGTGCCGTGGCGCCGGGATGAGCGGAGTGGTCGACGGGGGGCTGGTCCCGGTATTCGAGGGGGCACGACGCCTCGCCGAGGCGGGAGTGAAGACCGGTGCGTCGGGCCGCAACTGGGACTCGGTCAAGGCCGCCGTCACGCTGGAGCGTCAGTTGTCCGACGCAGATCTCGACATCCTGTGCGACCCGCAAACCAGCGGCGGTCTGCTCGTCTCCTGCGCGCCGGACGCTGTGGACCGGGTGCTGGACGTGTTCGCGAAGCACGGTCATGTCGGCGCCGCCGCGATCGGTCGCATGGAAGCAGGCCCGGCAGGCCTCCGGGTCATCTGACGCCTATTCCTGCACCATCTGCACATCAGGCTCTGGCAGCGCAGCGCCACTGCCACACTCTGTTTCGGAACCGGCCACGCCGCCAACCCGGGCGAGCGCATCCTGAATGTCGAGCCAGAGGCGGTCGCTTGCGGCGCAGGCGCGGGCAAAATCAAACAGTTTGCGCATGTTCACGGTTTCAAAATCAAGTGAGCCCGCAAACGTCATTGCCGCAGGAATACTCGCAAGCCTGAGGTTCATGCCGTGCTGGGCCGCGAAAGACGCAGTCAGCGCCAGCTCGGTACGGGCCATATGCATCAGCACCACGGAAAAGCCCCGCATCGTGATGGGCACCGTGCTTACAGGCGTCGCCCGCGGCAGGGTTCCGAGCTGTCCATTGATAATGACATAGATGTTGATGTCTTCCAGAACGTCCAGTTTCTCTTCGGTCAGGAAGGCGGCATGAGGCGCGATGAAGAAGGGCACAGTCGTGCCGCCGTCGACGTGCATTTCCTGGTAGGTGCCACTGGCTGCATCAACATCAAACATGACCGGCGGGAAGACACCCGGCACGCTCGACGACGCGACGAGCACGTTCACGAACAATTGCCGGGCCGGTTCGCCACCGCGACGGGCGATCGCACCAAGATCCCAGATCACGGTCTCCTCGCTGTCGAGATTGGTTGTTGCGGCAAGCAGCATTCGCCCGTCGGTCGCTTCCCTGGCAACGGCATCGACGAGTTCACGGGTGACGAAATGGTCGACCAGTCGGCGCAGTGACGCATCATCGAACACACCGACGCGGAACACCGTGCCGATGCCGGGGCGGCCGATAATGTCGGCGCTCATGCCGCCGGTATAGGCTTCGGTCAGCTCGTCATCCCATTCCGGGCCGAGAAAGGCGAACGGCGCGATCAGGGCGCCTGTACTGACCCCCGTCACGATCTCGAACTCGGGTCGCTTGCCGGACTGGGTGAGGCCAACGATTGCGCCAGCACCAAAAGCCCCACCGGCGCCGCCGCCCGACAGTGCGAGAATATCGATGGCATCATCGCCGGAGCGGGCCTCCAGGCGTTCCAGCGTGTTTCCCGTGCGCGCCAGGAAATCCGCATTGTCCGAACCCGTCATGCGCACATCCGGCGCAAACCCGGCAATATAGGCGTGCGAGGACTGATCCAGGACGGGGGCGTCCCCACGCACCAGCGTGACACAGCCGCCAGGTGTGAGCATGGCCGCGAGGAGGATTGCTGTCCTGATGATCGTCATATTGTTCCCCGGTCCGTCAACGACCCACGCCATTGCCCGCGCCCGTCACACAGGCCTTGCCCATGACCTGATACCGCGGGATGCCGGACATCTACAGCTGCAATTTGACATGAGTGCAGGCGCGCCACATCCAGCCTCGGCTTCAGATACGGAAAAGCCCGGCCGTGATGGCCGGGCTTTTGAAAATCGTGAATGATCTGAAGCCCTCAGGCGGCTTCTTCAATTTCGTTGGTTTTCGAACTCGGGCGTGGATCGCGCAGCACATAGCCGCGGCCCCAGACGGTTTCGATATAGTGCTGGCCGCCGGTGGCCTGCTGCAGCTTCTTGCGAAGTTTGCAGATGAACACGTCAATGATTTTCAGCTCAGGCTCGTCCATGCCGCCATAAAGATGGTTGAGGAACATTTCCTTGGTGAGCGTCGTACCCTTGCGCAGGGAAAGCAGCTCAAACATCTGGTATTCCTTGCCGGTCAGATGGACGCGCTCATCGTCGACTTCGACTGTCTTCGCATCCAGGTTGACCAGGATTTCGCCGGTGCGGATAACGCTTTCAGCATGTCCCTTGGAACGGCGCACGATGGCCGTGATACGGGCAATCAGCTCATCCTTGTTGAACGGCTTTGTGAGATAGTCATCAGCGCCATAGCCGAGTGTTTTTACCTTGGCTTCGATGTCAGGATTGCCCGACAGGATCATCACGGGCGTGTTCACACGGCCCATGCGCAGCTGCTTGAGAACTTCATAGCCGGAGATGTCGGGCAGCGACAGGTCAAGCACGATCATGTCGTACTCGTAGACCTTGCCGAGATCGACGCCTTCCTCACCCAGATCGGTCGTATATATGTTGAAGCCTGCGGCTTTCAGCATCAGTTCGATGGAACGCGCTACAGCGCTATCGTCTTCAATTAGCAGGACGCGCATGGCTCGTCTCCCGAATCATTTATACGACCAACCTAGTCGCTTTGTGTAACCTTGTGAATCCTACAGCCCGTTTCTTTAACGAAGGTTAACGGCGAGCAGGTTCGACCTCAGATAATTCCACTTTCTTCACACTGATTAATAACCAAGCTCCGCCGCGGGGGCATTGCCTATCAGCATCTGGGAGATGGCGATCGCATCCTGGATCGGCTGTGCTTGCTGGTCCGTCGAGATCAGCGTCTTCTGGCAACGGATAGCGTCCCGCACCTTGGGATCGCGCATGACGATGCCCGCAAGGTGTGGACGGAATCCGAGGAAGGTCTGGCAGGCGCGGGCAATCGCCTCATAGGTGCGCTGGCCGCCGGCGCGCGTATCCGCCTGATTGATACAGATGACCGGCTCAACGTTAGGTGCATAACCGCGCAGCACCTTGATGAAGGCATAAGCGTCGGTCATCGAGGTCGGCTCGTCGGTGATGACCATGAGCGCCTTGTCGGCAGCACGGGCCAGGCGCATGCAATTGGCTTCGATGCCCGCGCCAAGGTCGAGGACGACCTGATCGTATTGCAGGGCAAGCGCCGAAAGACCGGCTGCAAGGCGGGCGACCTCCTCGGGTGGCAGTTCGGCCAGCGCGCCTGAACCGGAACGGCCAGGCAGCACATCAAAGCCGCCACCAGCCGCGCCACCATCAATCGGCGTTACCGCGTCATCAAGTTCGACCCATCCGGCGATAACCGCCGCCAGATCGGTTTCCGGCGCGATGCCGAGCTGTACGTCGACATTGGCGAGGCCAAGGTCGCCATCGACCAGCAGCGTGCGTTTGCCAGCCTGGGCAAAGGCACTGGCGAGGGTGATCGCCATGAATGTCTTCCCGACACCGCCCTTGCCACTGGCAACAGCGATGATCGATGCGGGGGCCACACGCGGCGTTGGGCGCGCCTGCGGTCGGTCCTGAGATTTTCGAAGCATGAAACTCATAGGGCTACGCGGCTCCTTTCATGGCGATGACATCGCCGGGGGCGTCTTCCATTAACAGGGCGGCCAGGCGCGATGGCGCAGCCGGAACCAGACCGCCGCCGATAAAAGGCGTAACGGCCAGATGCGAAAAGGCGATGCCGGCGGACGAGAGCGCAGCAATCGCGCCTCCGCGCCGCCGGACAACGTCCAGCTTGGTCAGGACAGCGCGCTTGACGCCGGCCCGTGCAAATGACTTTGCTGCTTCAGCCTGGTCTTCAGGATGCCCCTCGGCCGACATGACGAGTACAGGCTCAGCACGAATCGCCGCGATAAGGTCCTGAAAGCTGGCCATGTCATCATCGTCAAACGGGTTGATGGCCGGCAGGTCGATCACGCAGCGACGGTTCGCGTCACGCAGCATGCGCAGCGTGTCGAACAGGCTGTCGGGCGTGTTGACGACACGGATCTGGTCCTGCTCCAGCTCGAGATAGGCGGCGAGCTGGGCACCACCAGCCGTGCCATCGAGGTCAGCGGCAATCGGCATCACTTCGGCGCGCGAAATGGCGGCGCGGCGTGTCAGCTTCGCCGCCGTTGCCGTGCGGCCGTGTCCGGGTGGTCCGACGAGGATGATATCGCGCTCGAGGCGCGGCAGGATCGGATCGCACGCCACGAGGCGCGAAATGCCCTCCGCAATTGCATCTTCCGGATCTGTGAACTGGACGCCGGAACGCCCGGCGCTCTCGGCTGCCACGCGGTCAGCGAATCGCTGCGGGGCGCCATGCCAGAGCAGCGCATCGCGTACGCGGCTGAAGAGAGGGTTTTCAATGCCGCGACCATGCGTATTGCCACGCGCTTCGCGCAGGAACAGGGGCTCGTTCGGCACCATGCCGCCGCCCATCTTGTCGGTTGCGGCGCGCACTTCCACGCCGCCGTCAATTTCGCGTTCTGAAAGGATTACAGCGTCAGAGCCCATTTCGGCGAAAATCATCGCCTTGGCGGCCTCGAAGGACTCGGCTGCGAACATCTTCATGCGCATAGGGGCGGCATCCTCGTAACTTCTGGACCTTCCCGCGCAGCCCTCACCACGTGACAAGTCGGTTCATGTCGAAGGCCAGTTAACACTCGAAATGGTTAACAACTTCCTTTTTTGCGTTAGGATTTGCCTGATGTGACAGCCAATTAACGAACGAATGACACACGCCCAGACGGCGCATGACAACGTGTTGAACTGACTTGAAAAGCCTAGGCAGCCGCCCGTTCATCGACGATTTCGGACAGGGTCACGCCCAGCTGGCCGTCGGCAATGACAAGGCGCCCGCGCGCCATCAGCCTGTCGGAAACGTAAATATCGATGGTTTCATTGGTGCGCCGTTCGAGCGCAACGACTTCGCCCGGTGACAGCGCCATGAGATCCTCAATGGGCATGCGTACCTCGCCCAGCACGATGTCGACCCGCACGGGCACGTCCATCAGTGATTTCTTCAGAGCGGGGTTTGCCGGCTGCATGGGCGATCAATCCTGTGTTCTGACGCAGGCGTAGAATGTAGCGAGTGTGCGTGTCAAATCCTTAACGCCCGGCAAACAGGTCACCCTGGCCGTCAATGATCCGCTGCGCGGTCGCATTGATCAGGTCCAGCGATGCCATGATATCGAGCCCTTCATAGGCCCCGGCCTCCAGATGCCCTGCAAGGGCAACGAGATCGGCCAGCGCATCATTCAGCTTCAGCGTGACCGCCTGCAGGCGCTCGTCGCTCTGGATTGATTCAAGGCGTGCAGCTTCGGCGAGGCCCTCCGAGCGGGCCTGCGACAGAAGGTGCGCGAGTTCCGGACCGGTCAGCGTCAGCTGGCCTTCAGTGGGCGCCGCTGGCTGTTCCGGCGCGGGCGGGAGGGTGAAATCGCTCCGGAATTCGAAAGGCTGGACAGATTTGACGGCGCGCTGGGTCATTCGACAAGATCCTCATCCTCAATCGTGCCACCGGGCCGGATATCGCCCTTTTCGATCAGCTTGCGGGCCAGTGCGACCAGTTCCTGTCGGGCGGCCTCGACCTCGCTGCGACGCACCGCGCCCTGAACGGCAATCTCTTCGCGCAGCAATTCGCCGGCGCGACGGGTCATGTTGGCGAAAAAGGCGGCAGAGGTCTGCTCGCGCGCGCCCTTGAGCGCCGTGACCAGCGTGGCGCGGGCCCCTGCCGACAGCAGTGTCTGCAGGCCGGCCGCATCCAGGCGGGCGAGATCATCGAAAGTGAACATGAGCGCGCGGACTTTTTCACCGGCGCCTGGCTCCGCATTGTCCAGCGCCGCCAGGAAGGTTTTCTCGGAATCGCTGTCGAGACTATCGAAGATCCTGGCAACGCGCTCGTGGCCGCCCTTGATGCCACTGCCGAGAAGTCCGTCGAGACGGGCCCCGATCTGGGCTTCGAGACTGGCGCATGCGGCTGGATGGACCTGTTCGATGTGCAGCAGGCGATGCATCGCATCAATCGCGGTGCGTGGCTTGAGGGCGCGCAGCAGGCGGGCCGAGGCCTCGCCGCTCAGCTGGGACAGGATGAAGGCAATGGTCTGGGGGTGCTCGCCAGCCACCAGCGCCGCGAGCGTTTTGGTGTCGATGGCGGACAGGCGCGACCAGACAGAGCCGGTCATGGTCGCAGCAGGTTTGAGGCGGCGGTGCGCATCCACAAAGCGGCTGGCCGCCTCGGATTCGCCATCCATGCTATCGCCGAGGGCGTCCATCGCCTGGGTCAGGGCGCGGGCTTCCTGCGGTTCCAGTTCGGCCCAGATGCCGGCCGCTTCAGGACCGAGGGCGCGCATGAGGCGTGCCGAGCGGGCAAGACCGTCTGAAACGGCAACAGATCCGGCAGGAACGATGGCCAGCGCGCTCATGCGGCATCCGTCCGGTTATTCATCCAGCCACGCAGGATTTCGGCCGCGCGGGTGGGATCCTTGCGGGCCAGTTCGGCGGCGTCACTGGTGGGCAGCGGTGGGCGGGCGGTACGCACGGGCGTGGGAACGAGGGTGCGGTCGCGTTCGGGTGTGGGTGAGAGGGTGCGCAGCGGCGCGTCTTCAACCGTTTCGAAGACAATGTCCTCGCGTGGCACGAAAGCGAGCCAGCCGAGCATGCCGGCAAGCAGGGCCAGGAAGGACAGTTCGCCAAAAGCTGCCGCATCAGGACGCCCGGGTGCCCCTTTGGCAAAGGTGGCCTGCTGCATGACGAAAAGATCGCCCGCTGCCACATTGAGGCGCGCTGCGGCGGTCACGAGATTCTCTATGGTTGAGGCCTGGGCGCTGGCGGCTGTATCAAGGAGGACGAGGACGGTGCGCCCGCCGGTCGCCGAGGTGTTGACGCTGATACGGGCATTGCCGGGTCCGGCGACAGGCTCGATCACGTTCATCAGGGATGCCTCGAGCGGCGTCGCGGTCGCGGGGAGGGCATTGTCGGAGGTCAGCAGCGCACTGCCGCGCCATGCCAGCAGGCCAAGGGCGATCACAAACGCCGCCAGCGCGAGCGTCCTCGGTGAAGGCCCCGCGCCGGGATTGAGATTGCCGGATTTGCCTGCCATCAACCACTCCTGATTTCCCCGGCTAACCGGAGTCCAGATGTGGTGATAGCCGCCTGCCCGTAAATTTGTGTTTAACGGGAAGGGTTTCGGTAATCAGGCGGCCGTGTGGCTAGCGACGGTATTTCTGGAGCCGCGTTGTGCGAAGGCCCTTCACACCATGACGGGAATACAGCTTTTCCCAGCCTTCGTATTCCTCATCCGTCAGGTTGTAGCGGTCACAGGCTGCCTTGCGCGACAGCAAGCCACCCGAGACGGCCGCGACGACTTCGGCCTTGCGACGGGTGACCCAGCGCGAGATGCCGGGCGATGGCAGGTCTGCCAGGGTGAGCATCTGGCCATCAGGGCCTTTGACACTCGTCAGATTTGCGTTCTGCGTATCCATAATCACACACCATTCGTTTCGGTAATGCCTGACCCAACTTCTTCGAGCCCTCAGGACACAGGTGTACACGAGTGGTTTTAAGCTGACGCATAAGCCGACGTGTGAGTTTCGCCTCCCGCGTTAGGACGATGTTTGGAAACCTGTCCCGCACCGGGACAAATCACCGATTCCACTGCATTTGCTGCAGATCACATTAAAAAAAGTTCAGGTCAGAAGGATCAGCGCGTCATTGTCGCGCGCCTGCGCAGCATGCCTGCGGAGCATGGTGAGAAACATCTCGTCGCCGCGTTCGGTCTGCTTCACCAACATCGCCGCGCCGAAGGCAACCGACATGCCATAGAAGCAATACCAGCGGTAATGCTCGTACAGTTCATCAAAACCATAACTGGAGACACCGGCCTCGACGAGGCGCGCATGATAATAGCGCAGCAGCGCCTTTTCATGCTTCGGGCGATCCTCGCGCGTCAGTCCGGCGCCGATGAAATAGGCGACGTCATTTGCGGGGGCGCCCCTGGCAGCGGTCTGCCAGTCCACCAGCGCAATCGGCTTCGGCGCGCCCGGCTTGCCGAACAGCATGTTGTCCAGGCGGAAATCATTGTGCGTCAGCGCGAACGGCCCGGGTTGCGCCTCGCCCCAGCGCGGCAGGGCGGCAGCATAGGCATCGCCCACTTCAATCACGTCTGCGGTCAGCTGCGCCGCGTAGCGCTGCTTGAAACCGGTCCAGAGCCCGGCAACCTGTTCGGTCGTCAGCACGGGCGGCGGGGATGCCGCCGTGCCCTGAAGCCACTCGTGCTGATCGAGGCTTTCATCTTCCCAATAGGCAGCGTGCAGGACAGCTGCTGAGGCGAGAGCCAGTTCAGCCTCAGCCACCGAGCATCCCTTGAGCTGGTCGCCCTGTTCGGATGGCGCCATGTCTTCCATGATCAGGGCGAACCGGTTCGTCGCAGCGTCATAGTCGGTATAACAGGCTGCCGGTGTGATCTTGCCCGCCACTTTCGGGAAGGTGCGGTAGAACATGACTTCGCGCCTGTAATGGCCCAGCATGGCAGCGGTGGCGAGACTGGCTTCGCTGGCGGACGGGAACTTGCCAACCAGCGTCGCCGGTGCCCCGGCACCCTGATGCGCATAGTCGAACACGAACCGGACGTTTTCGCCGATCTGGCCCGTGCCGATCGACCTGGCCGTCAGGCCCCTGACTTCGGCATCGATGCCGATCGTATCGAACAGGTCATTGAACCACGCTGGTGTCAGTTCCAGCGGGTTGCCGTCGAGTCCCGGACGGGTCATGCAGTCTACTCCCTTATGGCACCGTTTTGCGGTGCATCTTTTTCCTGTTCCTGTTCCTGTTTGGGCGCGGCGGACCTGCCCGTGAAGCGGGAGACCCAGCCCATTCGCTCCTCGGCTGCCCGCAGTGATGTGTCGAGCGCAGCCATGGTGAGGGCGAAGTCGCCGCTGGTTTCCTTGCGCCAGGCGCGCTCCGTGCGGGCAATCACAAAGGCGATCGCCAGCACTTTCAGGCTGAGCGGCGCCCCGCTGTCATCATCCAGCCCGGCCGACGCGAGCGCCCAGCGGGCCGACGCCGCGCGGGCTGCCGGCAGGCGCAGGAGGATCGATGGCTGGGTTTCGCGATAGCGCAGCAATGACTTCAGGCCAGCGCGATGGTCTTCCATGGCCTCGAAGCGCAGCATGATGACGTCAAACAGGCGTTCGCGTGGCAGGTCGTCAGTGGCGATGGATTCGGCGGACATGGCCCGGTCGAAATGCGCATCGACGGCATCGGCCAGCGTCTCGCGTGTCGCGATGCCATGGAAATCATTCAGGGTAAGTCCTGCCTTCGTGGCAATCTCGACAAGCGTGAGTTCCGACCAGGGCCTGGTGGCGGCAAGATCAAGGGCGGCGAGCAGCCCCTGCTCGATAATGGTGTCGGTAGGTGCCATGACCTCTCCTGCGTCAGTCCTTTTGACGAGACAGGTCCCTTTCGCGGTTGGCAGCGGCGCGCAGGGCCTTTCTCATCAGGATCGGCATCCCACCCTCATCCATGAGGATGTCAAGGGCGGCCTCGGTGGTGCCGCCGGGTGAAGTGACGGCTTTCCGCAAGGCGTCCGGGGTGTCTCCGGTCGACGCCATCAGGGCAGCTGCCCCCTCAACCGTTCGGCGGGCCAGCCGGGCCGACAGATCGGCTGGCAGGCCTTCGGCCTCTCCGGCCAGAGCCATCATTTCGGCCAGCAGGAAGACATAGGCCGGACCGCTGCCCGACACGCCTGTGGCTGCCGGGATGAGCTTCTCGTCAATCGGGCCTTCGACAACGCCCAGCGCAGAGAGCAGGCCTGTCGCGGCATCAATGTCGGCCGGGTCGGCGCCAGGCGGCGCAGAGATGACGGTCACCCCCTGCCCGATGGCGCCTGGCGTATTGGGCATGGCCCGCACGATACGACTGGACCCGAATGATGACGCCAGTTGCTTGAGCAGGATGCCGGCCATGACGGACAGGATGAGCGTGTCCGGGCCGATAAAGGGTGACGTGGGTTCGATTGTGGACGCAAAGACCTGCGGCTTCACGCACAGGACCACGATATCGGCCGGTTCAGGGGCCGGGTTGAGCGATACTTTCCCGGTCGACGCCCACGAGGAGACGTCCTCGGATGGCGCCGGATCGACGATAATGATGGGCGATCCGGTTCCGGAGGCGAGCCAGCCGCGCACGAGGGCAGCGCCCATGCGTCCGGCGCCGATCAGGGCAATGGTCGGTGCAGGCATTCCCATGATCTCCGTGGAGGCAGTGTCAGGCTTCGCCGTGGGTTTCGAACATCACTGCCTCAATGGCTTCGCGCGGTGACTTGCCGGCCCAGATGAGGAAATTGAACGCCGGCACGAACCGGTCCGCCGCGCTGATCGAAGCTGCAATCGCCGCGCGCGCTTCACCCGGCGAGACTTCGTCACGGTCGAGCATGGAGAATGTGTAGCGGAAGATGATGACGCCTTCGTCGGCCCAGTAATCGAAATGGCCGAGCCAGAGGCGCTCGTTTGCCATCATGATGAGTTCGGCAATCGCCGCACGGCGCGCCGGAACGGGCTTCACGTCAAGGGTCATCGAAAAATGGATGGCGGACGGATCGGGCCGGTACGCAAACAGGGCACCCATGTCGCCCCATTTGGTTTCGGCAACGGCCTGGATCGTGCCGTCCTCATCGCGATCATACTGCCAGCCAGCCGTTTCCAGGGCTTCTTCGACCCGTTCGAGCGGATCTGGCAGGTCGATCTCGGCGCGGGAGAGATCAAGGCTCATGGGGTTCCCCTTTCAGTCTCTCGTGCACGGTGCAGGATTCGCACGAGGTGGCCAAGGGCCACTAAGCAAGCGAGCAGGCGCGCGTCCACCCGGTTCTGCAGACTTAACGCCTTATTCCGCAGCTTTTGCCTTTTTGGGTTTCGCCGCAGCTTCCAGTGTTTCGACACGTGCTTCCAGCGCTTCAACGCGCTCAAGAGCGGCTGTGGCGAGGGCTTTCAGGGCCTCGACTTCGTCGCGGCCGGCAAGGTCCATGTCAGCGATCAGGGCCCGCACGCGCGACTGGGCGGCGGTCTTCGCTTCCTCGCTGGCGGCGCGGGCAGCGCCCATTGCGCCAGTCATCAGACCGGCAATGTCATCGAGCAGTGGATTTGTGTTCGCCATGAGGCTACTCCTTCGCGCGCGGGCGGCTGGGCCAGAACTGGCAGCTGCCTAACAGATAGGATGCGTTCCAGACAGGGAAAAGACGCCGCATGACAGACCTCCTGACCCTGATCGCCGTGCCCATGGCAGCTGGCGGCCTGCAATTTCCCGAGATGAGCCCGGCGCTCGTCTCGATCGATTTCGGCTTTATCGGCCTCGGAACCTTCCACCTGCGCTGGTATGCGCTGGCCTATATCGCGGGCATCATGCTGGCCTGGCAGTATGCGAATGCGCTGATCCGGCGGCCGGACATGTTCGGCGGCAAGGCCCCGGCGACGAAGGAAGACCTGGATGACATCATGTTCTGGATCATCCTCGGCATCATCCTTGGCGGACGGATCGGCTATGTCCTGTTCTACATGGTGCCCTACCAGCAGGACGTGATCGCGGCGAACCCGATGAGCGTGCTGAAGATATGGGATGGCGGGATGTCGTTCCATGGTGGCCTGATCGGGGTGACGCTGGCGATTCTGATGATTGCCCGCCGCCGCCAGCTGGACCTCCTGCCGCTCGGCGATATTGCAGGCGTCGTGGCACCGATCGGCATCATGTTTGGCCGCCTCGCCAATTTCATCAATGCCGAACTGTTTGGCCGCAAGACGGACAGTGCCTTCGGCATGGTGTTTCCCGAAGGCTACGTGCCGGGTTCGACACCGCCAGCCTATGACTGGGCGGCCAGGCAATGGGTCTATAGTGGCCAGGAATTCGCCCGCCATCCGAGCCAGCTCTATGAAGCTGCGCTCGAGGGCCTGCTGCCGCTTGTCGTGCTGTCGATCCTGATCTGGAAATTTGATGCGCTGAAAAAGCATGGCCTGGTGGCTGGCCTGTTCCTGCTGATGTATGGCGCGGGCCGCTCCATCGTCGAGAATTTCCGCCTGCCGGATTCATTTGCCAGCGACCTGCCCTTCGGCCTGACCATGGGAATTATCCTCTCAACGCCCATGTGGATTGGTGGCGCCTGGCTGGTCTGGAACGCCCTCAGGCCAAAGCCGCTTCACAAACCTGACTAGAGACGAAATGACCCTGAAGGAACGCCTCATCCGCCTGGTTGAAACCGGCGGCCCGATCCCGGTTTCAACCTATATGCAGCTGGCCCTGCATGACCGTCAGGACGGCTATTATGCGACGCGCCCGGGCCTTGGGACCGATTTCATCACGGCGCCGGAAACCAGCCAGGTATTCGGCGAATTGCTCGGCCTGTGGGCGGTGCATGAATGGCGCGCCATGGGCGAGCCGGACGCGTTCTGCCTTGTCGAGATCGGACCCGGCCGCGGCGTGCTGATGCAGGACGCGCTGCGCATGGCCTTCGTCGCGGGCGGCAAGGCGTTTGCCGATGCGATGCGCCTCTATCTTGTCGAGGCGAGTCCGGCCCTGCGCGATCTGCAGGTCGAACGCCTGGCAATCTACGAGCCGCAATTTGCCGAGCAGCCCTCCGAAGTGCCAGCGCTGCCGACGATCATCCTGGCGAACGAATATCTCGACTGCCTGCCCGCCCGCCAGTTCCGCCGCGATGGTGAAGAATGGCGTGAATGTGTTGTGGGGCTGGACGCTGATGGCGCGCTTGCGTTCGGACTGGCGGCAGACGGCCGCGCGGCGCCTGAAGGCACGGCCGCGACGGCGGCCTGCGTCGAGGTCCAGACCGGCCTCGATATCCTGATTGCCGAACTGGCAACCCGCGCCGGCAAGGGCGCGCCGGTGCATGCCCTCTTCATTGATTACGGCCCGTCTGATTCCGCCCCGGGCGATTCCCTGCGCGCATTCCAACAGGGCAAGCAGGTCTCTCCCCTTCATGCGCCCGGCGAAACCGACCTGACGGTGGATGTGGATTTCGGCCGGCTGAAGCGTCTCGCCACAGCCGCAGGACTCGGTGTCCAGGGACCGACCCCGCAAGGCATGTTCCTGCTGGGCCTCGGCGCGCAGGCGCGTCTGAACCAGCTGGTCAAGGCCAATGAGGAGGACGCCGAGGCAATCTTCAGCGCGGCCCAGCGTCTGATAGACCCGAAGGACATGGGCGAGCGCTTCAAGGTGATCTGCATTTCCAGTCAGGGCCTGCCCAAACCGGCGGGATTCTAGGCCGGCAGCTTGATCTCGTTGGCGTCGCCGAGCAGCACCACGGTCGGGGCGTGCTGGCGGGCTTTTTCGGCCTCGACGCTGGCGAAGGCGGCAATGATTACCCTGTCACCGACAGCGAAGTGACGGGCCGCTGCGCCATTGACGCCGATCGTACGCGAGCCGCGCGGCGCTTCGAGCGCATAGGTCTGGATGCGGGCCCCATTGGTAACGTTCCAGATATCGACGCGCTCGTGGGGCAGGATGCCAGACGCATCCAGCAGGTCCTGGTCAATCGACACCGAACCCTCATAGTGGAGGTCGCACTGGGTGACGGTGGCAGAGTGAAGTTTGGCTTTCAGCATATTGAGCAACATGGCGGCGCCCTCCCGGCGATTAGGCAGCGTGGCAATTATGCTCACAATGAGTATATTGGGGTCTGAGGCCCCGTCAGCAAGGCTTTATTGCATTGCAACATAGGCGCGGTAAAGGCCCCCAGAGCGTGGCCTGGCAGTATTCAATGTAGTATTCGCAAGAAATACACCTGCCGGGGGAACGCTCTTAAAAGCACTCGCCTAGGCTCCACCTCTCTGTTACGTTTTGTTAACGAAAATGGACACTGAGGGACCGGATATGAAGTATGGACAGATCGGGCTGCTGGCACTTTTACTGGCCCTCGCAGGATGCACGTCACAGCAGATTGAGCCGGGCGGATCCATACCTGAGACCGAGGCGCCGCCACCCCCTCCTCCTCCACCTCCTCCTCCGCCGCCGCCTCCACCTCCACCTCCCATGGTGGGTAGTAGCGGACCCGTGCGCGGGCTACCTGGCGATGATGATGATTTCGACTTTGAAGACCTGCCGTCCACATCAGCCGGTGCCCCGGCGCCCACGCCGCGCCGCTCGACTGGCCGGGCCGTCAGCAATGTCAAACCGGCCAAGGACTACCTGCCCTTCATTGATGTCGCGATTGACGAGAATGCGCTTTATTCAGAATACGGCATGATGCTGCAGGACCGCTATACGCGCATCCAGATCGTGACGCTCAAGCCGGACGCCTATGACATTGAGGGCGTCTCGACCGGCAAACGGTCGGAGCCGGTCGATGTGCGAAACTATAACAAGGAAAGCCGCAACTGGCTGACGCGCATGATGGGGTCGCGCAATGTGACGCGGACGCTGATTGCGGAATTCGATGTCGCCAAGCCGGATATCAAGGCGACCAAGGCGCTGTTCTCGGCCACGTTCTCGTCGGACAGCCGGGAAGGCGAATCCTGGACCACGAATGAGAGCATTGCCCTTTATGCAACGCCCTATTTCAAGGTTGGCCCGAACACGACGATCGAAGGACGCTTCCGCATGCAGCTGTCCGACGAGCGCCAGGGATCGGCGGGCGCGAGTGTCATGGGCGCGCTGACCACGGCTGCCAACCTGATCGCACCCACGTCGACGCTGGTGACGTATTTCAACCAGCCCCTTATGCTGGAAGCCTCCAACTTCCTGAACACGTCATCGACCACGCTGTTCGGACAGTCTATCACGGAACAGTCCACCAGCGCGTTTTCGGTCAAGTCGTGGAGCGACACGCCAATTCTTGTCGTTTCGGCCGAACTGCCGGAGGCCAGCAATATCAAGCAGACCAAAAGCAAAGGCGCCATTGGTCAGTGGGCGGTTTATCTCGACCAGCCGATCCCGTCCATCTTCACGGCCCAGTCATCGGACTTTGACGGCCAGGAGCCGGACTATACAGGCGTACCGGCAGGCGACATCCTGGCCTTTGAAGTAGGCGAGGACCTGACGGTCTACGATTACATCTTCTCGCGCCTCGACCTCTCCGACCGGATCGCCAGCCTGAATGTTGACGGCGATGCGGACACGGCCCGCCTGATCTGCAATCGCATCGAACGCGGCATGGCCGAGATCGGGTTCACCAGTTTCGATGCGGCTGCCGCCGTATGGGCAGCCTCTGCCAGCGACCAGTTCAATGGCGCTGCCCAGGTCGCCCTGCAGCAGGATGGCCTGTGCGAAGGCATGAACCGCTGGAACGCGATGGAACACTGACCGCCTGCCATTCTTTCGGCAAGATTTCAGGTTATGAGCCGGCCCTTCGAAGGATGACGGCCATGGCCCACCACAAACGCAAGGGACCGAAATCGACCCGGTCAGGCTGCCTGCTGTGCAAACCGCACAAGCGCCAGGGCACCTGCGCCGCAAACCGCCATCGCGCCGGCGAACGGGCCAAACGCGCCGCCGCTGAGCGGGACATAAGGGAAGCCTGATTGGCGCCGGCGCTATGGGCGCCTCTTATACCTCGTAATCCGCCGTCCAGTCCTCATGGCCGTGGCGGATGCGGGTGATGAGGATGCTGCCATCTGGTTCAATGGCATAAAAAATCAGATGGGCGCCGAACGGATACATTCGCTGTTTCCACTGCAAGTCAGTTCGTTCAGGACTGGACCGGGGAAACTCTGAGAGGAGCAGAAATGCGCCCTCAATTCCATCCATATAGCCGGTCGCCTGGGCCGGACCGAACCGTTGAATACCTTGCTCCAGAATATTCATTAGGTCGGTCGCTGCAGCCCGCGAAACGCGAAAGCTCACAGTCCAGCTTTCCTTTTTATGCTGTCAAAGAACGCTGGAATGTCATCGACTTCGATGAAGCCGCTCGCATAAGCTTCCTCGATTTTCTCGTTCAGCGCCGCGATCTTCTCCTGCTTGATCTGCTCACGGCGGATCAGGTCGCGTATCAGATCGGAGGAATTGGCATACTTCCCATCAGCAGACTGCGCCTCGACCCAGGCTTTCATCTGATCCGGCAGGGAAATGTTCATCGTGGCCATGGCGGAGCTCCTCAAGCTGCCCCTGCAATATAATGGCAAACTTTGCCAAGCGCAAACCATTCGCCAGAATCAAAAAGGGCGGCCCGTGGAGGCCGCCCTTTGAAGTCTATGTATCCAGGAAGCTGCGCAGCTTGCGGCTACGGCTGGGGTGCTTGAGCTTCCTCAGCGCCTTGGCCTCGATCTGGCGGATGCGTTCGCGGGTCACCGAGAATTGCTGGCCGACTTCTTCCAGCGTGTGGTCGGTGTTCATGCCGATGCCGAAGCGCATGCGCAGCACGCGTTCTTCACGCGGGGTGAGCGAGGCGAGGACGCGGGTGGTCGTCTCGCGCAGGTTCGACTGGATGGCCGCGTCCACCGGAAGCAGCGCCATCTTGTCCTCGATGAAGTCGCCGAGGTTTGAGTCCTCGTCGTCGCCAATCGGGGTTTCCAGCGAGATCGGCTCTTTCGCGATTTTCAGAACCTTGCGGAT
>TARA_R110001606_G_scaffold101469_1_pt1 | contig 43042 bp, 33 predicted proteins | sample TARA_R110001606 | Tara Oceans TARA_R110001606 (sample SAMEA4398315) | marine metagenome | biome: Polar Biome; feature: [SRF] surface water layer (ENVO:00010504); material: water (ENVO:00002006), including particulate matter (ENVO:01000060) such as... | depth 5 m
ATCGGAATCTTATTTTAATTCACACACAACTTTTAGGAATGATCCTTTTTAAATCTACGATTACTTGTTGATTTTAAAAAGTTGGTATTTCCTCATCACAATTATGATCATCTAATTCAAATTTTACATGAATTGAAAATTGAATTGTGCACATATCGCTTCTCTTTAATAACAATCTGTTAGTATTTGATTGTTTTCTTCAAATTTTTTTAATGAAGTTTGAAGATGGTTTTTTGATAGTTCTTCTAAGACTTTTATAACTGCTTTCTGCATAGAAATAGAGCCACAAATCATTATTACATCTCCGTTTTTTAAAGTATTAGCAATCAATTCTCTTTTATTTAAAAGTATATCTTGTACATATATTTTCTCTTTTTGTTCTTGAGAAAATGCAGCGTTAAAAGAATGTAAATGTTTCTTTTTTAAAGAAGTATTTATGTAATTCTGATAAATTTCTAATGACTGTTTTGTTCTTCCTCCCCAAAATAAATGAACTTTTGTTTTTGATTTTTTTCCATGAATCATTCCTAAAAAAGGGGCAATTCCTGTTCCGTTTGCAATTAAAATCACTTCTTTTGCTTTTTTAGAGAAACGAAATTTTTCATTTTTTTGAATGTTAGCTTCAATTTTACTTCCTTTATTTAAGCTGTTTAAAAAGTTAGAACAAAGTCCAAATTTATGTTTTTTGATACTTAATAGAATTGTAGTATCAATTTTTGCAATAGAATATAAACGACTTCTAGATCCATTTTTTGGTGTAATAGAAAGCAAATCTCCAGACTCAAACTTTGTATTTTTATTTGGTTTAAGCTGGATTAAAAATGTTTGATCATTATTAATTTCAGATGTATTTATAATTGTAAATTCTTGTTTGGGTTTTTTATAAAATTGAAGATTTTCTTTTTCTATTTTAAGTGCTATTTTTTGAAATGAACTCCATTCTTTTAACCAATTTTCAAATTCATGAATTGATTGATTGTTAATTTTAAAAACAGGCAGGATTGGCACAAAATTTTCGTGCAATTGTAAATAAGAATGTGCTAAAATGGCAAATTTGCAATAATCTGTATAATCTTTTGATCCAAAACCAATTACAGAGAATTTTAATACTTTTTTTTGATCGATTTGATTAATTTTTTCTAAAAACTTATTTGCATTTGTAGGTGCTTTTCCTTCTCCATAAGTTGCTGTAAATATGATGATATTTTGCGCATTTTTATAAGTTGTATATTGGTTTAATTCTGATAAAAAAACTTTTTTATCAGCAGTTACTAAGGCATTATAAAAAGCAGTTGCATACTTATAAGTACTACCTGTTTCAGAACCCACAAGAATAATATATGCTGCTTCATCTTTATGAAACTTGTTTTTAATAAAACTAGTTTTTTTTCTCCTTTTTAAAGTCATAGAAAACCCAGAAAAGACAAAGAATATAATTGCAAAACAGGCTAATAATAAAACGATAGACCATAAAATTGATCCTTTACCTGTATGAAGTAATAAACTATAATAAGAGCCAAAAGCAACAAGAGATTGTTTTTTTTGACTGATAATTTGCCCAGTAAATTGATTCACTGCAATTTCTTTATCTGCAAGTTTTATAAAATAATAATCTTCTTCATCCGTAGAAAAAGGAAATTCTATTTTTTCTATTTCTGATAATTTTGTTGCTTTAAAAACATCAAAATCTATTGAATTTAATTTTTTAACAGATTTTACCTGCTCAATATGTTGATGAAAACTTTTATCCTTTGGCAACAAAGAAAACTTTTCTAACGATAAATAAACACCAGTTATTGTAATAATTATAATCGGAATTAAAGCATATCTTCCAATAATTATATGATAATATTGATTAAAATCTTCTTTTACAATTTTCGAGAAAAACTTTTTAAATCCTCCTTGTCTTTTTACAATTAATAGAACTCCTGTAACTGAAATTAAAAAAAGTAAAAAAGAAACAAAACCAATTATAAATCTGCCTGTAGACTTTAAAAATAAAGAACGATGTAAATTCGTTGCAAATTCGAAAATTGGCTTTTTTATTAAGATTTTTCCAATCTTTTCTCCTGTTTTTGGGTTGATGTAAAAGGTTTCACTTTTACCGTTTTTTAAAACAACATTTGCAGAGACAAAATTGTTTTCGTCAATTTCTAGGGTAATTATTTCATCATATTTTTGTTGTAATATTGATATTGTTTCTGAAACAGAAATAGTATCAATAGAAACAACATTATATGGATTTATTTTTTTTGAAATTGGCTCAAAAGTTAGGATAGCTCCTGTAATTGAGGTAATTATAATAAACAAAGCAGAAGAAATAGCCAATGTTAAATGGCTATATCTCCATATAGAAATTGTCATGTTATTCTTTTTATTGTGGTATCATTCTTATATAACGAATAAATCCTTTTCCTTCAATTTTTGATTTAACGTTTTTTGATGTAAACTCAAACTCTACATCATCTTTATAATATAGTTGGTCTTCTACGGCAGTTTCAAAACGGATTTTATATCCTTTATCAAGCTTGTCGTCATCAATTCTAATAATACTAATTGCACGTTGACCACCACTAATCGTTGCACCTGTAATAGCATCTATATTTGCTCTTTTTTTTCCTTGAAAATTCCACCATTCTTTAATATCAAAATACCACTCATCATCATCTCCTTGTACATACAAAGTTTCTTCATATTTTCCTTTCGGATTTAATAGAGAAACTACTACATAAGCACCTTCTCCAGTATAATTTTTCATTTGAATCATACATTTATAAGTAGAACTTTCACTGTTTTTTTTAAAACTGTAAAAGGCAATCATCAGTAATAATAGAATTGGAATTCTAATTAAGATTTTTTTAGTTTTCATTTTAATTTTTTTTCAAAAAGTTAATGTTTTGTTTTTTTAGTAGTTCATTTTCTGAAGCTAAATCAAAAATTGATTCATCAAAATCTGTTTTTACATTTTTATCAGCACCAATACTTAGTAAATATTTTATAATTTGATCATCTTTAGCCTTCATTGCAGCAATTTGTAGGGCAGATAAACCTTCTTTATTTCTAGCATTTACATCAATTTTAAAGGATGCTAACCTTTTTAATAATGGCAAATTGTTTCTTTCTGTTGCAATATGTAATAAGGTGTTTTTTGAATTTTGAAGTTGATTAAAAACAAATCCATTTTTCACTAAAAGTTTTAATTTTGTTTCGAAAACTTCGGGCTTATGCGGGCTAAAATTATGAATTAAATAATAAGAAAGAGTGTTACCTTCTTTATCCGTAATAGTAATGTCGGCCTTGTTTTCTAGCAAGAATGAAACAATATTAATAGAGTTTCTATTTACAGCATTTGTTAAAGCAGAATGGCCATCATTGTTTTTTAAATTGATGTTTTTTAACTCCTTTGATAGAAATTGAACAATCTCTACAGTGTTGTTACCTGCCGCGTTTGTAAAAGGTGTATTTCCTTCTTTGTCTTGCAAATTTACATCAACACCCTTATCAATAAAGTATTTATAAACGGGTACATCCTTATTATATTTTGCAATAAAATGAAGTGGATTTCTACTCTCATCATCAATAATAGTAGGATTTATGCCGTTTTTTTCTAAAAACAGATACGTTTCTAAAGTGTTTTCTTTACCTCTTAAACCTTGACTTGCAAAAATCATTGCATTTTTTCCTTTGTCAACTCCTTTGTCTAAAAGAATTTTTAAGAATTTAGTATTTCCTCCTTTTGCAGCGTATTCAAAAAGCCCATTTCCTGCATTATCTTTATCGTTTAAAGTAGCTCCTTTTGATATAAAATAATCTACGATTTTATCATCTTTTAAATGAGGAGCAATCAACAATAGCGCATTTGCACCATCGTGATTCTTCTCTTTTGTAATATCAGCACCAATTTTAAAACTGTATGTATATAATTCTAAATTTAATTGACCTGTTGAAGCTGCAAAATTTAAAAATGTGTTTCCATGTGTATCAACTATATCTAATTTTGCGCCTTTAGATACAACATGTTTCATTATTTCTAAATTATCTTTATAAGCAGCCCAAAAAATGTAAGTTCTTCCATCGTGTGTTAATTTATTAACATCATTTCCTTTTTTTGATATAAGATATTTAATGGTTTTATTGTCTGCTTTTTCTAAAATAGCATACATAACTCCATCAAAAGCATTTATATTTAGAGCAGAAACATCATTTCCTTCAGATATTTTTTGATCTATAATTTCTATACTTGGGTTTGTTTTCCAAAAATTTCTATCATGAAAGACATTTGTTTTTTGAGCTGATACTGAAATATTAATTAGAAAAAAAAGTAACGATATTTGATATGAATTTTTCATAGTTTATTTTTTTACAAAAGATTCAATAATAGCATTCATTATTTTTTCGTCTGCAACTTCATCAGAAAATAAATGTTTGTATAAAGGTTTATTATCTACTTTAGTTTTTAGAGTAAGGTTTGTATTTCTACTAAAAACTTCATCCCATTTATTTCTAACCAATAGCCATTTATTATTGTTTGCTTTCCACCAATCAGCAGCAGCTTTACATTTACTATCATCAACTTTTACATAGGTATTGTATCCTTTTTCATTTGCTAAAACAAAGTCTTCTTTACCAAATTCTCTAATAACTTTACTATTATCTTGATCATGAACCCAACCAAAATTTGTAATTTCATGTCTATTTCCTCTTAAAGTGATGTTGTAATCGCTTCTTTGTGTATATTCTCTTCTTGGCAAAGGAGCTGTTGTTGTATTTTCCCAATAGCTTTTTCCATCTACATGAACCCAAGTTCCTGAGCCTTCATAACGAGGACTATCATCTACTTGATAGACTTTTTGTGTCCATTGGTTTTTTACATCTTTTTTATCTTTTTTTTCAAAAGTCCAATTGTTGTCTCCATTAAATGTGTAAAAATCAGTGTTTTGAAACAACCAATCTTGTCTCCAATGTTTTATGACCATTGGTTTTGTTGGATTGCCAACTTGTAGAATATGTTGAATTGAAATTTTATTATTTTTTATCTTCTACCAAAGTAGCCCATTCTAAACCTTTATCAACTTTGGTTTTAGAAGGTTTGTAGGTAGAATCTTTGCTATAATTAAATGTTTCTGCAAAATTGAAGGTTACTTCAAAACATCCACACATTCCTTTTATCGCGTTCTTATCTTTTAACTTTTTGTTTTGCGCATTTATCGATATTGATAACAGAAGTATTAAACTGGTAAATAAAATTTTGTTCATTATATAATTTTTAGGATTTATTAATTTTTGCCAAAAATATAAAATTTATTTAGATTGAATAAAAATAAGAGCATATATTTGTCGAAAATTATTAAGAATGTTTCTAAATAGAGAAATTACAATTGTATTAATGCTATTTGCTGTTTCTACTTTTTGTCAAGAGAAGAAAAAAGATTCAACAAAAATTACTGTGCTTGATGAAGTAGTTATTACAGGTCAATACAACCCTGAATCAATAAAAAAATCTGTTCATAATGTAACTGTTATAAAAAGAGAACAAATAGAAAGTCAAGCTGCAAATAACTTAGCAGATTTATTAAACTTCAATTTAAACTTAACAATTGTTCCTAGTTCTCAAACAGGAAAATCTACTATTTCTTTCTTTGGATTAGATTCTCAATATTTTAATATTTTGGTTGATAATATTCCTTTAGTGAGTGATAATGGACTTGGAAATAATATTGATTTAACTCAAATTAATTTAGATGATATAGAACGCATAGAAATTGTTGAAGGTGCAATGGGAGTAGAGTATGGGGCAAATGCAGTTTCTGGAGTTATCAATATTATTACTAAAAAATCGATACATAATAAGTGGAATATTAAAGCAACTTTACAAGAAGAAACTGTAAGTAATGAATATGCTTGGTTTGATGAAGGTAGACATATACAAGGGGTAAATATTGCTAATAATATTAATAAAAATTGGTTTGCAAGGGTTGGTGTAAATCGAAACCAATTTGCAGGTTTTTATAATGGAAAGCAAGGAAAAAGCTATTATAAAAATGATGGTTTAAGAGGTTATGATTGGTTGCCAAAAGATCAATTAAATACCAATGCTTTTGTACAATATAAAAAAGAAAACTTTCATTTATTTTATAAGTTTGAATACTTTAATGAACTTATAAATTTTTATGATGCTGCTGTTAGAGCTAATATAGATACAGATGCACAAACAAGTAATCCGTCTGCAACAGATAAAATTTTTAGAACAAATAGATTTGTAAATAATATAAGTTTAATTGGTTATTTAAAATCTGGTGCAAATTATAATGTTTTACTTTCTTACCAACAACAAAAGCGATATTTAAATGAGTTTAACTACTACATTTTAAGTACAGAAAGAAGTAATGAAACAGATGAAGTAAATCAATCTAGTAGAGTTTTCTTTTCTAAAGGAAGTATTAATAATCTTGTAAAAAGTAATTTTTTTAACTTTCAATTGGGTTATGAAACAAGGTTTATAAGTGGTTTTGACACACAAGCTTCTGGTGCTATTAGTCAGCAAGATAAAACACAATCTCAGCATAATTATGCGGTTTATGGTTCATCAGAATTTAAGTTTTCTGATACGTTTAAAGTAAGACCAGGAATTAGATATGAGTATAACTCTCTATTTAAATCTAAAATTTTAGCTTCTATTAGTGCACGTTATTTAATGAAAGATGGATTTGAATTACGTGGAAATATTGGCACTTCATACAGAACTCCAAATTTCGAAGAATTGTATTATTATTTTGTGGACTCTAATCATGATGTTAGAGGAAATGAAAACTTACATCCAGAAAACGGATTTACGGCGTTTATCAACCTAAAAAAATACAGTTACATAAATGAGTTGTCTTTATTAAATGCGATAAAATTCAGTTATTTAGATGTTGCTGATAAAATTGATTTAGCCATTGTAAATCCTACTCCTTTACAATACCAATATATTAATATTGATGCCTATAAATTATGGGGAATCTCATCTGAAAATAGCATTAAAAAAGATAATTGGTCATTTAATTTAGGAGCTACTTTACAAGGTATTTCTAGAATTGCAAATAATGAAGTGAATGCAGAGAACAATTATTTGTATTCCTTTCAACTCAACACAAGTGCAAGCTACAACATAGAAAAATGGCAAACAGCAGTTACCTTTTTGTTAAAACATAATGGTAGTCAGCAAAATTATATTGCTTCAGAAACAGATTCTGATGGGAAATCGATATTCTCAAAATCAACTACAAGCGCTTATAACTGGGTTGATGCTTCCATAAAAAAATCATTCTTTAAAGATAAAATTCAAGCAACTTTAGGCGGAAGAAATTTATTTGATGTTACTAATGTAAATGTTAGTAACGCAAGTGCAGAAGGAACTCATACTTCTAATAATAACTCTTTATTACTGGGCTATGGACGCTCTTATTACTTAAAACTATTATATAACCTTAATTTTTAAAACGATTATCATGACTAACAAATTTTTAACTTTTATTTTATGTGCAGCTGTATTTTCTTTTACAAGCTGTAGTTCAGAAGATACACCTCAAGAACCAATAACTGTAGTAATTGATGGAGCTGCAATTGCGCCAGAAGTTGGTGGCCCAAATGAACCAAACCAAGTATATGTAGATTTAAGTACTAACACAACAAGTGTTGTAAAAAGAGATTCTTGGGAATTAGGTTTTAATGCAGGTTCAGATTTTAGAGTAACTTTAAACGGATCTATTTACATGGCAGCAGGTCAATTATCAGAAACAAATATAGATGCCGTAACTTCTACTTCTACAGAAGTGCAAGAGTTACAACCAAAAATTGCAGTTGGTACTTTTGATGCTACAAATACTGCTTATGTAGACGCGCCAGATGGAACAATAACCAGCACTGCAATTGCAGAAATCTCTTCTACAGATGCTAATAATAAAGTGTATTTACTAAATTTAGGAGATGAAATTGGTACTGAAACTCCAACAACAGGAAGTGTAGATATTTCTGATGATTCTCGAGGATGGAAAAAAATAAGAATTTTAAAAAGCGGAAATGATTATATTTTACAATATGCAGATTTAGATGCTACAACTCATAAAGAGGTAACAATTTCTAAAAGTACAACTCATAATTTTACTTTTTTCAGTTTCAATACAGAAAGTGAAGTTACTGTAGTACCAGAAAAATCAAGTTGGGATTTAAACTTTACTGTTTTTACAAATGAAATTCCAGGTTATGGTTCTTATGGATATTCAGATTATGTTATAAATAATACAAAAGATAATGCTAAAGTTTATATGATAGATGCTGCTGTTGATTCTTTTACGTACGATAGTTTTTCTCTAACAGATGTAGATAATACAAACTTTACAAACGATCAACGAAATATTGGTAGTAGTTGGAGAAATGGAGGAGGGCCAGGAAGTTTACCTTCATTAAAAGATAATGTATTTTATATAGTGAATGATACTGATGGAAATTTATATAAACTACAATTTTTAGCTTTAACAAATGAATCAGGAACAAGAGGTTACCCTAAATTTATATACAGTTTATTACAATAATTAAAGCTTTCGGTATTTTTATAAATTAGATTTTTAGAAGAACAAGCTATTTAGATATTTGTCTAAATAGCTTGTTTTTTTTATTCTTTATAAGATTTTTGACAATTAAATAGTATTTAAAATACTAATTTCTCTGCCAAATACTTCGCAGTAAAAGAGGTTTTATTTTTAGCTAATTGTTCTGGAGTTCCTTGAAAAATAAGATTTCCACCTTTTTTTCCGCCTTCTAAACCGAGATCAATAATATAATCTGCACATTTTATCAATTCGATGTTGTGTTCAATTACAATAATAGAATGTCCTTTATCGATTAAGGCATTAAATGACGCCAATAATTTTTTGATATCATGAAAATGTAAACCCGTTGTTGGTTCATCAAAAATAAATAAAGCTTTGTCTTTTGTAATTCCTTTTACCAAGAACGAAGCCAGTTTTATTCTTTGTGCTTCACCACCAGAAAGAGTAGAGGAAGATTGCCCTAATTGCACATATCCTAAACCAACATCTTGCAAAGGTTTTAGTTTTTTAGCAATTTTTGGTACTAAATTTTCAGAGAAAAATTCAACAGCATCATCAATCGTTAAGTTTAAAATATCGTCAATTGATTTTCCATCAAAGGTAATTTCTAAAACTTCTTTTTTGAAACGTTTTCCATTACACGCATCACATTCTAAATGCACATCTGCCATAAATTGCATTTCGATGGTAACAATTCCGTCTCCTTTACAAACTTCACAACGACCACCTTCTACGTTAAAAGAAAAATGTTTGGGTTTATAATTTCTGATTTGTGCCAATTTCTGATTAGAAAATAATGCTCTAATATCATCATAAGCCTTAATATATGTTACCGGATTTGAGCGAGATGAGCGCCCAATAGGATTCTGATCTATAAATTCTACGTTTTTTATATCTTCAAAATCGCCTTTAATTTCTGTATGTTGACCGATTTTATCTCCAAAACCATTCAGTTTTTTCTGCATTGAAGGATATAAAATACTTTTTACCAAGGTGCTTTTTCCAGAACCAGAAACTCCGGTAATCACCGTTAATCCGTTTAACGGAAAAGTAACATCAATATTTTGTAAATTATGTTCTCTTGCGCCAATAATTTGGATGCTATTTTTGGAGGTTCTTCGTTTTTTAGGAACATGAATTTTTAAATCTTCATTAAGATATTTAGCCGTTAAAGATTCAGATTTTAAGATTTCTGCAAAATTTCCTTCCGCTACAACATGACCGCCAAAAGTTCCTGCTTCTGGACCAATATCTATAATGTAATCTGCCTCTTTCATGATGTCTTCATCATGTTCTACAACAATAACTGTGTTGCCTAAATCGCGTAAATCCTTTAAAACTTTTATCAGTCTTTCTGTGTCTTTTGGATGCAAACCTATACTTGGTTCATCTAAAATATACATAGAACCAACTAGCGAACTTCCTAAAGAAGTTGCTAAATTTATACGCTGACTTTCGCCACCAGAAAGTGTGTTTGAAGTTCTGTTGATTGTTAAATAGGATAAGCCAACATCCGTTAAAAAAAGTAAACGATTATTGATTTCTGTTAACAAACGTTTTGCAATTTTTTCTTCGTATTTGTCTAGTTGTATGTTCTTAAAAAAAACAGATAACTCATCTAAAGGAAGCGTTACTAAATCAGAAATTGTATGATTATTTATTTTTACATAATTAGCTTCTTTACGTAAACGTTTACCATTACAAGTGGTACATTTTGTTTTTCCGCGATAACGAGAAAGCATTACTCTATTCTGAATTTTATAACTTTTTTCTTCTAAAACAGTAAAGAAATGATGAATCCCGTTAAAAGATTTATTGCCATTCCAAACCAATTCTTTTTGTTTTTCTGATAACTGAAACCAAGGTTTATGAATAGGAATATCAAATTGATACGCAACCGCAATTAAATCTTCTTTATAATGAATATAAGAAGGTGTCTTAAATGGAAAAATACAATCTTCCATAATAGATAATCCTGTATTCGGAATCACTAAATCTTCATCAATACCAATTACATTTCCGTATCCTTCGCAAGTTGGGCAAGCGCCATAAGGATTGTTAAAACTGAATAAATGCGTATTTGGTTCTAAGAAAGACATGCCGTCTAAATCGAACTGATTGCTAAATTCTGCAACTTTATGATCTTCTAAATTTTCTATAAAACAAATCCCTTTTCCTTCAAAAAAAGCAGTCTGAATTGCATCTGCCAATCTGTTGTAAAAATCTTCATCATCTTTAGTTACAATTCTATCAATCACTAAAAACAACGCTTCGTTTTTGTAAGACTCTTGAGGGAAATCCCCAATTCTATAAACTGTTTCATTCCATTTTAAACGCGCATATCCTTGTTGTTCTAAAACTTGTAAAAATGTTTTTAAATCTCTATTTTCATCAATAACAATTGGTGCAAGTAGTAAAAGTTTTGTTTTATCAGCAAACTTTTTTACAAAGTTTACAACATCAGAAACGGTGTCTTTTTTAACTTCTTGATTTGAAATAGGCGAGTAGGTTCTACCAATTCTGGCATATAAAAGTTTTATATAATCGTAAATTTCTGTGGATGTTCCTACAGTTGACCGCGGATTTGTAGAATTCACTTTTTGCTCAATTGCAATTGCAGGCGCAATCCCTTTTATATAATCTACTTTTGGTTTGTTTAATTTTCCTAAAAACTGACGCGCATAAGAAGATAAACTTTCTACATAGCGTCGCTGACCTTCTGCATATAAAGTGTCAAAAGCCAAAGAAGATTTTCCAGAACCAGAAAGACCTGTAATAACTACAAGTTTATTTCTAGGAATTACCACATCAATGTTTTTTAAGTTATGCAGTTTTGCACCTTTAATAATGATGTTTTCTTTAGGATTTACTTTTGAAAGATCGGTCTTCATTTTTAAAAAAATATAAGCTATAAAAATACTATTAATTTCATCCACTAAAAAAAAGATTAAGATTGATTTTGTTAAAATATTTGTTGGATGAAAAAATATTTATATATTTGAGGACTTAACAATCACTAAATAAGACGCATATAGTTAAAAATTACTTTTTAAAATATTGATATATAAATCAAAAGAAAGAAACTTTTCTCTCTTAAAAAAGTAGTTATGATGCGTACACAAGAAGAAACAGACTGTATTTTAATAAAGCGTTATATAGAAGGTAATGAAGCTAGTTTAGAAGTCTTAATTAAAAGACATCAACAACGTTTATACAGTTTTATATATAGTAAAATTAAGGATAAAGATCTTACCGAAGATATTTTTCAGGACACTTTTATAAAAGTAATTAAAACATTAAAAAAAGGAAAGTATAACGAAGAAGGGAAATTTTTACCTTGGGTTATGCGTATTGCACATAATTTAGTAATCGATTATTTTAGAAAAAATAATAGGATGCCTAAATTTAAAAATACAGACGACTTTAATATTTTTTCTGTTTTGGGAGATAGTAGCTTAAATGCCGAAAAACAATTGATACAAGATCAGATTTATGATGATATTAAAGAGCTTGTAAAAGGGTTGCCCGAAGAGCAAAAAGAGGTGTTAATTATGCGCATGTATAAAGACATGAGTTTTAAAGAAATTAGCGAAAATACAGGAGTAAGTATCAATACAGCTTTGGGTAGAATGCGTTACGCTTTAATAAATATGAGAAAATTAATAGAAAAAAATAAAATTATTTTAGTAAACCAATAATAAAGTAGAAAATGCATCGTTAATTATTTAGAACCAAGTGATTAAATAATTATATATGATGAAACTTTACTCTAAAAAGCCATCTAATTTTCAGATGCAACCTAAACAAGAAACAATTCAATTTTTGATTAATTTTTCTAAATCACTAACCATAGTTAAAACGAAATCAAAAGGATACATTGAATTGAATTTGAATTAAGAAGGGAAAAGCTTCAACATAAAAATGTTGGAGCTTTTTTTATGAACACAAACTATTTTAATTTTTAAAGGGGAAGTTTCCTTTTTTTTGTGAAAAAACACTCTGTGATTCTTTGCGTTTTTTCGGTGATTCTCTGTGAAATAATTAGTGTGATTCGTGAAATTAGTGTTTTACTTTTTTATATAATATTCATCTAAAACCGTTTTTCTACCAATCGTTTTTGTAATAATATCTTTATCTAAATCCCAACCTCTTGCAGGCGAATATTCTCGACCATACCAAATAATTTGCAAATGTAAATCATTCCATAATTCTTTTGGAAACAAGCGTTTTGCATCTTTTTCGGTTTGTTGTACGTTTTTACCGTTTGTTAAATTCCAACGAAACATTAATCTGTGAATATGAGTATCCACAGGAAAAGCAGGAACTCCAAAAGCCTGACTCATTACAACACTTGCCGTTTTATGACCAACAGCGGGTAATTCTTCTAAGCCTTCAAAAGATTGCGGAACTTCGCCATTATATTTTTCAATCAGTATTTTTGATAAACCATAAATTCCTTTGCTTTTCATTGGTGATAATCCACAAGGGCGAATAATTTCTTTAATTTCCTCAACAGACATTTTTATCATGTCAAAAGGATTATCCGCTTTAGCGAACAACAAAGGCGTAATTTTATTTACACGAACATCTGTACATTGCGCCGATAATAAAACAGCAATTAACAAGGTATACGGATCTTTATGATCTAAAGGAATAGGAATTGTTGGATATTTTTCTTGAAGTGTATCAATTACAAATTGTACTTTTTCTTGTTTGGTCATAAAATTAGTTTCTAAAGTTGTAAAGTTAAAAGTTTCTAAAGTTTTAAACATTCTAAACTAAAAAGTTTTTAGTATCATTTTTACTTTATAACTTTCCACTTTATAAACTTTTAAACAAATACGATGACATCACTAAAAATAGGAGATAAAGCTCCACAATTTGAAGCAAAAGACCAAGAAGGAAACACAATTAAACTTGCTGATTATGCAGGTAAAAAATTAGTTTTATTTTTTTATCCAAAAGCAAGCACGCCTGGTTGTACTGCAGAAGCGTGTGATTTACGCGATAATTATCAATCTTTTTTGGCAAAAGGATATGACGTTTTAGGTGTAAGTGCAGATTCTGCCAAAAGACAACAAAATTTCATCAATAAAAATGAATTGCCTTTTCCGCTTTTAGCAGATGAAGATAAAGCGGTAATTGAAGCTTTTAATGTTTGGGGACCAAAGAAATTTATGGGCAAAGAATACGATGGTATTCACAGAACTACTTTTGTAATTGATGAAAAAGGTATTATTGAAGACATTATTTTAAAAGTAAAAACAAAAGCACATGCTGCTCAAATATTAGATTAAGCTAATATTAAACCGTTTTGAATACCAAATTTTATTAATTCGGGCGTATTTTTGGTATTTGTAATTTCGAATAATTCTCTTTTATGAGATTTTAAAGAATTTTCAGTGATATTTAAGGTTATTGAAAGTTCTTTTTCTTTTTTATCTGAATGAAAATATAATGCTTGTAAAATTTCTAATTTTCTTTTTGTAAAGATTTTATTTCCAATTTTAACTTTAGACTTCTCTTTTTTTAAAAATGTTTTATCATTATATAAACAGTTTAAAATAACGTTTTTAAAGTTTGATAAATCGCCATCTTTACCCACAAATTCATCCACACCATTTGTGATTGCTTTTTCTTTAATAAAATTATTGTTTAGAGTAGTTAATGCAATAATTTTAAAACTTGATTCTAATGATTTTATATCACTAATAAAATCTAGAGAATTTTTACCATTAAAATTCACATCTAAAATTAAAATATCAAAATGATTGTAGTAATTTGTGTAGTTAATTAAATCTTCCAAAGTTGTAAAAGTTTCTATAACCGATAGTTCTTTATGGATATTTAAACTATCTCTAATCGCTTCACAAAAGAATTTGTTATCATCAGCAATTACTATTTTTACTACTCTTTTAGGCATCTTTTGGTGTTTTAATTGTAATTGATGTTCCTGTATTTTTTGTTGATTTTATATCTAAACTTCCATTAATTTGCTGCACTCTGTCTCTAATATTTTTTAATCCGTAAGAATTATTTTTGACTGTATTTTTGTCAAAACCAATACCATTATCTTTTACGGATAAAACAATTTGATCTTGTTTTTCGTTATAAATTTCAATTGTAATTTCTGTAGCTTTCGAGTGTTTTATCGCATTGGTTGTTAATTCTGATATGATTCTATATAAATGAATACATTTTTCTTGTTTTAAGATTATATTTTTTATAGAAAATTGATACGTAATATTATGTTCTGTTAATTGATTTAGCTTGTCACAAAACGCTATTAAATTTTCATTAAAGTTTTCTGAATTGATTTTAGGAGCATATAAACTATTCAATAAATAACGATAATCATTATAAAAAGCATCTAAAATTTCTTGAGTTTTTTCTTGTGTGTTTTCGTTTTTTTGTAATAAACGAAGCTTTAAGGCTTCTAAATATCCTCCAAAAGTATCATGAACATTATTTAGTAATTTGTTGCGTTCTGTTTCTTGTATTTTAAAAATGTTATCTTGAAAATTGTTTCTGAGTTCTAAGTTTTCTTGTCTTAAATTAATCGCTAATAATTTTTCTTTTACAATTTCACTAACAATATAAAAAGTAACAAAAAGGGTTTCGATAACTGTAACTATATAAAATAAATTCTCAATTAAAATTGCTTCTAACAATGTAACGTTTACAGTTGGTTCTGTATTAAAATGAATTAAAGAAAAAATGGTAGAAAGTAAAAAAGCAATTCCTAAATAGATAGGTAATATTTTTTTTATGATTAAAATTAGATGCGTAATGATTACAATAACAACACAAATTCTCAATACAATCCAAATCCAATATAAATCAAAAATTGAATCATTCATTAAAAATTTGAAACCAAAAAACAGTAACATCAAAAAAGAAACAATAGAAACGGATTGAAAGAATTGCTTGTAAATTGTTGTTTTTTTATCAAAAGGATAAAATTTTGAAAAAAACATAGCCGCAAAAAAGATGGATGAAGCTTGTGCTATTGTTTTTAAATTGGTAAATAAAAAGGAGTTTGAAAATAATAGTTCATTATCCCAAATACCTTTAAAAACCATGTAATCGGTAATTACAAAGAAAATATAACCTAAATACCAAAGCATTTTATGTTGCTTTTGCGTTATAAATAATGTTATAATTATAAAAGCGAGTATTATCAAAAAAACAATAATAGCACTGGTAAAATATCCATCTGTTTTTACCAATTTTAAAAAATCATTTTGATTTAAGAATAGTAATTTTAAACTAGTTGCATATCGATCACTATCGTTTATTCTAATAAAAATATGAGCATTTGAATATTTTTTATCAATTTTCCATGTAGGTAATCTATAATGAGTATTTCTTTCTGCTAAAGGGATGTATCGTTGAAGTTTTTTTAAAGTAATTATAGAATCATTGTAATTTATATATACTTGACTATTTTTTAAATAGGTACTCCAAATAGTAAAAAAGTGATCTTCTTTTAAGTTTTTTGTATTAAAATGAAGCCAAGAATTTTCTAAATTTTCTAAATCGTGAAAAACATTTTTTCCCACAGGAATAGAAAAAGCTCCTTTTTCGTAAAGCTTACTAACATCTTTTATTGATAGTGTATCACTTTTCTGGTTTAAAAATGTTACTTCTTTTTGAAATAAGTAAGTTTTATCCTGCTTAAAAGTATTGCAGGAAACAATGAATAAAAAAATGATATAAAATAAGAATTTGTTCATTTCATACTAAAGTATGGTTTTTTTTATTAAAGACAAATTATTTTTGAGTATTCATTATAGATTCTAAAATATGAAGTATTTGTTCTTTATCAGAATCATATATTAAATAAAATATAACCCATGAAAAAAGCGATCTTATTTTTTGCAATATTATTTTCTGTAATGATTATTTCTGCTCAGAAAAAAATTCCAGAAGCACAAAGAAGTTCTTATACAATTCGTAGTCATTCTCCAAGTGGCGATGGTTATATTTTAAGTAATATAAATTTCACTTCTAATGTAGTTTTAACGCAACCTGAAAGAGATAAATATGTCTGGCAGGCAAATATATTTGAAAAAACCAATACTATTGTTGAAGGCTATATTTATAATGGTAAAAGGTATTCTAAAAACGAGCTACTAAATGATTTTAAAATTGGGCTAAGTAAACCATACTTTAAAGTTAAGGTTGTATTTAATAATGGTAAAAGTTTTACAGGTTGGTCAACATCTGGGCAAAAATATGACTATGTTAAAAATGATGAAAATACAAGTTTTGGGATAAGAAGTATTTCTATTGTAGGTGATCCTCGAGATACAGGTATAGAAACTACCATAAAAAGAGAATTAGCAATTAAAGAGCAAAAAAGAAAAAATGAAGAATTTAAAAAGAAAGAAGAAGAACGATTAAGAATTGAAGCAGAGAATAAAAAAATTGAAGAAGAAAGAATAGAAGCAGAAAACAAGAAAATTGAAGAAGAACGATTAAGAGTTGAAGAGGAAAAAATAAAAAAACGAGAAGAAAAATTAGAAGAATTAGAAAAAGATGTTATAAAAATTCAAGAAGAAAAAGAAAAAGCTAATAAAGAACGTTTTAGAATAGAAAAAGAAGCTATAGATAGGAAATTTGAACTGGAAAAAAAAGAAAGAGAAAAACAAAGGGAAATAGATGCTAAAAATTCAGCAGATGCTGCAGCAGCTTCCAGAAGAATTGCAAAAAGGAGAGAGGAAGAGAGAAAGAAAAAACAAGCTGCAGAAATAAATAGGGCAAGCAGAATGGGGGCAAAAGCAATTACTGGAACATTAAGCGCATTATCAGATTGGGATGAATCTTTTATAGGATTTAGAATGAGCACAAGAACACTTTTTAGTGGCACTATAGAAGATTCTTTTAGGCCCACAACATACGAATTTACAATGGGTCAGGGAGGGGCAGGTTTTTTTATAGGATATGGCAGTCCAGAAATAGGGAATGACAGTTTTGGTACTATGATTGGGGGATTGGAAAAACAATTATTTAACGTAAATAATATTTTTAAGATTGGGCTTATTGTAGAAGGAGGCAAGGGAGATTTATGGGATAATCCTGACGATCGTAGTGACGGACAACAGGATGAGGTATGGTTTTATGGTGGTGGACTATATATAAAATTATTAAAATATGCCTATTTTTCATATACTGTAGGAAATTCACACTTTAACAAAGAAACTACAACTTGGATAGAAAGAGATAGTTCAACTGAAACTTCGGAATTTACAGAATTATACTCTGGTTTAAGATTCGGTATTAATATACCTTTATGATTCTTATCAATTTAAGCTTGCAAAATGTAAAATTAATTATCCCCTTAGCAATACTTTTAATTTAAAATATTTTAAAATATTAATAAGCCATTTAAATTATGAAAAATACAATCAAATTATTTTTACTGATGTTATTTGTAGCTCCACAATTTTTAAGTGCACAATCAATTACAAACGTCAAAACACTTTTAATAGAAAATCAATATGGAAATGCGAGGTTAATGATAACTCCAAATACATATGTTGCCAATACTTAAAAAACTAAAAAATGAGAACAACACTACTTTTTATTATTTTGCTAACATCTATTCATTGCTTTTCACAAGTAATCTACAATGATGAATTTAATCAAGGAATTAATAGTTTTCAGAGCACCACTTCATTAACTACATCATTGAATAATAATAATTTAACAATTAATGGAAATGGAACGTCTGGTGCTTGGCATAACATTATATATGATTTTCATAATTCTGGAACAAATACAACTATTAATGCTTCTTCTTCACCAAAGATATATCTTAAAATTAAAGCAGAAAACTCTCCAGTAATTAGAGTTGACTTCGTAGATAGCAATGGATACTCAACAACTCAATTTGGACTAACTGCTGCTCCTACATCAGAATTTCAAATCTATGAGTTAAATTACACAGACAAACTATTAGATGGAGGTTATGGAGGACCTTGTACATCAGGTCCTTGTAATGTAGATGCCTCACAACTTGTTCAGTTAGCTTTTTATATAAATCCTGGATCTGGAAGCTATTTTGGCACAATAGAAATAGAGTGGATATCTATAGGTGAATCTCTTGAAGTTGAACCCTCATTGCAACTAGATAATGCCAAAGTTGTTGGTTATTTGCCTGACTATAGGTTCGGAGTTAGCAGTCAAATAGAATATGACAAAGTAACACACTTAATGCTTTGCTTTGCAAACCCTGATGCTTCAGGGAAGTTAATAATGACAGATTTTACCCAAGTAGTGCAAGATGCTACAACCCTAAATCCAAATATTAAAATTTTCATTTCCTTAGCAGGTGCACTTAACCACAATTCACCAACCGCAAGTTATTGGTCAAATATTTTAAGTAACCCTACACAAAGAACAAATTTTATTACTCAAATTGTAAATTTTGTTAATACTCATAATTTAGATGGTGTAGATATTGATTTAGAATTTGATTTGGTAACAGTTGGATATAGTGATTTTGTATTAGAGCTAGATACCGCACTTGACGTATTTAATAAGGAGATTTCCGCTGCATTTCCAAAGGTTTATTACGATAATTTAACTCAAACAGCTCTAGAAACTTTTGATTTTGTAAATCTTATGGCTTATGATGGTTCAGGTTTTTGGGATTCCAATCCTCGTCAGCACAGTTCGTTTGCCTTTGCTGATGAAAATGTCAGCTTTTGGAAAACTACAGGTAATTTAAATGGTGAAAAACTAGTTTTAGGCGTGCCTTTTTATGGTCATAATTATAATAACAATCAGTACGTAACCTATGGGGAAATGGTAGCAATTAACCCTAGTTATGCTGATTCAGATAATATTGGAAATACTTATTATAATGGAAGACCAACCATTGAAGATAAAGTTGAGCTAGCTTATGATAAAGTTGGCGGTATTATGATTTGGGAATTAGGTCAAGATTCATTTACAGAATATTCATTACTAAATACTATACATGAAAAATATACAGCTTTAAATGTTACAACAACTGGATTAGGAAGTAATGCTGCAACTTTGTCTTCGGATGAATTAACCATTGCAAACAATGACATTATTGTATATCCAAATCCTGTTAGTGATATTTTTGAAATAAAAACAACAAAGAATATTAAATCAGTACATATATATAATAGTATTGGAAAATTAGTTCATAGTAATAATTCTAAAATTTTGGATTTATCCAACTTTAATCAAGGTATTTACTTTTTAAGAATGATAACAGTTGATAATGAAAATTACAATAGCAAAATATTAAAAAAATAACTATACTTGATTTTTCTTCCCATAAAACTACCCTCAAATAGTGTCTAACTTTTTGGGGGCAGTTCAATTTCTTGGTCCTAAATATTTACTGGATTAGTTGCTTGAAATACGCAACAAGCCATATACAACAAAGATATGACAGCTACAAAACCAACCAAATTATCTGGAGTTTATGGTTTGTTAGTTTGTTATACTTATAAAGGCGTAAAAAAAGCCTTGCATCAAGATTTAACGTATGATTTTGCTAAAAAAGGAGAAAAAGAATTGTTTTTAGGAATGTCTGCAACCAAAGCAAATATTATTATAAACTCTGTTTTGTTTTATAGAAGAGATTTAACAACTAAAAATGAGTATCCCAAAAAAACAGATTGTTTCTAAAAATGTTTTTTAGAGAAGTCATCTCAATAGTATTTTGAGGCGATTTTTTTTTTGGCTTTTTAAAAGGTCATTCCAACTTTAAAGTTTAAAACTCTGCCTGTCATGTAATTCGGAATTCCGAATTGGGTTTTAGAATACACATCTCTAACCCAAGTATTTGTTATAGAATTCTGAATATCAAACATATTAAAAAGTTCTAGACCTGCATTTAATTCTTTAAATTTAGACAACCAACCTGTAGAAAATTGTTTGTTTGCATCCACAAAAATATAAGAAACACCCAAATCGGCACGTTTGTAATCTCTTAGGCGATTTTGGAATTGGTACACATCGGAATAAACAGGAGAACCACCCGGCACGCCCGTATTATAAACTAAATTTAAATAGGCTTTTAAGTCTGGTAAATTGGGTACGTAATCTTGAAATAGAATTCCAAATTTAATTCGTTGGTCAGAAGGTCTAGCAATATAACCTTGGTTATCAATGTTTTCTTCAGTTTTTAAATACCCTAAACTCACCCAACTTTCACTACCCGGAACAAATTCGCCATTTAAACGGATATCTAATCCGGTTGCATAGGCAGTTGTTGCATTATCTGCTCTGTAACGAATTCTAACATTATCAATAGAATATGCATTTACATCAGATAAATCTTTATAATATACTTCTGTAGTTAGTTTAAAAGGTCTTTCCCACATTTTAAAACTATAGTCCATTCCTGCTACATAATGAATTGATTTTTGCGCTTTCACATCAATATTTAAATCCCCATTAAAGTTCCTTAATTCTCGGTAAGACGGAGGCTGCGCATACAATCCGCCAGAAAAACGAAATAACATATCTTTTTCCCAGTTTGGTTTGATGGTAAATTGCGCTCTTGGACTAATTATTGTTTGATTTTTAGATTCGATTCCATTTCCTGTAACCGACCAATTTTGGGCTCTAATTCCTAAATTATAGAAAATTTCATGTTCATTCCAAAAAGAACGCTGATTAAATTGAATAAAACCAGAAGTTCTATTAATGTCTACATTATTATCTTTTCTGATGTTTTGATACGGAGTAATTTCGCCTTCAAAAGGTGCGTAAGGTTCATTGTTTGATGAATGATAAGGTGGTCTTATAGAAAATCCTAGGGAATCAATAATTTCCCATTCTCTAATTCTGTCTTTAATATTTTCTCGCTGATATTTTGCTCCAAAATTCCATTGAGTTTCACCATTTTTGATGGTTCCTTTTACCTGAATATTAGAAATTAAAGCATCTAAATCATTACGAGCATGATTTAATTGTGAGCCAATTCCTTGAGAGAAATCAACTTCGCCAAAATTTTGAGAACCAATATTTGCATCAACTTCACCTAAACTATACGCAGCAGCAATATCAAAATGTTCTTCTTCTTGGGTGTTGTAACGAGATGCAGTGGTTGTTAAAGTAAAATTATCATTTACTTTATAATCTGCAGATAAAGCACCAAATAAAGTTAGATATGTATCTTGTTCTTGTCCAGAATAAAAAACAGTTAATTCTAATGGATTTGCCACAGTACCAAAGCGAGTTCTTCTAGATAATGGCTGATAATTGTAATCGTTTAAAGAAAAATTACCTAAGAAATTTAGGGATAATTTTTCTGAAAATTCATAAGACATATAAGTTTGAACGTCTGTAAATTTAGGTCTAAAATTAGTTTCAATTTGTTGGCTATTTACAAACAAACTATTGTCTCTATATCTTACGCCAGTAATTGTGCTGAGTTTATTATTTAAAAAAGCGCCTTCAAAAGTTACGCTAGCACCCAATAAACTAGCATCTATTGTTGTGGCAGTTTCAGTAGGTTTTCTATACGTAATGTCTAAAACAGATGATAATTTATCTCCATATTTTGCTTGAAATCCTCCGGCAGAAAAATTAATATTCTGCACCATATTAGAATTGATAAAACTTAATCCTTCTTGTTGACCAGATCTAATTAAAAAAGGCCTGTAAATTTCAATTCCGTTTACATACACTAAATTTTCATCAAAATTACCACCTCTAACATTGTATTGCGTGCTTAACTCATTATTGTTACTAACACCAGGTAGGGTCATTAAAATATTTTCTACCCCAGCATTTGCACCAATCATGTTTTTTGCTTTTTTAGCATCTATACTTGTTAATCCTTCTACTGCTCTTCTAGTATCTTTTACAATAATTTCTTTAAGTTGTTCTGTTTTTAAAGATAAAGTAGGCGAGTAGCGAGTTCCATTTCTACTGGTTAATGTAATTTTTTTAGTAAAAGTTCTATAAGAAACATGACTGAAAATGATGGTAACTTCTTCGTTAATAGGAATTCTTATTGAATAATTTCCGTCCTTATCAGTAACATCACCAGTGTTTCCAAACTTTATAGAAACCTTGTCTATAGGTTCGTTTAGGTTATTTTTTACGGTACCTTTTAATATGGTGGTTTTTTGTGCCACTAGAAAACTAGGTATTAGTAATAAAAAGAAGAATATGTTTTTCACAAAAGTTAGTTTACTTGTTTCTTAAAGAACGTTGCAGAAAGCTCATTCGTATTTCCTACATTGTCTGAGACTACAATTTTAAAGATATGTTTGCTACCAACCAATTTTTTATCACTAAAATTATAGGTTAATATATTTTTTTTATGATTAAACTCCATTAAAATCCATTCATCATCAATGGTAGCTCTATAATTTTTGATATCAGAACCAACATCAGAAATTTTAACTTTTAAGGATTTAGAATTCGTTAACCATTCTTGGTCTTTAAAATACAATAATTTAATGGATGGTTTTTGGTGGTCAGATAATAATGTATACTTTCCTAAAGTTTTAGTAGTCGTATAAAAGGTGTTTTCTTTTTTTCGGGTATATTGATATTTAGGATATCTTGGATATTCAACATTTGCGATATATAAATGTTTTTTTTCTTCTTTAGAATAGTTAGAAACATCAAAAGTGAGTGTAAAAATTTTATCCAAAGGAATTGTTGGTGTATGAATTTTTGCAATTCCGTTTTCAACTTTAAAATCTAAAAAAGTATCATTATAAAAAGTGTTTTTAGGAAAAGCAATAGTTACATTATCTAATTTAAATTTATTAAAATTAGCAGCAATTATTTTATAGTCAGTGGTGTCTTTTTGTTCAGTAAAAATGGTGTTATTTTCTTTACCAATAATTGAAATTTTTAAAGAACTTGTATTTCCTTCATAATCTTTTGCAATTATGTCTACCGTATAGTTTAAACCTTCTTTTATATCAATTTCTCCATTATTTATTAAATCTTTATAGATAGATAAATTGCTTGGAGATTCTTTAAATGTCTTTTGGTATTTTGTGTGATATTTTTTATAATGTTCATAATCAATAAGTAAGTTGATATATTTACTTTCTGGAAATGAAAATGTTTCTACATCATGATAATAATATCGGTTGCCATTTACGATCATTTCTAAACTAAAAATTCCGTTTTTATTTGATGAATTATTAAATCTATCAAACACATTTACACCAAATCCAATGCTGCCATTTGCCGAAATTCTTTCTGCCTCGTATACTCCTTTTTTAATATTTTTAATCTCTAATTGAAAATTTTTATTTTGCTGATTAATTCTTGAATCAGCATTTAATGCAAATACTTTTAAATTTTGAAAAGTAGGCGCAATTGTATCATCAACTTTTAAACCAAAAAATAACGGATTTATCGTTTTTTCTGTAAAAGAATTTCTTATTTCAAAATGTAAATGCGGACCACCAGAACCACCAGTATCGCCAGATAAAGCAATCATTTCTCCTTTTTGAACAGGGAATTCATCCTCTTTAAAAAATAAATCACCTGTTTCGTAATTTTCATTTTTGTATTGTACAGATTTTATATATTCTTCAATTTTATCTGCAAATTTACTTAAGTGGCCATAAACGGTTGTAAATCCGCTAGGATGGGTAATATAAATCGCTTTTCCGTACCCAAATTGTTGCACTTTAATTCTAGAAACATAACCCTCTGCTGCTGCAATAACTTTTAAACCTTCTCTGCCCTGGGTTTTAATATCTAAACCAGCATGAAAATGATTGCTACGTAATTCGCCAAAAGAACCAGATAAAAGTAGGGGTATTTCTACAGGATTACTAAAGTAGTTTTGGGGATATTTTTCTTGAGAAAAGCATAAAAAATGAAATAATAAAAAGGAAATTATAAGTGTTTTTTTCAAAATGCGATTATTTTTTTTACAAAAATAGTAAAAATCATTCTTTCTGTAATTTGTTTAATTTTAGGCAATTAGTAAAAAAGTGATAAAATGTTGTAAAGTTTCAAACAGATTGTTAACTTTGTAAATATAGTTTATTCTAAAAATGAATATGAGTAATACGCTTGAAGCAATTCATTTACTGGAAGATAGGTTAAAAATACTACTTTCAAATTATGAGTTTTTAAAAAATGAAAACAAAATATTGCTTCGAAGTAACTCAGAATTACAACATCAGGTTTTAGAAAGTAGGCAAAAGTTAGTAGAACAAAAAAAAGATTTTGATTTATTAAAAATTGCTAAAACTATTGAAGGCAGTGGTACAAATACAAAAGATACAAAACTGAAAATTAATACATTAATTAGAGAGATAGATAAATGTATAATTCAGTTACAAGAATAAAGTTCTTTATATTGTGGATAAATTAAAGATTAATATTGTTATTGCGGGTAGAACATATCCTTTAAGTGTTAACAACTCTAAAGAAGAGGAGGCTATGCGTAAAGCGGCAATTGCAATTAATAAATTAATTTCTATGTATGAGCAAAATTATGCAGTAAGCGACAAACAAGATGTTTTAGCAATGTCTGCATTACAATTTGCTTCAAAATTAGAATTACAATCTTTAATTAAAAATGACACAAATGAAGAAGAAATTAAGAAATTAAATGACCTTACTAATTTAGTAAGTAACCATTTAAAATAAGTTCATTAAAAATACATTAACAACACACTGCCTACGTTAGTAATTGTTTATTAAACTCAACACTATTCTATTATGAAGGATGAGTCTTAACTACAAAAGCATGCCTTTTAGCCTGAACTTGTTCGGCATTATAAAAGGATCCTTGAAGAGTTAGTTAGTCCTATAAATGTCATATTGGAGTTTAAAAACCCAACTATCGTAGGCTTTTTTTTATACCTAAATCTAAATTATGAATGAAATGATACTTCCCATTATTGTGGGAGTTTTTATTGGAATAGCTGTAGGTTTTTTAATCCTTAAATCGATAGAAAAATCGAAAGGAAAGAAAATACTAGAGGATACAAGGAATGAAGCAGCTTCAATTTTAAAGGAAGCAAAAAACGATGCCGAAGCAATTAAGAAAGATAAAATATTACAAGCAAAAGAGAAGTTTATAGAACTAAAATCTGAGCATGAAAAAGTAATTTTATCAAGAGAAAAAATGATTTCTGATGTAGAAAAACGAATCAGAGATAGAGAATCTAAAGTCGCATCAGAAGTTGATAAAAACAAACGTTTAAATCAATCTTTAGAAGCTAAAGAAAAAGATTTTGATTTTAAATTAGATTTTTTAGAAAAGAAAGAAGAAGATTTAGATAAAATGCACAAACGTCATGTAGATTTGTTAGAGCAAATTTCTGGCTTGTCTGCAGCAGAAGCTAAAGTAGAATTGGTTGCATCTTTAAAAGAGGTGGCAAAATCAGAAGCAATGGCTTTTGTACAAACTTCTGTAGAAGAAGCTAAATTAACAGCAGAACAAGAGGCTAGAAAAATTATTTTAGGAACTATTCAAAGAGTTGGTGTAGAGCAAGCTGTAGAAAACTGTGTGTCTGTATTTAATTTGGAGTCTGATGATGTAAAAGGACGAATTATTGGTAGAGAAGGACGTAATATTAGAGCTTTAGAAGCTGCAACTGGTGTTGAGATTATTGTTGATGATACGCCAGAAGCAATTATTCTTTCTTGTTTTGATCCTGTTCGTAGAGAAATTGCACGTTTGGCAATGCATAAATTGGTAACAGATGGTAGAATTCATCCTGCAAGAATTGAAGAAGTTGTTAAGAAAACAGAAACTCAAATTGAGCAAGAAATAATAGAAGTTGGTAAAAGAACAGTTATAGAATTAGGTATTCATGGTTTACATCCTGAGTTGATTAAAACTGTTGGACGTATGAAATATCGTTCTTCTTACGGACAAAATTTATTACAACACTCTCGTGAAGTTGCCAACCTTTGTGGTATTATGGCTTCGGAAATGGGTTTAAATGCTAAATTGGCTAAAAGAGCTGGTTTATTGCATGATATTGGTAAAGTTCCAGAAACAGAAAGCGAACTTCCTCACGCACTTTTAGGAATGCAATGGGCAGAAAAATATGGCGAAAAAGAAGAAGTTTGTAACGCAATTGGTGCTCACCATGATGAAATAGAAATGAAGAGTTTATTATCGCCAATTGTACAAGTTTGTGATGCTATTTCTGGTGCAAGACCAGGTGCAAGACGTCAAGTATTAGATTCGTATATTCAACGTTTAAAAGACTTAGAAGAAATTGCTTTTGGCTTTCCAGGTGTTCAAAAAGCGTATGCGATTCAAGCTGGTCGTGAATTACGTGTAATGGTAGAAAGTGGTAAAGTAAGTGATACAAAAGCTGCTGAATTATCTTTTAGTATTTCTCAAAAAATACAAACAGACATGACCTATCCTGGTCAGGTAAAAGTTACTGTAATTAGAGAAACTAGAGCCGTAAATGTGGCGAAGTAGTTTTTATATAATATAAAATTTATAAAACCTTGAGTGTTTCCTCAAGGTTTTTTTTGTGCCTATTTTTCTTAAGTTAATGTTAATTTTTAGAGCATAGTAACATTCCTCATAACGAAATCATAAACTTCCTTTAAGCTTAATCATCAATTAACTAACGTTTATAATACGTTAGTTTTACTTGTTCACTGTTCTTTTGTAGCTCAATAAATTCTTAAATAAACTACAAAATGAAACACAAATTTTTAAGTAAACTTTTAATTTTAATGTTATTCTTTCTCAGTACTGTTGCTTTTTCACAGCGGGTAGTATCAGGAAAAATAATTGACGAAACAGGAGCCTCTTTAATAGGAGCAAGTGTTAATTTAGTAAATGGTAATATATGGACAACATCAGATTTTGATGGAAAATTTACGATCGAATTTAAAAATGAAAAAAGTATAATTAAGGTAGTGTATCTTGGTTATATAAGTCAAGAAGTTGTTATTGGTAATAGAAAAAATATTACGATAACATTGTTGCCAGAAGTAAATTCTTTAAGTGAAGTTATTGTAACAGCTTTAGGAATTAAAAGATCACAAAAAAAAGTAGGTTATGCAACGCAACAAGTAGAAGCTTCTACCATTAAAGAAATTGTTGCACCCAATGCTGCAGGTTTAATTACGGGTAAAGTTGCAGGTTTAACCGTAAGTAATCCAACAGGTTTATTTCAAGCTCCCTCTTTTACTTTAAGAGGAAAAACACCTTTAATTGTTGTTGATGGAATTCCGGTAAGTACAGATTTTTATGATATTTCTCCTGATGATATTGTAGATATTACGGTTTTAAAAGGTACTTCTGCATCTGCTTTATATGGGTATAGAGGTGGAAACGGAGCGATACAAATTACGACTTCTAAAGGCGAAAAATCAGGCGGATTAGAAATTACAGTTTCTCATAACACCATGGTGAGTGCCGGGTTTACTGTTTTTCCAGAAACTCAAACAGAATACGGTAATGGATCTAATGGACAATATGAATTTTGGGACGGACAAGATGGTGGTATTTCTGATGGAGATATGATCTGGGGACCAAAATTTGAACCTGGCGTAGAAATTGCACAATGGAATAGCCCTATTAAAGATAATCTTACAGGCGAAATTACTCCTTGGTGGGGAGATGTAAGTGGTACAAAATACGATGATAAATCTCGTTATTCTAGAGTGCCAATTGCATGGGAATATCACAATAATTTAAAAGATTTTTTAAGAACAGGGGTTATAAATACAACGTCTTTTTCGGTAACAAATTCTACAAAAAATGGTTCTTTTAGGTTATCGGGTAATTTTAAATCTCACGAAGATAGAGTGCCAAATGCGAGTTTAAAAACGGCGGGTTTAACCTTTAATTCATCAACAAAATTATCTGATAAATTAACTTTGGATAGCAAATTAGCGTATAATAAAGTGTTTTCTCCAAATTATCCAAGACACGGCTACGGACCTAAAAATCATATGTATACCATTTTAATTTGGATGGGAGACGATGTAAATGGTCAAGAATTAAACGAACACAGATATATTCCGGGGCAAGAAGGGTATAGACAGGCAAACTTTAATTACGCTTGGTATAATAATGTATATTTTGCGGCCAACGAATTAACTCAAAAGTACGATTCTAATGTTTTAAACGGTCAATTAAAGTTAAACTATCAAATAACAAATGACTTAAGTATACAAACAACTGGTTCAGCTGTAATGAAAGATCGATTTGAAGACAGAAAAAGTCCTAAATCGTATTTAAATTATGGAGACCCAAGAGATGGAGATTACAAAACTTGGAATACAAGCACATTAGATGCAGATTATAATGTATTAGTGAATTATAACAAAGAAATCTCAGATAAATTTTCTTTTAGTGCAAATGTTGGTGCATCATCAGAGTATCATAAATATCAACAAGAATATAACGCCACAGATGGTATTATTGTACCAGAGTTGTACAGTTTAAATAATACAAAAGGTAATATAAAAGGAAGCACCTATTTTTCTGAAACATCTGTAAATAGTGTATACGGAATGTTAGAATTAGATTTTGATAATAAATTATTCTTAACTTTTACAGGTAGAACAGACAAACATTCTACATTACCAACAGACAATAACTCCTTATTTTATCCTTCTGTTTCATTAAGTACAATGGCCTCAGAATGGTTTAAGTTGCCAGAATCAATTAACTATTTAAAAGTTTTTGGTTCTTGGGCACAAGTAAAAAGATCTTTAAGTGCGTATCAAATAAATTCTTATTACGATAATGCAGGTACTTTTGATGGAAGTCCAGAATTGTCTTATTCTGGTAGTTTAGTGAATCCAAATATTGAAGGTTCTTTAACAACTAATATAGAGTTAGGTTTAAGTGCAGGATTTTTAAATAACAGAATTGGTTTAGATTTTGCGTATTACAATGCAATTGATGAGAATTCAATTATAGATTTACCAATTTCTTTAGGATCTGGTTTTTCATCAAGAAAAGAAAATGCACATCAATTTACTACAAACGGTTTTGAAGTTTCTGTAAGAGCAACTCCTGTTAAAAAGGAAGCATTTAGATGGGATGTTTTGGCAAACTGGTCTAAAAAAGTACAGCGTTTAACAAGATTAGATGAAGGTGCAGCACAATATAATAGTTTAAGATTAAATGACAGAACAGATGCTTATTATGCAACCGTTTGGGAAAAATCTGCTGACGGAGACTTAATTATAGATGCCAATACGGGTTTACCAACTAGAAATCCATACAAACAAAATATTGGGAATAAAGAACCAGATTGGAGATTTGGTTTAGAAAACACATTTACATACAAAGATTTTTCTTTAAAAGTGGGTATCGATGGTGTTTGGGGAGGTTTAATGAGATCTTTAACTGTAGAAAAAATGTGGTGGGGTGGTAAGCATCCAAATTCTACAGCGTATAGAGATGCAGAATATGCAAACGGAATAGGAACAGTGTATATTCCTGATGCTGTAAATGTAACTGGTGGTGCTGTTCAAAGAGATTTAAACGGAAATGTAACTTCAGATACAAGAACATATGCAACACATTCAACTCCTGTAAGCTGGCAGTCTTGGTCTCAAAACTATCCTTATAGAGCACAAGTTACAGAAGAGGAGAGCAAAACTTTTGCAAATGTTTTTGATAGATCTTATTTAAAATTAAGAACCGTTTCTTTAAGTTACGATTTAACCAAATTAGCAAACATAAAAGGTGTAAAACAATTGAATGCAAGCTTTAATGGATACAACTTATTTATCTTGAAAAAAGCAGCTATTATTGATCCAGATTTTGGAGATGATGATAATTTACAAGATCCTTCTACAAGATATTTAGGACTTGGTTTAACTTTTAAATTTTAATAAAAATGAACAATTTTAAAAAAATATTTTTTCTGATTTTGGTTGTTGTTTTTTCTTCTTGCGAAGATTTAGATATCAACAACAATCCTAATAATGTAAGTGAAACGCACCCAGATTTGTTGTTAACCAATATCATCACAACAGCTTTTCAAGTGCAAGGAACAGGCGGTATGTATGCTTCTAGAATGATTGTACAAACGGATGGCGAAAGTACTTCTCAGTTTTATAAATGGGATAGAGCTAGTTTTGATGATTATAATAATCTACGACAAGTAACTAAAATGATGGAAGAAGCAGAAAGAATTTCTGATGATTCTTACCTCGGAATTGGTTATTTTTTTAGAGCTTATTATTTCTATAATTTAGCATTAACTTTTGGTGATGTTCCGTATGCAGAAGCTTTAAAAGGAGAAACAGAAAATATATATCAACCAACTTATAGCACTCAAGAAGACGTTTTTGTAGGGATTTTAAGTGAGTTAGAAAAGGCGAATTCTTTATTGGATGGTACAAATATTATTACGGGTGATCCTGTTTTTAATGGTGATGTAAGTAAATGGAAAAAGTTAGTAAATTCTTTTCGATTAAAAGTTTTGTTAACGCTTTCTAAAAAAGAAGGAAGTTCTACAGTTGCTATTAAAAGTCAGTTTGCGTCTATTTATAATTCAGAATCTATTATTGAAGCGCCAGAAGAAAGTGCACGATTAGAATTTGTAGATGTTGTAGATTCTAGATATACAGAGTTTAATTCAAGCGGTTATGGTTCTGGTTTGTATATGGCTTCTACTTTTGTTGATTTGTTAAAAGAAAGAAAAGATGCTCGATTATTTGCAATTGCTGGTCAAACTAAAAATGCAAAAGAAGCAGGTTTGGCAATTAATAATTTTGATGCGTATGCAGGTGGAAATCCAATTGCTGCTTATAATGATGTAAATTTAGTAGCTGCTGCAGGAAAAGTTTCTAAAGTAAATGATAGATATACATCAGACCCAACGGCAGAAGCGCATAACTTGTTAAGTTATTCTGAAGTTCAATTTATTTTAGCGGAAGCTGCTGTAAAAGGATGGATTGCCACAGCTAGTGCAGAATTTTTTTATAAAAACGGAATAAAAGCAAACTTTCAGTTTTATAATACCTATGCAAAAGGATATGAGGATTATTACACAACAACTGAAGCTGATTTGTATCTTTTAGGTGATAAAGTAAACTTTGCCAATGCAACTACCGATGACGAAAAGTTAGCATTCATAATTACCCAAAAGTACTTAACTTCTTTTTTACAAGGTGGATGGAGAATGTATTTTGATCATTTAAGAACAGGATATCCAACATTTCCTTACTTAGGTTCAGATACGCCACCAACAAGATGGATTTATCCTTTAGATGAATATAATAACAATTCACTAAATGTTACTGAGGCAATAACAAGACAATTTGGAACTTCTAATGACGGAATTAGAGCGCTAACTTGGTGGTTAAAATAAAAATAAAACACTAATTTATAAGACCGTAATTTGATTACGGTCTTATTTTAATTTTATAAAAAAAATGAAAAAAAATCACATTTTAAGTTTCGCTTTTTTGTTTTTAGCGCAATTTTTAGTTGCCCAGAAAATAGAAATAAAACCGTATTTACAAGATGCCGAACCAACATCCATCAAAATTATGTGGCAAACAGATTTTGGCGAAGAATCTATTGTTCACTGGGGTTTAAGTGAAAACAAATTGAAAAATAAAACCAAAGGAACTGCTTTTGATATCAATTTTACAGCTAAAAGAGTTCATGAGGTTTCCTTATCAGAATTAAAAAGATTTACTACTTATTATTACAAAGTACAAACAGGGAAAGCAGTATCAGGAATTTATCAATTTAAAACACCACCATTTTCAGATTTCTCAAAAAAAATAAATTTAGTTGCCATGAGCGATATGCAATACGATTGGCAATATCCAACGAAGTTTAAAGAAATTGTAGAAGAAGGAGTGTTAACTTATTTTGATAAAAATTTTGAAGGAGACATTTCTGATAATTTAGCAATGGTGGTTATTCCTGGGGATTTGGTAGAAAGCGGCACTAATTTTAATCAATGGGAAGAACATTTTTTTAAGCAATCAGAAAACTTGTTTTCTAAAGTACCTGTATATCCAGTTCCTGGAAATCATGAAAGAAATTCTGAATATTATTTTAAATATTTTCAATTGCCAAAAAACGGAAATCCGGCATATCCAGAGCATTGGTGGTTTAAAGATTATGCAAATACCAGAATTATTGGTTTAGATTCTAATGACGGCTATAGAGATATAAAACAGCAATTAGTTTGGTTGCAAGAAGTGTTAGAAAAAACAGCTAAAAATGATTCCATTGATTTTGTTTTTGCACAATTGCATCATCCTCATAAATCAGAATTATGGATTCCTGGAGAAGAAGATTTTACAGGAAAAGTGGTAAAATTATTAGAAGAGTTTACTGAAAAATCCAACAAACCGAGTTTGCATTTTTTCGGACATACGCACGGATATTCTAGAGGACAATCTAAAGAACACAAACATTTGTGGGTAAATGTGGCTTCTGCTGGTGGCGCCATTGATAATTGGGGAGAATTTGAAGGAAGAGATTATGACGAATTTACGGTTACACAAGATGAATATGGTTTTGTATTGGCAACGATAGATCCAAATAAAGAAAACCCTTCTTTTACTTTAAAAAGAATTAGTAGAGGGAATACTATTGAGTTTAGAGACAATCAATTAAGAGATAGTATTACTGTATTTAAGAAAACGATTCAACCAAATCAACCTGTTTTAAGCGATTTTAGCAAAGAAAATCAACCAATTTACAAAGTAGTTTTAAAATCAACTTCTTTTAAAAGTGATAAAAATGATGCTTTTCATGCCGCTTCTAATTGGCAAGTTGCTACTACAGCCGATTTTTCTAAAATAATATACAATTCTTGGAAACAACACGAAAATTGGTATTACAGAGAAAACAGACAAAAAGATGATGATTTATCTGATGAAATTGTAGATAGAAAATTAGAGAATGATACTACGTATTTTGTCCGTGTGCGCTATAGAGATCAGTTTTTAAATTGGAGTGATTGGTCTACTATAAAAACCTTTAAAACCGCTAAATAATGAAAACGAAAAATTTGCACATGATGGCAAAAATGGTTCGTTTGTAGCATCTGCAAACAGAATAGATAGTTTTTTTAAAAAGTTAGTAAGAATCGTTGTTGTTTCTTACTAACTTTTTTGTCATTCATAGGTAACTTTTTTATCAAACTTACTTATGAACTTTGGTAAAGTTGTACAACTTATTTAGATTTATACTAGTATTTACTTTAAGATATACTAGTATAGTTTCTTAAGAGTTCTAGTATTTTTATAAAACAAGTAAAATAACTTGTTTTTTATATTTGTAATGAAGATTTTAAAGTTACAAAAAAATAATTAAAATGTTAGCATTTAAAAGCAGAGCATCTATAATAGATTCCTGTTTTTTATTTTCTAGGATGATAGGTTTCTACAACTTCTTTTAAATAACTTTTGTCTAAATGCACATAAACTTCTGTAGTTGTAATACTTTCATGACCTAACATAAGTTGAATAGCTCTTAAATCGGCGCCATTTTTTAATAAATGTGTGGCAAAAGAATGTCTTAAAGTATGCGGACTTATTTTCTTTTTCAGGTTGATTTTAACAGCTAAATCTTTTAAAATTGTAAAGATCATTTGTCGCGTTAAACCTTTGCTGCGTCTGTTTAAAAACAACGTATCTTCAAAATTTTTAGCGGGTTTTAGATGATTTCTAATTTCATTAATATAAATAGTAATATATTTTTGTGCATTGTAATGAATTGGTACAAAACGTTCTTTATTCCCTTTTCCGGTAACTTTTATAAAGCCTTCATCAAAAAATAAATCAGAAATTTTTAGAGTGATTAATTCGCTAACTCGCAAACCACAACTATATAAGGTTTCTAAAATAGTTCTATTTCGTTCCCCTTGCGGATGACTTAAATCAACAGCAGAAATAAGTTCGTTTATTTCTTCTTCAGATAACGTATCTGGCAGTTTTCTTCCAATTTTTGGCGCTTCAATTAAGTCTGTAGGATTTGTTTCTCTGTAATCTTCAAAAACCAAATAATCAAAAAAACTGCGCAATCCAGAAATAATTCTTGCCTGACTTCTCGCATTCAGTTTTTTTGCAACCTCATAATTAAATTGCTGAATGGTACTATTATCGATAGAAATAGGAGTGACGCTGATGTCATTTTCTTCCAAAAATAAAATTAGTTTTTCTAAATCTCTTGTGTAACTATCAATTGTGTTTTTAGATAATCCTCTTTCTATTTTTAAATATAATTGAAAATCTCTAATTGCGTTTTGCCATTTCATTTGCTAAAAATAAAGTTTATATTTACACTTTAAAAAATTTTATGAAACTAATTATAATAAACGGGCCAAATTTAAATTTATTAGGAAAAAGAGAACCCGAAATTTATGGTTCTAAAACTTTTGAAGCATTTTTTAAAGAACTTCAATTAAAATTTAAAGAGGTAGAATTGTATTATTATCAGTCTAATAGTGAAGGTGAAATTATTGATAAATTACATGAAATTGGTTTTGATTATGACGGAGTTATCTTAAATGCCGGCGCATACACGCATACTTCTGTGGCTATTGCTGATGCGATAAGTGGAATAACAACACCGGTTGTAGAAGTGCATATTTCCAATGTACATAAAAGAGAAACGTTTAGACATCATTCGTTTTTATCACCAGTTTGTACAGGAGTAATTTTAGGTTTTGGTTTAAAAAGTTATGATTTAGCAATTCAGAGTTTTCTGTAATTCTGAACTTGTTTCAGATTTTTTTTAATTAAAACTGCAACTGAAAACTGCAACTGAAAACTGCCAACTTTTTAAAGTTCTAACATCATTTTAATATCAGACCGCGCATAATGAGATTTTTCTTCTAAAGGAATTTCTTTAAACCCGAGTTTTTTGTATAAACTAATTGCCGGAACTAATTTTCTATGAGAATATAATGTGATGCTTTTCCATTGTTGATTTTTTGCAAATTCAATGCAGAAATTCATTAATTGTAAACCAATTTTTAAACCTTGATATTTTGGTAAAACGGCCATTTTACTCAATTCATAAAAAGTTTTTTGGTTGATGATGGATACAACTCCTACAATTTCAGTATTATATTTTGCAAAGAAAATAAAACCTCCAGGATCTAAAACATATTCTTGTGGATTGCTTAAAACCTTTTCATCATAAGGTTCTACATAAAAATATTTTTCTAACCATTCTACATTTAAATTGTAGAAGTCTTTTGCAAATTCTGGTTGATATGCTATAATTTCTAAGTTTTCTATGTCCATAATAAGTAAGTTGCATTAGGGATTGACGTGAAAATCCTTTTTGTGAAGAATGAACAAAAAGATTGAAACAAAAAGCCCGACTTTACGAAACTAAAACTTTTTTGTTTTAGCTTCGTAAAGAATGCCCAAATTAAATTAAATTTTAGCATTGATAATTGCCATCATTTCATTTTCTAAAACAATTGTTTTTTGATAGATATCTTCTGCTTTTGCAATAATATCTTCTGCAAATTTCCTGTCTTTAATATCTTTTGCATTGATTCTTACGTTAAAATAAGCTCCTGTAACAGCAGTTTTTGCACATAAAACACCTACACCAGCATCAGAAAGTGAATTTTGAATTCCGGTTTTCATCATTTCTAGCATAACTTCAATCGAATTGTGAGCAGTTTGCATCACTTTAAAAGGAATTTCGGTGGCATATTTTGTAGCATCTTCAATGGCTTTTTTACGTGCTTCAATTTCTTCAGGATTGGTTTTTGGCATTCTAAAACCGTCAATAATTTTGTTAAAAGCATTGGTGTCTTCATCCACTAAAAACAACAATTCATTTTTATATTTCTGACCTTTTACAGCCCAATCAGAAAAATATTCCCATTTTTCGTCCCAACCTTGTTTATTTGCAGAAAGATTCGCAACCATTGTGCCTAAAGAAACGCCCAAAGTACCCACATAAGCAGCAATACTTCCACCTCCAGGAGCCATAGATTCTGAGGCAGTTTCTTCTGCAAAATTTGTAATTGTAAGATCAATTAATTTTTTATCAGCATTAGAATTCATTACATATTCTATGATTCTTTCTTGCGGATTAAAAGGTTTTAGATCGTCTAAACCTAGAGATTTTATAGCGATTTTAATCTTTTCACTTTCTGATATTCCTAAAGAACGTTCTTGTTTTTTTAGATAAAAATCAGCAGCATCTAACATTGCTTTTAACGGAACTAAACCAACCAATTCAGAGCCCGTAACACGCAAACCACGCTCTGTTGCCGCTAAATCTGTTTCGTAAAAAGCTTCGTGCATAGAAGTGATAGAAATGTTGGTTAGATTGTATGAAATTTGTGCAATTCCGTATTCTTCAATAAACCAACCAATTCCTTTTACGGCTTTTAATTTACCCGGAATTCTCTCTGGATTTCCGTTTTTATCTAAAAGATTTTTTCCATTCACAGTTTTAACGCGTCCGTTTTCACGAATATCAAAAGCAATAGCATTTGCTCTTCTTGTGGAAGTTGAGTTTAGGTTTACATTGTAAGCGATTAAAAAATCACGTGCAGAAATTGCCGTAACTCCGGAGGTTGTTATTTGTTGATTATATGCTGATGGACCAAAATCTGGTTTCCAATTTGGATTTGATAATTTTTCTTTTAAACCTTCATATTCACCAGAACGAACTGTGGCCAAGTTTTTTCTGTCTGATGAAGTTGCTGCATTTTCATAATAATAACCAGAAATACCCAATTCTTCACCAACTCTTTTTCCTAATTGACGAGCAAATTCGGCAGTTTCTTCCATAGAAATATTCGCAATTGGTACTAAAGGGCAAACATCTGTAGCTCCAAAACGAGGATGCTCGCCATTATGGGTTCTCATATCAATTAATTCGGATGCTTTTTTTATCAATCTAAAAGCAGCTTCAATTACATTTTTAGGTTCGCCAACAAAAGTAATTACAGTTCTATTTGTTGCTTTACCAGGATCTACATCTAATAATTTTACACCTTCAACCGTTTTTACAATGTTTGCAATGGCATTTATTTTATTGAGGTCTCTACCTTCGCTAATATTAGGAACGCATTCTATAAGTTGTTTGTTCATGATTGATGAATTTGATTACCAAATGTAAAATATTTATCAAAAATAAACTTTAAAAATTATCAATACAATAAAATTTTACTCTTATTTTAATGCTTTTGATAAAAATAAAAACCTAATAAAAAGTAAAACGAGTAAAGGAATTACAGCAATTGGGAATAATTGAACTTCCAAAACCCAAATAATAGGAATTGTCAATAGTAAAAAAGTCAAAAATATAAAGTAATATTTGATCCATTTTTGCTGATTTTTTTTGAGCATTAAAAATGCAATGATCAAATTAGGAGCAAAAGCCCATAAAAAATTGAAGTTATTTGGAGCAGTAGAATGATCTGTAAAAAACCAAAGAAAAATGATTAAAACTCCTAAAATTCCGGTTATAGAAAGGATGGTGAAATCTAACCATTTTGTTCTTTTTTTCTTTTTTAAATCAGAAAAAGTTACAAATAAACCAATGAAACAAAAGATACTAAAAATTAAAAAAGGATTGAAGAATGAAATTTCTGTTTTTTGGTCTTCAAAATCCAACAAAAGATCTTCTCTTTTAATTAAATTTTCTGGTTGGTTACGAACATATAGAATACTGTGATTAAAAATTGAATTCACATATTTTGGTAAATACATATATTGTTCTAAAGTTGCTTTTTGATCTAATTTACTACCTAAAGCTAAATTAATACCAAAATTACCCCAAGTATTCCAATGAATTTCTTTGTTCATTAATTGTCTATAAGAAAGATTTTGTTCTAAATTATCATCCATAAAACCAATCTTATCACCTAAAATGGTCGTGGTAATATCTCTTAATTTAGTAGCACAATTATTAAAATAGGGGTCGTATAAATAGGCTGCATTTTCTGGTAACGCATTATTTTCTAAATACATAAAAAATAATTGTTTTTGTTCTTGAGTTAAGTTTAAAACTTGCTGTTTTACCCAGCGTTTATCTTTTTTGTAGCTTTCTAAAAAATAGTTGAAATTATACCTCGCTAAACTGTAAAGAAGTTTTCCTTTTACAAAATTCGAATAAAAATTAGGAGCATTAAAATCGAACATTCCATAATTATAAATAACATCTATTTGTAATAATGGGTCATGAATTCTAATAGCAGCATGGCCAAAAGCTTCATATAATTCAGATCCGGGAGCGGCTGTTACGATGCTAACTTCGGAATATACAGATAGATTAATTTGTGCAATAAGAGGTTTTGAAAAGGTAAAAATAAATAGAAATAGAAGGTGTTTTATTTTCATAAATTAGTATCGTCTAAAAAAACTATAATCAAAAGTTATAGAAAAAATATTGGAATACAAAGCGTTGCCTATACTACCAATATTGGTTAATGCATAATCGATTTGCATGCCGTTGTAATTGAACCCAACACCAAAATTTGGTTGCGTAGAAAGTGATTTTCCATTGTCAAATTCGGTGATGTACTGAAAATTACCAACTCCAACGCGCAAATATGCAAGTTTGTCATAATCTAATTGAAAACCAATTGCAGGATCGATACTTCCTAATTTTGATGAAAAAATATCATTAGTTTGTTCAAAACGAATGTTTAAATCAACTTCTGTTAACAGATTTAAAAAACGCCCAATTCTAAAATCTTTGGCAACACCTACTTGTATTTTTGGTTTTGTAATTTCTGTAGTTTCTGGTAATTCTTGATTTTGACCCGGAATTGCATCTTTAATTTTATTGAATTCATCCTCATTAATTACCCAACTGTTATAGGTTGTAGTAATATCTCTGGCCATGATTCCAAATTTCCAATTATTTCTTTCAAACTGAAGACCCGCATCAAAACCAAATCCCCAAGAAGTGGCAAAATCGCCAATAATTCTTCGAATCATTTTTGCGTTTACTCCAAATTTAACATCCTTAAAAATTAAATTTCTAGCGTAGGCAAAATTAAACGCATAATCCGCAGCAGAAAACAAACTAATCCTATTGAAATCTATATTTCCTTGGCTGTCAATTAATTCTGTTGTATTTAAAATATCATCAACACCAAAACGAATTACAGAAAAACCAATTGCGTTATTTTTATCAATAGGCATTGCAAAAGCTGCATGATTGTAGTTGGCGATTCCTGCAAAATAAGAAGCATGCATCAAAGAACCTTGGTAATCTTCAATTCCAACTAAACCTGCTGGATTCCAGTAAATTGCATTTACATTATTGGTGGTTGCAACTACAGCTTTACTCATTCCTAAAGCAGCAGCATCTACACCAATATTTAAAAATTCGTTAGAATAATTTCTAAAGGATTGCGCATTTAAAAAAAGCGGAAAAGCAACTAAAAAAAGGTAAAATCTGTATTTCACAAATGATTAAAATTATTGAGAGCAAATATCTAAAAACCTACTAAAATAACTGTTGTTTTTGATAGTTATTGTTTATGAATTATCTAATTGAATGTTTTCTTTTATAAAACGAGCAATTCTGTGCTCTAACCATCTGTTTTCAGCTGGTTTAAAAGAAGTCATAAAACCACAATGACCTCCATGTTTTGTTTCCTCAAAAAAGAAAAACTCAGAGTTTTCTGCTTCCTCAAAAGGATAACATTCTCTTGATAAAAAACTATCATCTTTTGCATTAATAAGTAAAGTTGGTTTTTTTATAGTTGAAAGATATGGTTTTGAACTTGCTTTTTCCCAATAATCTTCTGGACTTTTAAATCCAAAAACAGGCACAGTATATAAATGTTCTAAGTGTTTAAATTTGGTTGCTTTAAAAAGCTTGCCTTGATCTAATTTATATTCTGGAAATTTATACGCTTTTTCTAAAATCTTATTTTTCATGGTTTTAAAAACATTTCCATAAATAATTTGTTTTTTAATTTATCCATTTCAATTTCTGCAGAACCAATATCAATAGGCACCGAAACTGCAATTCCGCCTTTAATTAAAGGCGAAATAGTAGTACTTTCTTCACCAATATATTTTAAAGTTAAATTGCCACCCAAACTAAAACCAATAATTATAATATTCTTGTAGTTATAGTTTTCTAATAGATAATTTACAACAAAACGTACGTCTTCTGTTTTTCCGCTGTGATAAGTAGAAAGCAACAAATTATCTTCACCACTACAACCTCTTAAATTAAAAGAAACAGTGTCTAAACCTTCATTATTTAAATGATTAACATTTGAAGCAATGTATTTAGAATCAGAACTGCCTTCTAAACCATGAATTAATAAAACGATGGTTTTAGAACCTACAAGAGAAAAATCTAAATCAATAAAATCATGATCCCAAGTTGTAATTCTTTTTCTTGTATAACTTGCTTTGTCTTTCATAAAAAGCGGTCTGTAAGTAGTATTAAAATAACCGTTTCTAAAAGGAATTGTTGGTAGAAAATTTGAAGAAAAAACAGGCATAGTTTTTTTATTTTATACAAATATGACAAAAAAATAGCTATTTAGAAAATTAGCTAATTTTGATTGCTTATTTTTGTTATCGAAAACACGTACTATGAGCTTAGGAAAACACATTCCAAATTACATAACCTTAGGAAATTTATTTGCTGGATCAGTTGCCGTTATCTTTGCAGTTGAAGGAGATTTTAAAACAACAGCAATTTTTGTACTGATTGGAATTATTTTTGATTTTTTTGATGGATTTACAGCCAGATTAATGGGAGTGACTGGTGAATTGGGTAAGCAACTTGATTCTTTAGCAGACATGGTAACAAGTGGTGTTGTGCCAGGGGTTGTCATGTTTAAATTAATACAAAGTAATTTAATTGCAGACAATTTATTAGAAGTAAAAGCGAACCAAATATTAGATGTGCCTCTTATTGGTTTAATTTTAACGATGGCTGCCTGTTTAAGATTGGCAAGATTTAATTTAGATACAAGACAAACAGACTCATTTATAGGATTACCAACACCGGCAATGTCTTTATTTGTAATTTCATTACCGTTGATTCAAATGAATACAGACATTGTATTTGTAAAAGATTTAATAAGTAATAACTATTTTTTAATAGCTTTAACTTGGGTATTAAGTTTTTTAATGAATGCGGAAATGCCTTTGTTTTCTTTAAAGTTTAAAGAATACTCATTAAAAAATAATTATATCAAATACTTTTTTCTTTTAGCTTCGGTACTATTACTTGTTACTCTTAATTTTCTTGCGGTTCCTTTAATTATTATGTTGTACATTCTTTTGTCTATTATAAAAAATAGGTTTTTGTAAATTAATTCACCTATGAAATCAGCTGAAATCCCCCAAAACGAAGAAGAAAGGTTAAAAGTTTTAAATGGATATTCTATTTTAGATACTTTACCTGAAGACGAATATGATGCCATTACTAAAATTGCATCTGCTATCTGTAATACCCAGATTGCTCTAGTTTCTATAATTGATAAAAATAGACAATGGTTTAAATCTGCTCATGGTGTAAATGCTACAGAAACTCCTAGAGATGTTTCTTTTTGTGCGCACAGTATTTTAAATCCTAATGAATTGTTTATAATTAATGACGCTACTAAAGATGAGCGTTTTTTTGATAATCCTTTAACTATAAACGAACCGAATGTAATTTTTTATGCAGGAGCTCCTTTAAATAGTTCTGAAGGCTTTCCACTAGGCACTTTATGTGTTATAGATAATAAACCTAAAGTACTAACCGAAAATCAAAAAGAATCGTTATTACTGCTCTCTAAACAAGTAGTAGTTCTTTTAGAACTAAGAAAAAAAAATAAAGAATTAGAAGCGTCTAATAAAAAAGTAAAAGAGCTTAACATGCAGTTAAATGACTTTGCTTTTAGGTTAACACATGATTTAAAATCGCCAATAAACGGAATAAATTTTTTATTGAATGTTTTAAAAGAAGATCATAGTGCACTTTTTAAAAATACAGAAGCAGAAGAGCATTTAAATTTAATATCCAACCGAATTGTTTATGTAGATAATTTAATAAGTGAAATTTTAAAGTACTCTAAAGTAACTAGTGAAAACATCATTTATGAAGATTTAAATGTAAAAGAACTTTTAGATCAAATTATTGATACTATTGATTTCCAGAATAAAATATTCTTTGACACATCTAATTTAGATTTCTCTATTTTTACCTCAAAAATAGGGCTTTTACAGATTTTTCAAAATTTAATTTCTAACTCTAGAAAGTTCTGTGATGAAGAAAAATCTATAATTACTGTTAGTTTTAAAGAAGAAGCCGATAAATATTTTTTTACGTATCAAGATAATGGTCCTGGAATTGAAGAAAAATATTGGGAAAAAGCTTTTACGTTATTCGAAACATTAGGAGCTTCTGATGGCAGCAATAACAATACAGGTATTGGTTTAGCTACTATAAAAGCTATTATTAAAAGATTAGGCGGTAAGATTTATTTACAACAGAGACCCGATCATAAAAAAGGTGTCAGCTTTTGTTTTTACATTGCTAAAAGAAA
>TARA_R110001606_G_scaffold261206_5_pt1 | contig 42636 bp, 39 predicted proteins | sample TARA_R110001606 | Tara Oceans TARA_R110001606 (sample SAMEA4398315) | marine metagenome | biome: Polar Biome; feature: [SRF] surface water layer (ENVO:00010504); material: water (ENVO:00002006), including particulate matter (ENVO:01000060) such as... | depth 5 m
CTTCCTTCTCTTCATAAAAAAGAGGCGCTTCGCTCCGGCCTACGGCCCGCACTTCGTGCGTTCACCCGCTGCGCGGGATGTGTTTACTTTCTTGGAGAAGCAAGACCAGCCGCTTGCGGCTGGAACGCCGAAGGCGGCCCGAAGGGTGAGTGGCAACGCCACGAATCAAGTAAAACGCCCAACAGGGCGTCAACAGCGGTAGGAGATGTCTTCTCACGGTCATTGCTCTTGCAGGACACCATAGAATCTCCTACGGCGGCCTAAAGGGCCTCAGCGGCGAAGGGGGGAAGGGTTCGGTAAAAACCGATTCCCGCCAGCCTATTTTTTCTTGGCGGCTTTCTCTTTGAAGGCGGCGATGGCGGTTTTCGATTCTTCGCTGTCCATGCACAGCTGCTGGGCAATGGCTTCCTGCTCGACGGTTTCGGCGAAACGGTTGTTGGCGGCGGCGCGCAGCAGCTTCTTGGCTTCGGCGTTGGCCAGCGCGGAACGCTGGGCGAGCTCGGCGGCCCAGCTGGCGGCGGCGGCGTCCAGCTCCGTTACTGGCAGCACTTTATTGGCGATGCCGATTTGCAGGCATTGCTCGGCGCTCAGGCTGCCGCCCTCGACGATCAGCTGAAACGCGCGCTGATAGCCCAGGTGCTGATAGAGCAGCCAGGTGGCGCCACCATCGGGGACCAGGCCGATGTGGCTGAAGGCCATGTAGATGCGCGCCTCGTCGGCCATCATCACCAGGTCACAGTTCATCAACAAGGCCGCGCCGACGCCGGCGGCGACGCCCGGCGCCACGCCGATCACCGGCAACGGCGAACGGGCGATCTTCTCCAATAACGGCCGGTAACCCTGCAGCAGCTCATCCACCACGCTGTGGTTTTCGGATTTCGGCTCGGTGAGATCGGCGCCGGCGGAAAAGCCCCGCCCGGTGGAGCCGAACACAATCACCTTGATCGCCGGGTCCCGTTCGGCCCGGTCAAAGGCGTCGATCAGCGCCCGGCGCAACCCGGGCGTAAAGGCGTTGAGCACTTGGGGGCGATTCATGCGCAACGTCGCCACCGCGCCGTCCACCCGATACTCAACCAGTTGTTCTTCACTCATTGCGTTCTCCTTAATGTCTGCCCAAAAGCCGGGCTCGCCGATGCGGTGCCAAACCCCCATTATTCGAGCCTTGCGCGCCGCTGGCGTCGTCCAATGCGACGAATCCGCCGACGCGAACGCCCGCCTTTTCGTCGCAACCGACGATTGTCCCCCGGCGGGCTCTGGCCAATCATGACAGCCTTGATCACTGCGACAGGAGCACGGCGCCATGACGGAGACCCGGGTACGTACGGTACAACAACTGTTCGATCTTAGCGGCAAGACCGCTTTGATCACCGGCGGCTCCCGTGGCCTGGGCCTGCAAATGGCCGAGGCCCTCGGCGAGGCCGGCGCCCGGCTGGTGATCACCGCGCGCAAGGAAGGCGAGCTGCAGCAGGCTTGCGCGCATTTGCGCGAGGCCGGCATTCAGGTAACGCCGATGGTCACCGATCTGGCCCGCGAAGAGGAAGTGTTGAGCCTGGCGGAGCGCGCGCTGGAAACCCTCGGCCAGGTGGATATTCTGGTCAATAACGCCGGCGCCACCTGGGGTGGCGCGGCGGAAGATTACCCGCTGGAAGGCTGGGACAAAGTGATGACGCTGAACCTGCGCCATCTTTTTCTGCTGACCCGGGAGATCGGCCGGCGCAGCATGATCCCGCGCCGCTACGGGCGGGTGGTCAACATCGCCTCCAATGCGGCCCTGGGCGGCAACCGGGAATTCATGCAGGCGGTGGGCTACAACACCAGCAAAGGGGCGGTGGTGACCTTCACCCGGGCACTGGCCGCTGAATGGGGTGCTTACAATATTACCGTCAATGCCATCGGCCCCGGGGTGTTCCCCAGCAAGATGTCCCGCTATCTTACCGAACGGCATGGCGTCGACGACCTCGCCGCGCGCGTGCCACTGAACCAGGTCGGCGACGAAGAAGGCCTGAAAGGCGCCGTATTATTGTTCGCATCCGATGCGGGCAAGCACACCACCGGCCAGTTCCTGCTGGTGGACGGCGGCGCCTCGGCCATGATCGCCGGCTGATTGTCGCGGCACTGATTGCCATTGATCACGCCAATCATCGCGCCAACCATTGAAATTCGCGACCGGGCACCGTTTGCCCGGCCGCCCGCCACGGGGCCACGGCCCTGCCTTTATCCAGTTGCATCACTCGGGAGCCATCATGCAAATCCCCAGCTTTCAAACCCTGGAACTCCAGGTCGAGGACGGCATCGCCACCCTCTTTCTGAATCGTCCTGACCGGATGAACGCTTTTACCCGTGAAATGAAAGACGAGCTGATCGCCGCGTTCGATTTCACCGACGCCAGCGATGAAGTGCGCGCCGTGATCGTCACCGGCAAGGGCCGCGCCTTCTGCGCCGGCGCCGACTTGTCTTCCGGCGGCGACACCTTTGATTACAAGAAGCGCGGCGGCGAAGGCGCCAACCCGGACGACGCCCACCGCGATGGCGGCGGCCAGGTGTCACTGCGCATTCACCGCAGCCTCAAGCCGGTGATCGCCGCGGTGAACGGCGCGGCGGTGGGCGTGGGCATCACCATGCAATTGCCGATGGACGTGCGCATGGCCTCCGAGGACGCCAAGTTCGGCTTCGTCTTTTCCCGCCGTGGCATCGTCAACGAAGCGGCTTCGTCCTGGTTCCTGAGCCGTGTGGTGGGCATCTCTTCGGCGCTGGAGTGGTGCTTCTCCGGCCGCGTGTTCAGTGCCGCCGAGGCCAAGGAGCGCGGCCTGGTGCGTTCCGTGCACAAAGCCGATGAGCTGTACCCGGCGGCGGTGGCGCTGGCCCGTGAGTTCGCCGATCAGACCGCGCCGGTGTCGGTGGCGGTGATCCGCCAAATGATCTGGCGCATGGCCGGCGCGGAAACGCCGATGCAGGCGCACCAGATGGACAGCCGCGCGATGAAATCCCGTGGCGCCTCCGAAGACGTTAAGGAAGGGGTCACCTCATTCCTGGAAAAACGCCCGGCGAAGTTCCCGGACCAGGTCTCCAAGGACCTGCCCGACTTCTTCGACTGGCAGAGCGAGCCGCCGTTTAAATAATCGGCTGAGCGGCTGAGCGGATAACGTGCTAGCCCTCTCCGGCGACATCCCGGGGTCGCCCGCGACGGTGTGGATGGCGCTTCTACCGGGCTACGAAGCCGCTGTGGGAGCGGTCCTTGACCGCGAACCGGCGCAGCCGGGGGGAGCGCCAGCCCCGGCCATGCTTTATCTACCGCGAAGGCCCGAAGCAGTGTGCGCTCGGGCCATCCGTGGCCACCATCAACCTGGAGATGGTTATGAACGACACCGCCAACAGTGTCAGTGAGGCCCTGGCCACGCGCCGTTCGGTGCGCGGTTTTCTGGATAAACCGGTGGATGGCGCGCTGCTGCGCGATCTGCTGGAGAAAGCCGCGCGCGCCCCGTCGGGGGGCAACCTTCAGCCCTGGCACCTGCATGTGGTGGGCGGCGAGCGCATGAAGGCCCTGAAGGCTCTGGCCTGGGAACGGGTCGCGGCGCGGCCCGGCGGCGAAGACACCGAGTACGACGTGTATCCGAAAAACCTGGTGGCGCCCTACCGGGACCGCCGTTTTCAGGTTGGCGAAGACATGTACGGGCTGCTCGGCATTCCCCGTGAAAGCAAGGCCGCCCGCCTGCAATGGTTCGCCCGCAATTTTCAGTTTTTCGGCGCGCCGGTGGCGCTGTTCTGCTATGTGGACCGGCGCATGGGCCCGCCGCAGTGGTCCGACCTGGGCATGTACCTGCAATCACTGATGTTGCTGTTGCGTGAGGCGGGCCTGCACAGCTGCCCTCAGGAATGCTGGTCGCTTTACCCCCGCACCATCGCCGAATTTGTTGGCGCCCCGAATGAACAGATGTTGTTTACCGGCATGGCGATCGGCTACGAAGACCCGGATGAGCCGGTCAACCAGCTGCGCTCACGGCGCGCCCCCTTGGATGAAATCGCCCACTTCCACGGTCTGTAAACGCCTCCGGGCGGGGTATACGGTCCGCGACGACATATCTTGCAACACATTGTCGCGGACTTTTCCGTGGGATTTCCCCTCCAAATGATGACATCAGTCACAATCCCATCACCAACGTGAACAAATGTTCTCATTCCTATGGAGATCATTTTTTACGCGCCCGCGCTGTTTCATTTTTCCGCTCCTCGCCCGCCAGCCCAATAATTACGCGGCATCAACATACCGAAGAGTATCTTTACAGGCTGTAAACATTTTTTTGTTTTATAACTACGCCACCACTAGTGTTCACATCATACCGAAGGGTGAGTCTCCGGAAGTCGGCGCAAGCCCTTGGCGCGCCAGTATTTATGGGCCTCAGACTATTGCTTCCGCGAACACAGGGGCTCTAAGATAGCCTTCGACTTAAGCGTAATGGATACGTGAATATTCGTGCTTTACGCTAAGCGTTAAGTGGTTCCGTCAACGACCAAAATGAAATGACGGGCCGCTCGGGAGATATTGCTCTTGGATGGGCAAAGAAGAGGGTACTTAAACCTGTCGCTATGTTTTGAGGTCTGTCACGCCTCGTTAGCGGCCCGAGGTCAGGGAACGCCGTTACCCACCCTCTCAATACCAATAAACCTCGAAGAAACAGGAAAAAAACAATGGCACTTAAGTGGACCGCTAAATCCAATGGGGCGCTGGCAAACAGTGCCAACGTTCAACCCAAACTCTCTCTTCAGCGCCTCGGCCAAGCCATCGGCCTGTGCTCCGTGGTCGGTGCCGCCGCTCTGCTGTCACCCACCGCTCACGCTCTGAAAACCGATTTCGGCATGGAATACCGTGCCACCGCCTTCGCCAGCGGCTCCGATGCTTTCGAAACTCTCGGCGGCAGCGACAGCGACACCGGTTTCGGCCAGCTGATCCGCGTCAAGGGTAACTTCCTCGACGAGGAAACCGGCATTTCCGTGTACACCAGCGTTGAGCTGGCCGGCGACCGCTGGACCGGCGACGACCGCAAATACGGCACCACCAACGACCAGTCCTTCAACAGCACCAGCCGCGGCGACAACGTGCGTCTGGACCTGGGCTACCTGCAGATCCCGGTGGGCCACACCGTGTTCCGCGTGGGCCGTCAGGCCACCAGCTACAACAACTGTTTCCTGGTGTGTGACGACCGTCGTGACCGGATCATCATGATCCAGCCGTTCAGCAAGACCCTGTCCGTGGTGCTCGGTTACGACCGCCGCCAGGACAGCACCCCCTTCGAGCACCAGGACAACGGTGACATGATGAACCTGGGTGTGATCACCAAACTGGGTGACTGGGACCTGGGCCTGCTGTACGTGAAGTGGATGAACAACTACGAAGGCACCGTCGGTGTGGCGCCGACCCCGTATGTTCTGCAGAACGTGGATCTGTTCTCCGGTTATCTGTCCGGCGACCTGCTGGGCCTGGCCAAGGCCACCGTCGGCTTTAACTACTTCATGAACGGCAACGTGGAAAACCCGGTGGATAACGTTTATTTCACCGATAAGTCCCCGTCCGCCTATCTGCGCTTGACCCAGAGCTTTGGCGTCATCGACGCGGGTCTGCAGTACGTCACCTCCAAGGATGGCGGCCTGATCTCTCCTGGCTTCGACACCTACTCCAGCCTGATCAACTCCAACCCGGAAGCCACCGCCAGCGCCACCAGCATGTATCGCATGGGCGGCACCCTGGGCCGCGAGGATTTCGACGAGAACCTGATCATCGGCAAGGCCACCTGGAACCTGACGCCGAAGTTCGCGATCACCGGCGCCGTGGGTAACCTGGACATCGACAACGGCACCGACAGCGACGACAGCATGGTCTACGACCTGCAGCTCAGCTACCAGGCCAATAAGGCTCTGCGCACCTGGCTGTCCGTGGGCATGATCGAGAAGAACGACGCTGGCGCCCTGACCGGTAACGACCTGGTCGGCTCCCTGGCCGGCGCCGACTTCTCCGACGACGACGTCAAAGCCGCCAGCCTGAACATGTCGGTGAACTTCTAAACCGATTGCCTTTCGGGGCATCAGGTACGGCAACAAAACGAATCGGGGTGGCGCAAGCCACTCCGATTCTTTTGTTTTAAGGAGCCGCTGGACAATCCACCCCGCCGTTGCGCACACTCACCAGTTGCGTTTATGCGTCTTGATACTACGGGAAAGCCCCCATGACCGATTTCACCCCCAAGCAGGCGCTGCTCGGCGCCCTGATCGCCGCCCTCGCTCTCGGCGGCTGCGCCACCACCGATTCCGATGCCCGACAAGCCGTCGAAATGGTCGATTCCGAAGCCGCGCTCGATACCCCCCAACCGGACTGGGACACGCCGTTCTGGGAGCGCTTCTCCAAGAGCGACAACAGCGCTCAGGCCAACGCCAGCACGCAGGCTTTTCAGCGCCGCGACGAACCGCTCAATAACGTCGGTGTTCTGATCGAGGGCAACGTCAACAATGCCGACGCCTTCATGGCCGCGTTGCGCGACGGCGCGCCGCAACACGGTTTCGTGATCGTGCCGCCGGGCACCTTGCGCGAAGCCATGAACAACACCCAGGGCTGCGGTTCGTCCGCCGGTGACAGCGGCTGCCTCGCCGGGCTCGCCATTTACCCCGGTGTGCGCCTGCTGGCGAACGTCAAAGCCAACGGTCAAGGCGGCCTGGATGTGACGCTGCGCGACACCACCCGGGACAACAGCGCCAGCGCCACCCTGAACGCCGCCAGCGAACAATCCGCCGGCGCCCTGCTGGACGAGCTGGAAGCCCGCGCCGGCTCCGCGCGCTGGTCGGTGAAAGCCTTTGACGGCGGCGATGGCCACCTCTACATCAGCGCCGGTCGTCGCAATGGTCTGGACCTGGGCACCGAACTGCAAGTCCGCCAGCCCGGCACGCCAATCCGCACCCCCGCCGGCCAGGTGGTGGCCTGGCGCCCCGGCGCCGTGTCCGGCACCGTGAAAGTGACCCAATGGGTGGGTGAAGGCATGTCCGTGATCGAAACCGTCTCCGGCACCGCCCCCACCGCCAGCGACTGGCTGACTCTGCCCAGGGAATAACCGGCGGGGAACAGGTTGCAGGGAACAGCGGGGCCCGCGCCGGAGTTAAATTCTGGTGTGGGAGCGGTCCTTGACCGCGAATCGGCTCTGCCAGGCCCGCCTCGCCTTCGGCTCGGTTCGCGGTCAGGGACCGCTCCCACAGCGGCGCTGTAGCAAAGTTTTTCCTGCGCCGTGGCGCGGGCGCCTGCCGGCCCCGTCAGCCTTCCCCGCGCTGTTCCTGTTCCCTCCCAACCTGTTCCCGCCTCAGGGCCGCCGCTGCATCCGATACAACCCGCCCTTGGCGTCGGCGGTGAAGTAAAGATCGCCGTTGGCGGCTTCCACCACGTCGTTGAAGACACCAGTGGGCGGCAGTCCTTTAAGAGCCGGCAGGCCCAACGGCAGTTTGCTCGCCAGTACCCGGCTGTCGCCATTTTCCGGGTCCACTTCAAGAAGCTGCTTTTTGCCGGTTTCCATTACCAGCAACTTGCCCTCACGGGTCAGGTCGATGCCTTCGGGCAGAGACAGGTCATCGCGAATCAGCGTTTTTGACCAGTCCTCAACGGTGATCGCCCACAATTTTCCCGCGGCGGTGCTCAAGTAAACTTTGGCGCCATCCTTACTGATGGCCATGCCCGCCGGCGCCGACAGCCCCTTGACCACAACATTGCGTTTCTTGCCTTGCTCGCCGCTGACGCGAACCAGAGTTCCGGTGGCCAGTTCCGCCACCAGCAGGTCGCCATTGCCCAGCCGCACCACATCGTGGGGCGCCTGGAAATCATGCAGGCTGCGCTTGAGCGTCAGGGTGTCACGATCAAATTCCTGCACCGTGCCGGTGGCCCAGCTGGAAAGCACCACGGTGTCGTTGTCGGCCCAGGCGTTCATCGGGTATTCCAGTTTCGAGGCCCACATGCGCGCCGCTTCGCCCACGTTTCCGCTGGCGGTGTCGTAGGTGCGGAAGGCAAAAATATCGGCGATGTAAACGGTATCGCCGACCACCGCCAAACCGGCCGGCGCGGCCAGCTTGCTGCTCACCAGGGTGCGCGTTTTGCCCGTGTCCGGGTGGATCTCCTGGATCGAATCGTCGGCCATGTTGGAGACATAAATCAGGTTACGCTGGCGGTCGATGGCCAGGTTATCCAGGGACGGTTTCAAGGTGGCGACCACGGTTTTCTCACCGCTGTCCACGTTCACCCGGATCAGTTCACCGGTTTCACTGTCGACCACGAACAACCGGCCCTGCCCATCGAAATTCACCGCCGCCGGTGTTTTGAAGCCCTTCGCCACGGTCTCCATGTCGCCGCTGTCCACATCCAGGCGCACCACTTTGCCCTTGAACCAGAGCGGGCCGTAAAGCTTGCCGTCGGGTCCGAAATCAAAGCCGTTCAAGCCCCCCATGCCCTCCTTGATTTTGCGGGGCGGGGTTTCACCGGTGCGGTCGATCTCATAGAGCGCGTCGCCAAGAAACACCCGCGAGGCAAACAGACGGCCTTCTTTGTTGTAGGCCAGCGAATTGATCCCCGGCAAACCCAAAGCGGCGTCGCGCACCTGACCGTCGGCGGAGCGGATACGAAGCGTGCCGACCAGATAGGAGGTCCAGGCCATCTCGCCGTCCGGGCCAAACGCCAGGTCGTCCGCCATGCCGTCGCCCGGGCCTTCGAACACCGACACCTTGCCGGTTTTGCGGTCCACCAGAGACAGGGATTGACCGACCACGCTGCCGGCCATCAGCCGGCCCTGGCCGTCGATGCCCAGACCGTGCACGCCGAGAAACGGCACCGGCCCGACCACCGTCTTGGGGGCGGCGTACCCGCCGGCCATCGCCTGGCTGGCGCTGACCACACTGCCCGCCAACATCAACGCCACCGACAGCGCCCGCCAATGCGTTAGCGACGACTGCAACTTCATAACCGACACTCCCTGGTCCTTCACTGCCGCGAATGGCGTCGCGCGGCCACGGCCGGGGAGCAACCCTCTTGTGCCACCGGTGCGACGCCGGAACGCCCTATCCTAGGGCAAAAGCGTGCTCCGGACAGCGTTTGCAGCCGGTCATTGTTTGTCAAAAATGATCAAATGCCGGGCAGACGATTGAGCCAGCGCTGGCCCCGATTGGACGCAATGCCGTCGGCCCAGCGGGTGGTTTCCGGCAGCCGGTAGCGGGTGGTGCAGTGCATCACCAGCGCCACCGCGGTTTGCAGGCAGACGCGATGGCCCGGGGAAACAAACAAGGGCTTGGTGCCCTCCCGAGTGCGCAGCACCGCGCCGATGGTGTCACCGCGATCACGCAGCGGCGTCCAGTCACCACGGCCTTCCGGCACCTCACCGTGTCGCCCGGTCAAACGGCTCTTGCCCACCCCCACGGTGGGCAGGCCGGTGAGCACACCCAGATGCGAGGCAATGCCCAGGCGGCGCGGATGGGCAATGCCCTGGCCATCGCACAGCAACACATCCGGTGTCACCGGCAACGCCTGCAAGGCGTGCAGAATCACCGGGCATTCGCGGAACGACAATAAACCCGGCACATAGGGAAACGACACCGGCAGCCGCGCCAGCGCATGCTCCAATGGTTCCAGGGTGGCGTAGTCGAGCACCACCACCGCCGCCCGCGCCACCGTGTTGTCTTGCTCAAAGCCCACGTCCACACCAGCCACGGTGCGCGGCGGCGGCAGATCGTCATGCCGTATCACTTGGCCGGCGGTTTCGATTTGCAGGGCGCGGGCGCGGGCCGGCGTCATATCGGCCCATTGCTGTTGCAGTGTCTCGGCACTGATGGCCATGCTGGCTCCTTCGAACGGACAGTCAGGCGTCAGCGTAGCATGTCAGCGGCTGTCCACCAGCAGCCCCAGCCAGTCGGTGTCGTCGCGCTCCCTGTCCTGCATCTCCAGACGGGCCAGCGTCTGCAAGTGGATTTCCGAGGGGCCGTCGTAAATGCGGAAGGCGCGCATGTCGGCGAGAAAATCCGCCAACGGTGTGTCTTCCATCATGCCGGCGCCGCCGAACACCTGAAGCGCCCGGTCCGCCACCTTGAAGCAGCTTTCCGAGACCGCGTATTTGATCATCGAGATGGAACGGCGGGCCCCGCGGTCACCAAGCCGGTCGAGCTGGTCGGCGCTGTCCAGGGTCAGCAGGCGGGCCTGGTTCAGTTCGATCCGCGACAGTGCGATCCACTCGCGCACCTTGTCCCGCTCGATCACCGGTTTGCCAAAGGTGTTACGGGTTTCGGCGCGACGGATCAGTAATTTCAGCGCCACTTCGGCGGCGCCGATGCTGCGCATGCAGTGGTGAATGCGGGCCGTCGCCAGGCGCACCTGGGCGGCGGCGAAGCCCTTGCCGCGCTCACCCACCAGGTTGGTTTTCGGTACCCGCACCCGGTCGAGTTTCACTTCCGCCTGCGGGCTCCAGCGGCGCCGGGCGCCAAGAATATTGTATTGGCGCACCACTTCGAAGCCCGCTGCGTTGGTGGGCACGATCACCGCACTGTGCTGGTCGGTGCGCGGCGCGTCCGGGTCGGTGACGCCGATCAACACCACATAGTCCCAGTTGCGCAGGTTGGAGTTGCCGACGAACCATTTGCGGCCTGTGATCACGAAGTGGTCGCCGTCTTCCGTGATCGAGCAGGCGATGTTGCGCGCGTCCGAGGAGGCCACGTCCGGCTCGGTCATGGCGAAGCTGCTGGCCACCTTGCCTTCCAGCATCGGCTTCAACCATCGCGCCTTTTGCGCCTCGGTGCCGAGCTTCTGCAGCATTTCCATATTGGGCAAATCCGGGGCGTGGCAATTGAACACCTCCGGTGCCCAATGCACCCAGCCCAGGGTTTCGGCCACCGGCGCGAATTCCAGGTTGCTCAGGCGCGTGCCCGGGGCACCCTCCGGCAGCTCCGGCAAGCCCAGGTTCCACAGGCCCTCGGCCCGGGCCTGCTCACGCAGATCATCCAGTAGCGCCGGGCGGTACTCGCCGGTCGCTTCTTGAGCCTGGCGGTGCAGCGCGGCGCACTGCGGCAGAATCCGCTCTTTCATGAAACGTTCAACGCGCCGCTGAATTTCCGATTGCTGGCTTTGCATGGTCGCTCCCCGGTTCATTCGCCTTTAAAGCGTGCTTTGCGTTTTTCCAGAAAGGCGCTGGCGCCTTCCAGGAAATCGTCGGACACAAAGGTGCGCGCCGCGGTTTCGCGCTCTTCGTCCAGGCGTTCGGAAAGACCGGCGGCGAGATCGGCGAACTGGCGCTTGATGTACGCCTGAGCCAGCGGCGGGCCGGCGGCCAAACGCTCGGCATGGCGCATCGCCACCGCCAGCGCCTCGCCTTTGTCGGCACGCACATCCACCAACCCGATCCGCATGGCGTCGTCCAGATTCACTTCTTCACCGGTGAGCAGAATGCGCCGGGCAGGGCCGGTGCCGACCCGGAACGGCAATGACCACATCAACGAGCCATCCGGTGCCGCGCCAACGCGAATCTGCGCGGCGCAGAAGCGCGCGCCGTCGGCGGCCACCATCAGGTCGCAGGCGGCGGCCAGCCCCAGGCCGGCGCCGAAGGCCGGCCCTTCCACCGCCGACACATAGAGTTTGTCCGAGGTGAGAATGCGTTCCAGCAACGGGCCACCGCCTTTAAGCCGCTCGCGGATCTTGTCGAGATCGCGGATCTTGCGCAGCGCGTCCAGGTTGCCGCCGGCCGAGAACACCCCGCCACTGCCGGTGAGCACGAACACGCGCAGGGCGGCGTCGTTCTCGAAGCGTTCGATGGCGGCCAGCAGACCGTCGCGCACGCCGGGGGCGCCCATCGAGTTGCGCATTTCGAAGGCGTTGATGGTGACCACCGCCACCGCGCCCCGGGTTTCCATCAATACCGCTTGGTCAGTCATCTCTCTATACCTCCAGGGTGGCCAGATAAAGGCCGCCGTTATGAGCCGCATCGCCGAACAGCCGGCTGAGCGCGTTGACGCGCAACAGATAGCGGCCGATGCCCAGTTCCTGGGTCATGCCGATGCCACCGTGCATCTGAATCGCTTCCCGGCAAACGTGATCGCCCACCGGCACCGCCAGCGCCAGCGCCGCGTAGGCGTCGCCGTGGGCCGGGTTTTCGGCCAGGCTCTGGCAGGCGCCGGCCACCAGTGAACGCAGCATTTCCAGCTCCGCGTGCAAATCGGCGGCGCGGTGCTGCAACGCCTGGAAGCGGCCGATCACGGTACCGAACTGCTCGCGAATGCGCAGGTAATCCAGTGTGCGCTCAAGCGCGCCTTCACAGGCCCCCAGCGTTTCCGAGGCAGCGGCCAGGGCGCCGGCGGCCAGCGCCGCGTCCAGGGCGGTTAGGGCGGCGTCGCCGCGGGCCAGGATCGCGTCGTCGCTTACCGCCACCGCGTCCAGATACACGGTCGCCAGAGAGGTACCATCGAACGCGGCGTAGGATTCCACGCGCAGCCCGGAGCTGGCGGCGTCGACGACCAACAGGGCGGGTGCGTCATCAAGCCGGCAGGAAACCAGCACATGCTCGGCGATGCCGGCGTCCATGACCGCTCGCTTGCAGCCGCTCAAACTCAGGCTGTCGCCGGAGCGGCTGGCCTGCGCTTCGATAAGCCGATGATCGTAACCGGCGTCGCTTTCCAGGGTGGCCAGGGTCAGCGTCACGGCGCCGCCGGCCAGTTGCGCCAGCAAAGCGTCGCGTTTGGGGCCCGCCGGCGCATGCGCCAGCGCGGTGCCGGCCAGAACCTGGGAGGCCAGGAAAGGCGCGCGCACTTGATGCCGCCCGAAGCGCCGACACAGGATCGACAACTCGGCGGGGCCCATGCCACCGCCGCCGGCGGACTCGGGCAGCGCCAGGCCAAGCAGGCCGAGCTCGTTGAGTTCGTTCCATAACGTACCGCCCGCCACCTGGCTGGACAGCGTGTTCATTTCCCGGCGCGGGTCCCATTGCTTATCCAGCAGGCGCGCCACGGTGTCATCAATAAGCTGCTGTTCTTCAGTCGGTATAAAACCCATGGATCACCTCAAAGATCGAGCACGTGCTTGGCAATAATGTTGCGCTGCACTTCATTGGAGCCGGCGGCGATGGCCGGGCCACGCAGGTAGTAACGGGATTCCGCCACGTAGCGGGCGTCACCGCCCGCATTGAGAACGTCACGCGGGTGCTCGTCGTAGGCACTGTCCGCCGCCAGGCCGTCAATGCCGGCGACATCCAGAATCGCCTCGTCCACGGCCTGGTTAATGGCCACCCCTTTCAGGTTCAGTGACGACGCGAACACGCCAATGCGGCCGTCCTGGATCAGCATTTCCAGGCCGCGACGGGTGGCGTATTCCAGGGCTTTGACCTGCACCGCCAGATGGGCGATGCGCGCGTGTATATCGGGGCGTTCATACAAGCTGCCGGAGCGGTCCCGATTGGCTTTCGCCAGTGCCAGAAGGCGGCCCAGTTTGCGGCGCGCCTCGGCGTGGCGCGAGGTGGCCAGGCGCTCGTGTTCGAGCAGCGCCTTGGCGGTGGTCCAACCGGTATTCTCTTCGCCGATGCGCTGGTCCACGGGCACGCGCACATCGTCGAAGTTGACCTGATTGAGAATGTGCGCGCCGTAGAAATGGCGGATCGGCTCAACGCTGACCCCCTCGCTGCGCATGTCCAGCAACAGAAAGGAAATGCCTTTCTGCTTCTTCACCTCGGTGTTGGTGCGCACCAGGCAGAACATCCAATCCGCGTACTGTGCGTAGCTGGTCCAGATCTTGGCGCCATTGATGCGGTAGTGATCGCCGTCGCGGACCGCTCGGGTACGCAGAGACGCCAGGTCGGAACCGGCGGAGGGCTCCGAGTAACCCTGGCACCACCATTGGTCCATATTCAAAGCGCCGGGCAGAAAACGTTCCTTTTGCGCCTCGGTGCCGTACTCAAGAAGAATCGGACCCAGCATGCGCATGTTGAAGGCCGGCACCCCGGGCGCGCCCGCCAGCGCCATTTCCTCTTCGAACACAAAACGTTTTTCCAGGCTCCAATCCGTGCCACCCCAGCGCTTGGGCCAGTGCACCGCGCCCCAGCCTTGCGCCACCAGCTTGCGCTGCCAGGCGATCGTCTCGGCACGGCTGGCATCCCGACCCTGCGCCATCTTGAGACGGATCTGCTCGGGTACTTCGCTGGCCACGAATTCGCGAATCTCTTCACGAAAGCGGCCTTCCTCCTGTCGAGACATGATCGACATGATCGTTCCTCCTGCTGTCAAAGGGCCAAGCGGAGCGGCCCACGGCATTGCCGGTACGCTCCGCAAAAAAAAGCCGGCATGGGGATGCCGGCGAAAAAAAGCGCGCGAGACGGGAGTGACTCAACTTGGACGGGGAGAGCATCCGCGCCGATTTCCAGCCATTCCCGTGGCGGCGTGCCGAAGCACGCCACCGGGACCGTTTTCCCGCGCGCCCTGTTCAGCGCTGCCTCAGAATTTCAGTTGCGCGCCCACCGAGACCGACCAGGGGTCACGACCGGGCAACGTGGCGAGCTTGTCGCCATGGGCATAATCCACACCACGGTAGGAGGCGTTCTCGCCGTTCTGGGTGGTGGTGTACATGGCGTGCAGAAGCACCGCATCGCTGAGCTGGTGGAACAGGCCCACGCTGTACTGGTCGGCTTCATCGTCGCCCACCTTCGATTCCTCGGCGTGGTTCCACTGGCCCACGGCGGTCCAGCGCGGCGCCAGGGTGTAGTTGACCTGCAGGCCATAGGCTTCGCGGTCCAGGGCATCGAAATCATCTGGCGTGATGTCTTCGTAAACGGCGCCGAGAGTCAAAGCACCGAAATCGTACTTGGCGAACCCACGATAGGCGTCCAGCGCGCCGGTGCCGAAGGCGTCGGCGTAATGAATGAACGCACCACTGAGCTGCAACGCACCCGGCTTCCAATCGACCCAGCCGCTGTAGCTTTCGCGGTCGTTGTCATCCACCGCATTGACCGAGCCGGCCTGATCGGAGGAGTACTGCAGTGCCAGCGAGACGTTGCCGAGGCGTGCCTTCCAGTTCAGGCTATTGGAACCGAACAGATCAAGCCGGCCGCCGGCGCCGGCCGCCGACGTGCCGAGAATGGCGTGGGAATCGCCCACCGTGGTATTGAAATAGCCCAGGTAAGAAACACCCAGGTTCTTGAACGGCGTGTTCATACGGCCGATCAGAAAAGTCCCTGCCGGAGTATCAAAGCCCAGGAAGCTGTCGCGGGTGGTCCACACGTCACCACTGTCCACGTCGTCGACATCGACTTGTTGCTCGTACTGCCACAAAAATTTATAACCGTCGCGGTAAGGAACTTCGCCACGAAAGCCGATCATGCTGGTGTTGCTGGAGACACTGACGCCGCCATCGGAGAGCAACGGACTGGCTTCCGCCTCGCTGCCGCTGACATCGGAGTCGGAGTACTCGGTGGACAGACGCATCGCACCATAGAGTTCTACTTTTTTGGTGATCGCCCGTTCCGGGTGAATAACCTCTTCAAGCACCTGGATCGCCGCCGCCGATGCAGTGGCAGGCAGCATCGCGGGAGTCAGTATCGCGACCAGGCAGAGCCCGGACTTCACCGTGTTTTTATAGAGTTTCATGTTGATCTCCTAGAACCTGTTTTGTTGTGTCATTTAAAGGCCACTTGGCCTTGGTTCAGGCGCACGTTCCCGCTGTCACCACGAACCTGTTCTTTGCAGACCGGTATCCGTTCCGATACCACCGGCAGTGCCGGCGTCAGGCATCACCACTCATCCGCCGCGCCACCGACCGATAAATCTGGCCGGAAACATAGGACGGCGAGCGCTCCGCCAGTTCTTCGAGAATTTCCGCTTTCATTTGCCGCGCCTCGCGGCTGAACTCGTCTTCGCCGCGTTCCGGCGAGAGCACATCGAGCACATGCAACGCCAGTTGCGGTTCACCGGCGGCGCGCTTGGCGGCGGCGGTATCCAGAACGTGGCGCGGGTCGCTGATCGCTTCGCGCAGAGCGGCGGCCACGGCATTGGGCTCGCCGGGGTGAAGCTGGGTGGCATTGCGGTCCCACCAGCCGTTCTCCGAGCGCCAGATATCGCGCACGATGTATTCGGGCATGCCATAGCTGGGCTTCATCAGCGGGTGGCCGAAGATCTCTTCCGGGTAGCTCATGTCGTGCAGAATTTCCGCTTCGCTCATACCACGGTTCATTCGCTCGACCGTTTCCCGGCGCAAATAACGCAGCGCATCGATGCTCAATTGCAGCGCGTCCCGTGCTTCCGCCTCACCGTTGATCGGCTTCCCAAACTCGGGGATAAGGGTCTTCGGACGTAACGCCTGAAGTCGCTCCAGGGTGTTCGCCCAGCGAACCGGGTCGCGCAGGGTGCGAAGCGGTGTGCCGATGTTGGGAATTGATTTGATGAAACCCGGGCCGGCGTAGAGGATGCGGCTTTCCGGTAACCACAGAGCCATGCAGTCATCGGTTTCCGACGGCGCCGCCAGAATTTCGATGTCGCGGTCCCCGCCCTCGATCACATAGCGATCATCAAACTCAATGGTTGGGAAGGTGAACCATTTCTCCGGCGGCTGCTCGGGCATCTGAAAGTTAAACTGCAGTCCATTCAAATGACCTTGCAGGCGCCAGGTCTCCTGATAACGGCGATAACGGTGGGCAAGACGGCTCTGAGCGATGATCTCGGGCTTTGGATGGCCACGCTCGGCGGCGTCTTCCAACCAACGCTTGGCACCGTGGTTGTAACCCACATGCCCGTGGCTGTAGACGATCGCCAGCAAGGGCTTGTCGCTGATGCCCCGTACATGCTCAATCATGGATCGGGTGACTTTCCCGCCCGGGCCCGAATCGGTAATCACCAGGCCGCGCTCAGTCTCCACCAGCACACTGTTGCCCTGGCCGCCGACCAGATGCACGCCGTCGGCGACCGTTGTGACGTCTTTCTTCGCCAGCAAAAAATCGCTGACGACCGGCGCCGCACTGCTGCTGTTGCTTGCTTCTTGTTCACTCATGATCCGCTCCTTTCCCGGGGCCAGCCTTTTTTCAGACAAGGGGCGCCCGAAGCAGGCGCTGGGTGTTAAACGCCCGCTGGTGGTTGATCGCTGTGCTGCTCTTTCTTTAAGCGCGCTTCACGGCAGGTAGACGGTAGCTACCACTCAGTAAAGCCCGCTTCGGAATGTAGCCTCGAAAGGTGAGCGCGAACGGCCCTTGCGGTGCCGGCAACCAGTTCGACTGCCGTTGTTCCCCGGGGCTGCGCGAGCCGATCCAGATGTCCAGCGAGCCGTCCTCATTCCAGCTCAGGCCCGGCGACCGGTCGCCCACCGCATAGCGGCGTAAAGGGGTATCGGCGAAAAAGAACTGGCCGTCGTCGGTGGCCTCATAAAGACTCAACGACCAGAACGATTCCAACGGTGGCATTTCGCCCGCGGGGAAGTGCAGCACGTAGTCCTGGTTGCCGTCGAACAGACCCTCGGCCTGGTCGCCGTCGGCGCGCATATAGATCGCCTCTTCAATCGGCAGTGCGCCCAGACCACCCACCGCGACCACCGCACGCAGCAGATAGTCCTGCCCGAAGTTGCCGTTACCGCTGTTGGGGTAAGTCCAGCCCTGAATCATCGCGCCGCGCGCGCGCTGGATTTTCACCAGATACGCTTTTGCATCCTCGATGCCAGCCTCGATGGCTCCGGCCTGCTCCTGGTCGAAGACGGACGCGTCGAAAGTCTGGTCCGGGCCGATTCCCAGCGCGGCGATACGTTGCAGCACCAGGCCGTCGGTGACCGGCGGACGCTCGCGGCGCAGCAAACGATTAGCGGCCGTCAGGTACTCTTTCCAATCCGCGGAGCGCAGTACCGGATCACCGGGTTCGACATCATCTTTGCTGGCGCCTTCGTGCACGAACAGGCCGTCCTGAACCGCGCAGGCGGCTGCCAGATCATCCGGGCCGTCGACCAGGATGCGCGCCAGCGCCCAAACGCGCGTGGTCGGCGCCCGCACTACTTCCGCGGCGTCGCCGGGTATCGCCTGATCCGGCCCCACCACGGTATAGACGCCGCCGTTGTTGCCGGTGGTGCGTGTACCCAGCACCACGAAGTTATTGGTGTACATGTCCATGAATGCCAGCGAGATATAGCGCTCACCGGTGTCCGGCACGGTGATCGTCACCGGGCCTTTGGAGAGATCGAGCCAGGCGTCCGAGTACAACGTATCGTTGTTCGGCGTCGTGACCCAACGGCTGCGATGGTTCAACAGCTTGCGGGCGTGATTAAACACGTTGGCACCGGCGCCGATGCGCCACTTCCGTGTCGTTTCCATGATCACCAGCGGCACCGTGTAGAGGTAGGCCTGCTTGGCGATGCTTCTTAAAGCCGCCGGATCAACGGCGGGCAGTTGCTTACTCATTTTTTTTCCTCGTTGTCTTGCCAACCCGCGGCGCTATCGGCGGCCGATCAGCAGACCATCCAGCGCCACCACGCCTTCGCCTTTGGCGCGCACCAACACCGGATTGATGTCCAGACTTTCCAAAGAGTCGCCGGCGGCGACGGCGAACTCGGAGACTCGCATCAGCAGGTCCACCAGCGCGTCGACGTCGGCGTGCGGCCGTCCCCGAGCACCGAACAGCAGCGCCTTGCCACGCAGCTCGTCGATCATTTCCATGGCCATGTCGCGGTTCAGCGGCGCGGTGCGGAAACTGACGTCGCCGAGCACTTCCACCAGAACGCCACCGAGGCCCAGCATCACCACCGGCCCGAACGCGGGATCACGCTGCACGCCAACAATGCACTCGACGCCTTCGCTTTCCATCGGCGAGAGCAGCACACCATCCAGACGCGCATCCGGGCAGGCCTGGCGCGCAGCGGCGAGAATCTCGTCGCAGGCACGGGCCACCTGATCGGCGCCACGCAGGTTGAGACGCACGCCGCCAATGTCGGATTTATGGGTGATGTCGGCGGAGGCGATCTTCGCCACCAGGGGCCGGTCGATATGGCCGGCGACCACCGCCGCCTCTTCGCCGCTGTGCACCAGGTGGGTTTCCGGCACCGGCACGCCGAAACGCGACAGCACTTCGAAGCTGCGCGCCTCGGAGTAGGTGCAATCGTCCAGGGTGACCGGGTCCGGCTCGCGCTCGGCGCGGGCACTGACGGTGCGCGCCTGGAACTCGGCGAAGCCGGCCAACGCCGAGAGTGCGCGAATGGCGCGGCTCGGGTCCTGGAACGCCAGACAACCGTTGCGTTCAAGGATTTCCCGCACCGGATCGTTGAACACCGACACCGCGCAGAAAACGCGATCCGGGAAACGCTGCCGCACGGCGGCGATCTGCCCGGCGATGTTCTCGCCCAGCGCGCCCAGGCCGGCGGCGGCCAGGAAGGCGATCATCATCTGATAGTCGCCGTTGTCGAGCATGATCTGCAGGCTGGTTTCGAACAGGGTGACGTCGTTGGTGATCTGCCCGGTAATGTCCACCGGATTGCGCGGCGCGGCGAACGGCACCAGGCCTCGGATCTTCGCCTGACCCTCAGCGCCCAACTCCGGCAACACCAGCCCCGCTTCGTCGGCGGCGTCGGCCATCAGCACCCCGGCGCCACCGGACACGGTGAACACACCCAGCTTGTTGCCCTTTGGCAGACCTGCCACCGAGACCGCGTAGCCCACGTCGAAGAATTCCTCGATGGAGTTGGCACGGTACACCCCATACTGACGGAACACGGCATCGAAGATGGCGTCTTCGCCGGCCAGGGCGGCGGTGTGCGAGGCCGCCGCCTGCGCACCGATGGCGGTGCGGCCGACCTTGGTGATGACCACCGGTTTGCCCGCGTCCCGGGCGGCGGCCAGCGCCGCCTCCAGTTTGCGGCCATCGCGGCAACCTTCCATATAGCCAAGGATCACATCGGTGTCCGGATCGTTAGCGAGCCAGGCCACGCAGTCGGCGAAATCCACGTTGCCTTCGTTACCGGTGGTGATCCAGTAGTTCAGGCCGATGCCACGCTGACGCGCCAGGGTAAAGGCATAGGCGCCGTAGGCGCCGCTCTGGCTGACCAGCCCGATGCGGCCGGTGGGCGCCACGCCCTGGCCAACCACCGGTGAGAAGGTGGCGAACACCTTCTCTTTCAGATTCATGAATCCCAGGCAGTTGGGGCCGAGCACGCGCACGCCGGCGGCTTCGGCGCGGGCCATCAGAGCCTGCTGCGCCTGGCTGCCCTCGTCGCTCACCTCGGCGAACCCCGAGGAGAACAGAACAATGCCACTGACCTGAGCGGCGATGGCGTCATCCAGTGCCTGCTCGACCATCGCCGCCGGCACCGCCACGATCACCAGGTCAACCTTGCCAGACACCTCGCGAATCGACGGGTATGCCTTCAAACCCTGAATTTCAGTGGCCTTCGGATTGATTGGATAAATTTCACCCTGAAAGCCATTAGCGAGCAGGAAAGCAATCGGCAGCCCGCCAATTTTCGACGGCGTGGAGCTGGCTCCAATCACCGCCACGGAGCGCGGGCGGAACAGCCGGTCGAGGGAATCACGCTGCTCGATAACGCTGCTGACTTTTGCGTTCATCACTGCTTGGCCTCCGGCGGAATGGCGCTGTCGGGCAGTTCGATGCCGCGCTCGCGGTAGTAGCGCAGCGCGCCCGGGTGCAGCGGACAGTTCATCTGCTTAATGGCGTTCTCCATATTGACGCTGCTCATGAACTTGGCGGCGTTATGGAAGGTGTCGAGATTCTCGAAGATGGTCTTGGTGATCTGGTAGACCAGCTCTTCATCCACATCTTTATTGGTGCCCAGACCGACCCAGGTGCCGACCGCGTTGACCGGCTCGGTGTTGACCTGGTTGTCGCCATAGATGTCCGGCGGAATCTGCATGATGGTGCGGCCCGGCAGATTCATTACCTTCTGCATGACCTCGGTTTTCAGCGCTTCATCGGGCACGCCCAGGAAACGGACTTTTTGCAGCAGAACGATTTGTTCAATGGACGCCGACGGAAGCTGAGTGGGACCGATGTAGAGATCCACCTGGCCGTCCTGGAACGCCTGATTGCCGGAGTTCCAGTCGAGCTTGGCCATTTCATAATCTTCGCCGGCTTTGTAGCCGGTGGCGCCTTCAATGATCGACAGCGCGACCAGGGTGGCGGCGCCACCCGGCGGGCCGATAAACACGCGCTTGCCCTTGATCTGCTTCAGAGACGTGATGCCCGAGTTCGCGTGCACCATGATGTGATACGGCCCGAGCGGGAAGTTCATGATCTGACGAACGTTCTTATACAGCTCCGGCGCGCTGGACATATTGGCGAACATGCCGGTGCCGGTGCTCATGAAGTGGTTGATCGACGGGCTGCTGATAAACAGATCCACCTGACCGCGGGCGGCGTCCAGAGTGGAACGGGTGGACGCCATGCCGGAGGTCATGTTGATGCGCACCGGCAGGTTTTTCTGCAGTACCGATTGCAGCGTTACCGCGAACACGTACGGCGATGAGCCGGCCTGGGCGGTGTGCATGCGCAGGTTGGTGTCGGCGGCGCCGGCCTGGCCGGCGAGCCCGACGGCCGCCAGCATGGCGCCGGCCAGGCCGAGATTCTTGAGACGCTTGGTGAAGTTCATCGAACTCTCCCTTTATTGCTGTTTGTATTTGCTGTTTGTTGTTTAAAGTTTTGTCTTTGATGAATGTCTATTCGGCTTTCGGTTTCACCACCGGGTTGGAGTCACCCAACCAGCGCGGCTTAAGGTTGGGCAGGAAGCTGGCGCCGAGCACCAGCAGCCCCAAGGCGAAGCCCACCAGTTCGATGGAAGTGCCGCGCATCATCAGCAGCACGGCGACCACAAAACGCAGCCCCCGTGCCAGCGGCCCCAGTTTCATCGCACCAAAGCCGGCGAACGCGGTGGTCAGGGCCCAAATCACCAGCAGCATGCGCACCACGCCCCAGATCAAATCGGGCATGTTGAAGCCTTCCACGATCAGCAGCAGTGACGGGTTAAAGACGAACAGGAACGGCACCAGGAAACCGACCAGCGCCAGGCGCACGGACACCGCCGCCACCTTCATCGGGTTGGCTTCGGCCAGCGGCGCGGCGGCGAAGGCGGCCAGCGCCACCGGCGGCGTGATCGCGGACAGTACGCCGAAGTACAGCACGAACAGATGCACCGACAGCAACGGCACGTCGAAGCTGGTCAGCGCCGGGCCCATCACCAACACAATGATCAGGTAGGCGGGCAGCGTCGGCATGCCCATGCCCAGCACCAGACAGCCGGCGGCGGTGAGGATCAGGCTCAACAGCAGGCTGTGCTCGCCCAGGGTGGCCACCGCCTGGGCAAAGCTCAGCCCCAAGCCGGTGAGGTCCATGCCGGCGATGACGATGCCGATGGCGCCCACCGCGATCATGATGCGCGAGCCCGCCACGCCGCCATGGGCCAGTGCGACAATCAAACGTTGCGGTTGGCGGCGGATTTCCGGATTGAGAATGCCGAAGCCCATCGCCACCAGGGTCGCCCAGACCCCGGCGAGCGCCGGCGAACGGCCGGCCGCCAACACCAGAATCACGGTGGCCACCGGCGCCACGAACATCAGCGAGCGAATCCAATCGTCTTTGGTCAGTACCGGCAATTCATCCGCCGGAGTCGGTTTAATGCCGAGGCGGCGCGCTTCGTAGTAGACCGCCGCGAACAGCGCTGACACATAGAAGAACGCCGGCAAAATCGCCGCCACGCAGATCAGCAGATAGGGGGTGCCGGTGAGTTGCGCCATCATAAAGGCGGCGGCGCCCATGACCGGCGGGATCACCTGGCCGCCGGTGGAGGCGGCGGCCTCGACAGCGCCGGCGAACGCCGGGCTGAACCCGCGCCGCTTGATCATCGGGATGGTGAAGGCGCCGGTGCCGGCCACATTGGCGGTGACACTGCCGGACATGGTGCCAAACAACATGCTGGCGAAGATCGCCGCGTGGGCGGGGCCACCGGGCAAGCGCCCGGTAACGCGGATCGACATACGCACCAGCGCCGGGCCCGCGCCCGTGGCCTCCAGAATCACGCCAAAGATGATGTAGATAAACAGCAACTCGATCATCACCGCCACCGGCGCACCGAACACGCCGCTGAAGCCGTACCACATGCCCTGCATCACCTGATCCAGCGAGAAGCCGGCATGGCGTACCGAGGCCGGCAGCAGATCGCCGAACAGGCAGTACAGCAGAGTGATCGCCGCGAACAGTGACAGGCCCAGGCCGAATTCCCGGCGGGTCAATTCGATCAGAGCCAGCACCCCGCCCAGCGCGATGAACTGGTCGGTGCGGCTGTAATCCACCAGCATGTTCTCCATCTGGCTGGCGGAGCCGACAAAGCGCTGAACGGCCAGGAAGATCAGGCCGACCAGCAGCGCATCGATCAGCCAGAGCAGGATTTTCACCGCCGGCTGGCGGGGCGGGTACATCACCACCAGCGGCTTCACGAACACCGCCACGGCGATGCAGGCCGCGAAGGTCAGCGGTCGCTGATAGCTGGGATCAAAAATTCCAAACAGGGACGTGTAAATGGTGATCGCCGCAAGCACGACACCAATAACCAGCCCTAGCTGCCGGATTGACGCTGTAAACACACTCTCCTCCCACGGACTCGAAAGGGCCCGCCTTGGTCTTGTTGTGACCGAATCACACCACGGCTGATTAATGGCTGTCAATTATATTGTTTGCATTTCCATCAGGCCCGCGACTCCATTGCAATGAACTTCATTAATTTCCATGCCCCTCCTCCAGGCCCATCGCCGACATCTGTTTCCGACCAGTTTTAACTTGAAACCAGGTTCGCCGAAGCCTGAAATTTCAGCGCATTTCTTGCTAAAGGCGGCCAAATCCCGGCATTGAGCGCACAACTGTTTACCGGGCCCCGCCGCGCCACCCATTCCATAAAAACCGCACCGGGCGCCAGGTCGAGACCCTGCATGCCGGCGCCGGCCGCCGCGCTGATTAATGGCCTCCATGCATTTCAGGCTTCCTTTTTTAATGACCTCGCATTACTTTAAGTAACACTTGCCCCACGACACAGGAGATTCAACAGTGATCAATCATGAGCTCAGGGCCATCGGTGACGCCTGCTGGGACCGCTTCGATTTCGGCCGCGACTGGAACCATCACATCAGCGGCAGCCAGGTCATCCCGATTAATGATCGCCTTGCCTATATCGCCTCGCGGGGCGTGGTCGGCAATGTCACGCTGGTGCGGACCGACGACGGCCTGGTGGTGATCGATTGCGGCAGCCGCAACACCGCGAAGAATATTCACCGCGCCATCCGCGCCTGGTCGGACCAGCCGATCCATACGGTGATCTATACCCACGGCCATCTGGATCACGCCTTCGGTACCCCCCTGTTCGATCAGGAGGCGGAAGCCGCCGGGCTGCCAAAACCGGAGGTCATCGGCCAGGCCAACATCGAACGCCGCTTCCGTCGCTATCGGGCCAGCGCCGGCTGGAACGCCAACATCAACGGCCGTCAGTTCAAAGTGGCCGGCTTCACCTGGCCGGACGAGTACCGCTATCCGGACACCTTCTATGAAGAGGAAATGACGCTGGAAAAGGGCGGGCGGCGCTTGGAGCTGTACCACGGCATGGGCGAGACCGACGATCACACCTGGACCTGGATCGCGGAAGACAAAACCGTGGTGACCGGCGATTTCGTGATCTGGGCCGCGCCCAATGCGGGCAACCCGCAAAAAGTGCAGCGCTTCGCCAGACCCTGGGCAGAGGCGTTGCGGGCCATGGCGGCCAAGAAACCGGAAGTGCTGGTGCCCGGCCATGGCCCGGCGGTATTCGGCGCCGAGCGGGTCGCCACCTTGCTCGACGACACCGCCACCTTCCTGGAGACGATTCACGATCAGACCCTGGAAGCCATGAACGAAGGGCTGAAGCTGGCCGACATCGTCGACAAGGTGACGTTGCCCGAAGGTCTTTTGGAAAAGCCCTACTTGCAGCCCACCTACGACGATCCGGAATTCCTGGTGCGTAATGTGTGGCGGCTTTATGGCGGCTGGTACGATGGCAACCCGGCGCATTTGAAACCGGCGCATCCGCAAGCCCTGGGCACGGCCATCGCCGCCATTGCCGGCGGCGCCGACGGGCTCGCCGAGGCCGCCAGTCAGTGGTTGGAAAAAGGCGATTTAAGACTGGCCGGGCATCTGAGCGAATTCGCCGTGCAGGCGGAGCCAGACCACAAAGAAGCCCACCGCGTGCGTGCACGGGTGAACCAGGCCCGCGCCAAGGCGGAGACGTCATTGATGGCGAAGGGGATTTTCAGCGACGCGGCCAACGTGTCCCTGCGGGAACTCGGCGACGACGGCGAGGGCGGTTATCCGGGCTCACGGGTGGGCATCGGCTGATCCTTCGCGCGCCTCTCAAGCTCGCCGGACGGCAAGCCTGAGAGGCGGTCAGCGTGTTCTCAGGCGCCGGCTTTTTCGTCTTCGGCGGCGCTGCGCACCGGGGCCGGCTGCCAACTGCGTTGCTGATCCATGGCGACGCCCATGTAGGTGGGCATGGCGTGCCGGGCGTCCGCTTCCTGAATCGCCGCCAGGGTCGACGGGGACAACGGCGCGTCGAATATCGCCGCCGCGGTGGTGATCATGTCATCCACTCGTATCCAGCCTTCGTCGAGGCGAAAACCGCCTTTCTTTTCCGACTTCACCTGCTCGATCGCGGCCAGGCCATTAATGTGCATGTACTGCATGCTCACATAACGCTGATCCAGAATCGCCACCGGCATATAGGGCTTGGCTTCGTGAAGCGCCTTGCGGCTGTTTTGTGAACCCTCGCCGTGCAAGCCATTGAAACGGCGCCAGGCATTGCGGTCCATGCGCAGCTGCACCAGAAACCGCAGGTAGTAGCCGGGCTCATCGTTATCGAGCACATATCGGGCCAGGGGCATGATGCAGGTTTCAGCGATCACCATGGACGATAAGGGAAGGCCATTATTTTTGCTCCGCAACTCGGCCAACATGGCGAGGCGCTCGGCATCGATCGGGTTGGAGCGGAGATTCAGGATCGACTCGATGATCGCCTCTCGGGAACCGAAGTGATAGTGGATCACCGATTCGTTTTTCTGCCCGGCCTCTTCCCTGATCTGGCGCAGCGTGGCACCACGCAGGCCATTCATGGCGAAGACCTTTTCGGCGGCCAGGGTCAGCTCAAGTTTGGTGCCGTTGATCTCACCGGACCGGCTCTTCGTCGGACGACTTTTGTTCTTTGCATCCGCCATGGGCGCCTGCCTCGTTCCACTGAATTTAATGGCCCTATACTAACACTCTCTCGTCTCCATGGTCTCCGCCGACCGGGCTTTTCCGTGGTCCGGCGGTCACCCCCGTCAACGCCGCTAATCCTGGTAGATCATCTTGCAGGTCATGCCGCCGTCCACGGTGAACTGTTGCCCGGTAATAAAACCAGCCTGGTCAGAGGCGAGAAACGCAACGGTGGCGGCGATGTCTTCGGGCACGCCAACCCGGCCCACCGGGTGCTGCCGCCGATCCGTCTGACTGTGTTGTGGGTGGGAACGTCGTGCGCGCCGCTGCCAGGGCCCGGTCTCGATCCAACCGGGGCAGATCGCATTGACGCGGATGTCCGGCCCCAGGCTGATCGCCAGGGCGTGAGTGAGGGCCAGCAACCCACCCTTGGCGGCGGCGTACGCTTCGCAGTGAGGCTCGGACTGCAACGCCCTTGTAGAAGCGATGTTGACGATCACACCCTGCCGGGCACGGAGCAACGGCACCGCCGCCCGGCTACACAGGAACGCGCCGGTTAAGTGGCTGTCCTGCCAGCGGCGCCAATCTTCCAGGCTGAGACTTTCCAGCGGCCCACTGACCGGATCGGCAATGCCGGCGTTATTCATCAACAGATCCAGCCCCGCCGGCTGACCATCCTGTTCTTGCCAGGCCCGCAGCGCCTGGAAAGCCTCCGCGACCCGGTCTTCATCTCCCACGTCCACGGCGGCCACCCGCAGCGCGTCGTCCCGCCGCTCCGCGGCCAGCTCCTCAAGGGCCTGGTGGTCGCAATCCAGCACCATGACCCGCCATCCCCGGTCCAACAGAAAGGCCACGGTGCCCCGGCCAATACCTTGAGCGCCTCCCGTAATCAATGCGGTCGATCTCATACCTGTCTCCTTGAGTCTGCTTAAGAAGACATGCGGCCAACGCCAGCAGGATCAACGGCAAAGACGTATCACGGCGGCGTCGCCAACAACTCCGCCATGACCCGCCACCAGTGGCCGGTGCTGGCGCGCTCGCGACCCGGCGCGCCGGCGGCGTGGCCGTAGTCGGAATCCAGTATCTCCAGGCGCGCGCCGGCAATGCGCTCGCTCTCATAACGAGCGTCCTCGACGGTGAAATACAGATCGGTGCGCGAGGGCATCACCACCGTGTGGGCGCGAATGCCGTTGAGCGCGGCGTCAAAGTCGCCGCCGTATTCGGCGTCGTTGGCCGGGTCGGCGTGCTGCCAGGCGAGCATCATCGCCAGCAGATCGTTGGCGTCCTGGTGCAGATGATCGCGGTCCCAGAAACGCAGCAGCGCTTCGATGCTCTCGAACCCCAACTCCTTATAGAGCTCACGGCGGAAGAACGCCTGACTGTAGGCCCAGCCGGCGTAGACCCGGGCAAAGGCGCGTAAACCCGCTTGCGGCGGGCGCGTGTAAGCACCCCCGTTGTAAACCGGGTCGGCCTGCAACGCGCCGCGCACGCCCTCCAGAAACACACGGTTATGCGGCCAGCAGCGCGCCGTGGCGCACACCGGCAGCAGGCGCTTGACGCGCCGCGGGTGACGCATCGCCCACAGGTAGCTTTGCATACCGCCCATCGACCAGCCGGTGGCCAGGGCGATCTCCGTGTCACCGAACCAGGCATCCAGCGCGCGCCGCTGGGCCTCCACGTTGTCGTCCAGAGTCACCAGCGGAAACCGGTGCCCGCGCTGCGACGGGTGCGCGTTGCTGGGCGAGGTGGCACGGCCATTGCCAAACAGGTTGAACAGCACCACGCAATACCGCGCCAGCGGCCCGCCCGCACCAACCAGGGGCAGGCTGCCCTGTTCCGTACCACCGTAGTAGCAGGGCACCACCACCAGATTGTCCCGGCGTGCATTCAACTCACCGATCTGCACCGCGATCATGCGTGCCTCGCGCAGCACTCCGCCCTCCTTGAGGGGCAGGTCTCCCAGCGCGATTTCACGGCTAATGATTTGATTTTTCATGCCTTTTCTCCATTGCGAACGGCGTGGCAAGGCATCTTGGTTCACCGTTATATATACAGGCTGGCATGTATATTGAATGAAGGAATCGTGCCAACCGCCATGCCCGCGCCGCACGCGGCACCACTGGAGAGAATCAGCATGAACGCCTACGAACCGATTGAAAGCCTGCGCCAGGAGTTGACCCAAAAAGGGGTCAAGTACGCCATCGCCAGCTACGTGGATATCCACGGCGCGATCAAGGGCAAGTTTGTCCCGATGGCCCACCTGGATCGCATGATGGGCGGCTCGGAACTGTACACCGGCGCCGCGCTGGATGGCGTGCCCCAGGACATCAACGACGATGAAGTGGCGGCCATGCCGGACGCGGCCACCGCCACGCCCTGCAGCTGGAACCGGGAACTGGCCTGGTTCGCCAGCGACCTGTATTTGAACGGTAAGCCGTTCGAAGCCTGCTCGCGGCACATTCTTAAACGCCAGTTGGCCGCCGCCGCCGACCTGGGCTTTGCCTTCAACCTGGGCATTGAAACCGAATTTTTCCTGTTCAAGGACACCGCCGACGGCGGCTTCGCGCCGATCAGCGACCGCGACACCCTGGAAAAGCCCTGCTACGACCCGCGCCTGCTGATGGACAACCTGCCAATCGTCAATGAAATCGTGGAGGCCATGAACGAACAGGGCTGGGACGTTTATTCCTTTGACCACGAAGACGCCAATGGCCAGTTCGAAACCGACTTTATGTACACCGACGCGCTGGGCATGGCCGACCGGCTGGTGTTTTTCCGCATGATGGCCAACGAAATTGCCCGCAAACATGGCGCCTTCGCCAGCTTCATGCCCAAGCCGTTCGCCGATCGCACCGGCAGCGGCGCCCACTACAACATGTCCCTGGCCGATCTGGACAGCGGCAAGAATCTGTTCGAACCGCACGGTGACGACCCGCACGATTGCGGTGTGTCACCGCTGGCCTACCATTTTATCGCCGGCGTTTTGAAACACGCGCGCGCCATCTGCGCGGTGATCGCGCCCACCGTCAACAGCTACAAGCGGCTGGTACAACGTGGCGCCATGTCCGGGTCCACCTGGGCGCCGGTGTTCTGCTGCTACGGCAACAACAATCGCACCAACATGCTGCGCATTCCCTCCCAGGGCGGCCGCGTGGAATGCCGCGCGCCGGACATCAGCGGCAACCCCTATCTGGGCGCCGCGCTGATGCTGGCCGCCGGCCTGGAAGGCATTCGTGAAAAGCTGAACCCGGGGCAGCCGCACCGGGAAAACATGAACGACTATTCCCTCGCCGAAGTAAAAGCCATGGGCATCGAGATGCTGCCGCGCACCCTCGGTGAGGCCATCGATGCCTTCGAAGCGGACCCGCTGGCGAAGCAGGTGTTCGGTGATCTGATGTTCGACAGCTTCGTGGAATTCAAACGTTCCGAGTGGGAGCAGTACCACAATCTGGTTTCCGACTGGGAAATCAAACGCTATTTGAAAATGTTCTGATTCAAGGTTCTCAAATCACGGGAGAAAACCATGTCCTTCGTTAAACGCTGTTTGCGCTTCACCGGTGCTCTGGCGCTGCTTGCCACCCTGCTGGCGCCGGGTTTCGGCGTGGCCGCCGAGCGTCAGAGTTTCCGTCTGGCGTGGACCATCTACGCCGGCTGGATGCCCTGGAAGTACGCTCAGGAATCCGGAATCATGAAAAAGTGGGCGGATAAGTACGGGATCGATGTCGAGATCACCCAGATCAATGATTACATCGAATCGATCAACCAGTTCACCGCCGGCCAGTATGACGCGGTCACTCTGACCAGCATGGACGCGCTGTCGATTCCGGCGGCCAGCGGCGTCGACTCCACCGCGCTGATCATCGGCGACTACTCCAACGGCAACGACGGCATTGTGATGAAGCACCCCGACGGCGGCATCAAATCGCTTAAAGGCCAGAGCATCAATCTGGTGGAATTGTCGGTGTCCCATTATCTGCTGGCGCGGGCCTTGGAAGAGCAAGGTCTCAGCGAACGGGATGTGAGCATCGTCAACACTTCGGACGCCGATATCGTGGCCGCCTTCAACAGCGACGATGTGAACAACATCGTCACCTGGAACCCGCTGTTGAGCGAAGCCGCCAGCAAGCCCGGTGCCGAAGTCGTGTTCGATTCCAGCCAGATTCCTGGCCATATCAAGGATCTGACTCTGGTCAACACCGAGACGCTGAAAGAGAATCCGAAGCTGGGCAAAGCCCTGGTGGGTGCCTGGTACGAAGTAATGGGCGTTCTTGAAAGCGACACCAACAAAGGCGCCGAAGCACGGGCGTTTCTGGGGCAGGCCTCGGGCACCGATCAAAAAGGCTATGAAGATCAACTGGCCGGCATGAAGATGTTCTGGAAACCGCGCGATTCACTGGGCTTTCTGTACAGCGATGAAGCGATTGAGGCGATGGACAGCGTCCGCCAGTTTTCTTTCGAGCATGGCCTGCTTGGCGAAGGCGCCGACAGCGCGGACTTTATCGGCATCACCTTTCCCGAGTCCACGCTCGGCGATCAGAGCAACATCAAGCTGAGATTTGATCCCACTTATATGAAAATGGCCGCCGACGGCAAACTTTAACAAGGAGCTTCGCTCGCCGCCCGGGTTGTCCAGACCCGGGCGGCGGCGTTCACATCATGCGACGCACAAAAGAAGACGCGGAGAAAACCCGCCTGAAAATCCTCGAAGCGGCGCTGGAACTGTTCAGCCGCAACGGCTACACCAACACCACGCTGGCCAGGATCGCGGAGCAGGCCGGTTACAGCCGTGGCCCGATTTACTGGCACTTTAAAAACAAGGACGAACTGTTCGAAGCGGTTCTGTCGTTTTCGCAACAACCGCTGGGCGCCCTGATTGACGAAGCAAACGCCGCCGCCCACCGGCCGCTGCAGGCGATCGAACATTTTTCCCGCCATTGGCTGCGGCTGTTGGTGGACAATCGCTGGCACCGGCAATCGTTCGAAATTCTGCTTAACAAAACCGAACTCACCGCCAACCTTGAGCGCACCCTGAAACGCGAGCGCAAACTGACCCGCTCGGTGGTGGCCACGCTCACCGCACTGGTGCGGCAAGCGCAAGCGCACGGCCTGGCCACCCCCCACGCCGGCGCCGATGAACTCGGCCTGCTTTGCTATACCTACCTGATGGGCATCACCCAGACCTGGCTGTTCTCGCCACGCTTGTTCAACCTGGAGCAGGAAATCGATTTCTTCGTCGAGCGCCTTCTGGTTCTGGTTAAAACCTGAGTCCCCGGCGTCAGACCGGCTCGGCGATGGTGGCGATCCGGCGCTGGCGGCGAACCTCCCAAAGCGGATGAGCCCCGGCCCGGCGCAGGCGCCGCGCACGCAGACGATCGACGGCGAACAGACTGGCGGCCACCGCCAACAAGGCGCCACTTACCAGTCCAATGTCCGGGTCGGCCCAACTGGTAAACCCTTCGATGACGCCCTGAACCAAGGGCGCCAACAGATACAGCAACGCCGAGAGTGGCAGCCAGACACGGGTCACGCCCAGCGGCGTGAACCGGAACGCGCACAACAGTGCCGCCAGCAACAGGGTCACGAAACCGCCTTTCTCGGCCACCACCACGGCGCTCGCCCAGGGCGAATGCATCACCACTTTGTTGGCGATAAAGCTCACCGCCAGCCCGGCCATCACGCCGTAGGTCACGCCCAGCGTAAGCCGCAGCGTAAAGGCCGCTGAGCGGCTCGGACCGTGCCGGTCGGTGCGTCGCTCCGCCCACATCACATTGCCGGAGAAAAACAACAAACAGCCGAGCAGAGCGAGTACGAAATAGATCACACGCAGGAACAGCCCGCCGTAATCGCCGCCACCGTAATCGCCAAAGTGCAGGGAATAGATTGGTGACAGCACCGCGTGATTGAACGGCCGCGCCCCCGGCGCCGTGATCGTCAGTTGCTCCGCGTCGCTGCCTTTCATCACCACATGAGCATGGTGCGCCACATAGCCGCGCACCGAGCCAGCGACGTCAACGGTGGCGTTCTTGTCCCCGTATTGCTGCAGCTCGATCCAGTCCACCCGCATTCCGGGCAGTGCCTGCTCGGCGCGGGCCAGATAGCGCCCGATGCCGGCCATGGCGACGGTTTCGCCGCTCGCTTCGGGCGTCGGCCAGGCCTCGGTGGCGTCGGTGATCGCGCCCTGCAATTGCGGGCCGAACACCAGGGCACCCAACACCACGGTGATCAGCGCCAAACACCCCATGGCGGCACCGGTGACGGCGAAGATCAAATGGAACGGAAAGCTGATCACGCCCACCAGGTTGTGCAGGTTTTTCCAATAACGGCGCACATTGCCCTGGTGTTTGAGGGCGAACAACTCGCGCTTCATTTTCGGCCAGTGAATGATCAGGCCGCCGATCAGCGCCGCGCCGTAAAGCACCGAGATCAACCCCATCAGCCAGAGGCCGACCTTGGGAATGGCCAGCTCATAGTGCAGCTCGTTGACGAACTCGGCGAGGCTGGAGCGGGTGCGCTCCTGGTATTCGCCATTGCTGGCGAAATCACCGGCGTAGCTGGTGTGCCAGATGTCCTGGCCATCCACCCGCTCGTGCCAGATCACGGTGGGCTCGTCGCCGGGAATCATATACAGCCAGGTGCCGGCGTGGGGGTCGGCCTGGAGCACCTTGTCGAGCAGCGTCTGCAGGCCGGCATGGTCGGCGGGCGTCGCCTGTTGCGCCGCGCGGCTCCTGCCAATGGTGCAGTTCATGGTGAAACATATTCAAAGCGCCGGCGAAGAACGCCACGAACAGCGCCAGACCACTGACAATACCGACCCAGGCGTGCAGATCGATGTGCCGTCTCAGCGTCTCGGCTCGCATCAGGCGGCTCCGTATAAAGAGGTGGCCTGCAACAGCAGCCAGGCCAGGCCGTTGGCCAAGACCAGACCGAGGGCGGCGCGCCAAGGAGTGCGCGCCAGCCCGGTGAGGACGATCAGTGCCGCCCACACCATCAGTACCAGCAGCATCAGCAGCACCAGCCAGCGGTGCCAATCGAGCGGCAACGTCGCCGCCAGCAACCCGCACAACATGGCCGCCAGGGGCAACCCCAGCACCGTACCCAGCAACGCTCTCATGGGCGCTCGCGTCCCGCCGGGCGATAACCATCGACCAGATGGCCGATCAGCATCGGCAGGCCCATGGCGCCGATGGCGAACACCCAGAAGCCGGTGAACAGCCCGACACCGGTGCCCAACCGCCAGGCCCAGCCGAGCAAGGCGCCGAGCACCAGAAGCCCACCGGAAAGGCGGGCAGCGGCGGGCAACGGCACGGCCAGAGCCCGCTGCTGGCGATCACTCAGATAAAGCAGAGCGGCGCCGGTCAGGGTAACGAGGGTCAGCAAAACGATCATAGAGAGCCGCGCGGGTAATTTGATAACGATTCGCATTTATACCGCCGGCCTTAGGTTGGGTCAAACCGGATCATTGGGGGTGAGGCTGAACGTCGGACGTCCGACGTCGGACGTCGGACGTCGGACGCTAAAATCAAAACCCGCGACTGATCGCATTGCGGCTACGTATCTCCGGTTTGCGTCTGGGCAACGACCCAAGGTATGCGCCTCCAAGCGTCGCAGCAAACACGCCAAGCCCTTCAGAGCCAGGGTTTAGCGTCCGACGTCCGACGTCCGACGTCCGACGTTGATCATCAGCGCACGCCCGGCCGCAGGGGAGCCAAGGCCTGCTCGGCGGCCGCGGTACGGGTCGCGGACAGCCGGCGCCAGTCGAGGGCGTCCCGATCCGGTACCCAGACGTCGGCGAACGCGGCGGCGTCGGCCACCGCCATTTCCGCACTCAGCATCGGCACGCCGTGCAGTTCACCGCTCAAGCCGCCAGCGCGTGAGACCGCCTCCAGCCAGGCCGCCGGCCGCGGGTGCAGGCGCACATCCGGCAGCGGGCAGCGCCCCACCGTTTCCGTCACCGCGCAATCGAGCAGCGCGTCGCGGTCACGGCTGATGCCCTGCCGCCACAGCGCCGACCCGCCAATAATCACCAGCGAGGGGAAGGTGCGTCGCAGGGCCAGGCAAATCAGCGCCTGATCCGGTGGCTCTGCGCCGCTGACACGAATGAACACCGGCCTTGGCGGAGCGACCTGCCGCACCTGGCCGCTGCGCAACCAGCGCCGGGCGGTTTCCATGGCCTCCTGTTCATCGCCATGGAAACGCTGTTTCAGGTCGGCCAGGGAAAAGACCGCGGGCAGTGTCTCAGGCTCGGTGCCGGCGTTCATGATTGCGCCCCGGGCGCCAGCCCCACGTCCAGCCCCAGCCAGCCGCGCAAACGCAGAACTCCGGCCAACAACACACACACCACCGCGGCACGGCCGGCATCGGCGGCCAAAGCGCCACGCAGGCCCCGCAAGGTGTCCACTTTATCGGTCAGATGGGCACGGCATGCGGCGCTGCGTTCCGGCTCCGTCTGGGGCAGTGCCAGGGTCAGAAGGCGGCCCTGAAAATCTTCTTGCAGGGCCGCGTAAGCACGGTCGATCACGCTGAAACTGCTCAACCTCTGCATGCTGCGCCGAGGGTCTCGCCGGCGGCCGTTGGCTTCGCGCCGGCGGCGGCCAAACAGACCACCCAGGTGAGTGACCAGGCGCCACCACCACGGCCGGCGCGAACTGGCGGCAAGGTACCAGGCCCAGGCCCGCAATCGTTCTATGTCGTAACGCAACTCACGCACGCTGCGCACGCGCCGCCCCCGGCGGCCAGCGCCGGCGCGGTAGACCACCAGATATTCATTAAGCGCACCGGCACGCCCGGTCACCGCCTCAATGGCGAGACACCGTGGCGAATCAGACACCCGGAACGGTTTCTGGGACCCCATCGGAACACTCCTGGCGGGACATGAACGTGCTCCGCGACTCACCTTCATGATCCGGATGACCAACGGCGCGAACAGTGACGCCTCCTTGGCGCGATGCCAGGGCGATCACACCCGCTGCTACTCTAGCCAGCCGTCGCGGCGCTTCCAAGGTGCTAATGCGTCCGCTTTGAGTGAACGGATGTAGTCGAATGTATCCAAATCGATGAACGCGGGGTTTTCGCTACGCCGGACCACGCGACGGGTTCGTCGCCAGCGACGCCTTGGCGAAAGATCACCGGGGGCGAGCCACAAAAAAACCGCCAACGGAAACCGCCGGCGGTTTTTTCAGAGCTTTTCGCTGCGACGAAAATTACTTGTCGTCGCCGTCCATGGCGTCGCCCATGTCGCTGGCGGCGTCCTTGGTGTTGTCCGCTGCGTCGTCAAGGCTCTCGCCGGTTTCTTCCATGGGACCCTGGTTGGTCATGTCGTCAACCGTGTTGTCGACTTTTTCGCCTGCTTTTTCCATCGGACCTTGCTGATCACAACCAGCCAGACCGAGCATGGCGCCGAATACCGCGATCACAAACCATTTGCTGAACGTGCGCATAATCACTCCTTGAACGTGTGCTGAAACATTGAGAGCAATCTATCGCCGTAGCACCACGTTGCCAACCAAGCCAGCGGTGATTTTCCCGTATTTTACGAATGCGTTTCCCACCTGTTTACGGATTTTACCGGCTTGTCGGCTTTCGAGGGCGGCGCCTCGCAAGACCCCGCGGGATAGGTACCAGCGCCCTACCTTGGTATGATCGGGACTTGCATCGCAGGCTGTTAAGGAGCCTGCGTCGGCGTTCGGGCGTTTTGCCCATGGCGAGGACCGGCGATGAAAAAAATCAGCCAACAGTTGGGCGGCGTCGCCCAGCTGATAACAACAATGGGCAATGAGGTCACGCAGGTGGCGCAGGATATGCACGGCGCCATCGCCAATCCGCTTGGGGTGCGCGGCCGCGACTACACCGCCGCGCCGATGGTGTACGGGTTGATTCGCTATGGCTTCCGGCAAGCCGGCCAGGCCGCTGCCCTGGCCGGCCTGATCGGGGAGCCGGGCCAGGAGCCGCGCGGCAACCCGGATTTACAGAGCATCGTCAACGGCGTGTTCGGCCAGTTGCTCGCCCAACAGCACAGCCGCTACGCCTTGCCGATGACCTTGCTGCCGGCCCAGGCCACCGCCGGTGAGCACGACACGCTGATCCTGTTTATTCATGGTTTGTGCATGAATGAGTCGTGCTGGAATCATCCAGCGCAGGCGGAGTTCGTGCGCTGGGCCGAACCGGCGCTGAACGCCCGAGTGCACACCGTGCGCTACAACACCGGCCTGCATATTTCCGACAACGGCCTCGCCCTGGCCGACCTGCTCAACCAGCGGCCGCTGCCCGCGCGCCTGATCCTGGTTGGCCACAGCATGGGCGGGTTGGTGGCACGGAGCGCTCTGCACCAGGGCCGCCAACGCGGCGACGCCTGGGTGCAACGGCTCAGCGAGTTGGCGTGCCTGGGTTCGCCGCACCAGGGCGCGGTACTGGAGAAACTGGGCAACCGCGCCAACCGATTGCTCGGCGTGACACCCTATTCCCGGCCGTTGATGCGGTTGGCCAATCTGCGCTCCGACGGCATCCGTGACCTGCGCTTCGGCTACGTGATCAGGGAACAATGGCATCAGCGCCCGCTGGATGAACCCCGCCCCTACGGCAAAGTGCCGCTGGACGCGACCGTGCGTCAGCTGTTTCTGGCCGGCAGCATCAGCGAGCAAGGCGAGCCATCGCCGCGCGGCGACTGGCTGGTGCGGGTGGACAGCGGCCTGGCCCGGCGTCTGTATGGCGAGGCGCCCAACCTGACCCGCCGGCTGTTCTACCGCATGGGGCACATGGCGATGCTGGAAGACCCGCGCACCTATCAGTGCCTGAAACAATGGCTGGCGCCGTGAGTGAAGCCTGCCGCCTGTGCGGGCACCGTGATTGCGCCGCGTTCGCCAGCGTCGGCGAGCGGCATTACTGGCGCTGCCCGCATTGTTCGCTAACGTTTCTCGGCGCCGCCCAACTGCCTGACCGGCAGGCCGAGAAGCAGCAGTACGATCTGCATGAGAACCACCCGGACGACCCGGGCTATCGACGCTTTCTCGATCAACTGGCCAGGCCGCTTGGCGAGCGCCTGACGCGCGGCGCCCAAGGGTTGGATTTTGGCTGCGGGCCGGGCCCGGCGCTGGCGCGATTGATGGCGGAGCGCGGCTTCGCCACCCGGGTCTACGACCCCCTCTATGCCGACGATCAGCGTGTGCTACGGCAACGCTACGATTTCGTCACCTGCACCGAGGTGCTGGAGCACCTTCACTGGCCGGAAAGGGAATGGGCCACCTTTGCCCGGCTGGTGCGCCCCGGCGGCTGGCTGGGGCTGATGACCCGCTGGCTGATCGACGATGCGCATTTTCCCCATTGGCACTATCGGCGCGACCCCACCCATGTGTGCTTCTGGCAGCCGCGCACCTTCCAGTGGCTGGCGCAGCGGCAGGGCTGGGAACTGGTGGAGATGAACAATCCGGTGGCGCTCTTGAGACGACGGGCCTGAAACGTCGGGGCACCGACGCGCGGGCGCAAGTGGCGGGCTAGCCGGCAACCGCCATGGCGATAATGGCCGCCAGCACCGCCAGGGGCACAATGATAATCAGACCGCGCAGCAGGCGGTCAACGAGGTAAGGCCAATCCATAGTCTTTCCTTGTATCCGGATTGCGACTATAGACGGCCGATGCCCTCGCCCACATGAGGCGAAAATCGTACCCGTGGCGATATTTTACATTTTCACGTGTCGTTCACGGCCACTCGCGCGTCGCGCACCCAGAACCGCAGGGCCTTTTCCGTGGCCTGCGCCTCGCCCACGTCCTTCCAGGCAAAGCGGGCCACCAGGCGCTCATCGCAGCGGTAGCCGCGCCGCTCCCAGAACGGCTCCAGGGATTGGTATTGGCCGGGCCGGCGAGGGTGCGCGGGGTCCCGTTTTACCGCGCAGAAGGTGGTGATCGGCAGCCCGAAGTCCTGGGCGTACAGCTCGCGCAGATCAAAGAAGCGATGGCCCACGCCCTGGCCCCGATACTCCGGCAACAGCACCGATTCACCGAAATAAAAGACCTGGTCCGGGTCCGGCCCGTGCTCCTGGAACGGCACCAGGAATTCCGGGTCGGCGTCGCGCAGCGGCAGCGCCGTGGCGGCGCCGACCAGCCGGTTGTACTCCATCGCCAGCACGAACACGCTGCGCTGTGAGCGTGCGTAGCGGTCCAGATAGTCCCGCTCATAGGCCATCGAACCATCGTAAAGATAGGGGAAATCGCGGAATACACGGATGCGCAGATCCGCCAGTTCATCCAGCCATGGCTCAACGGCAATGCCGCTGACCGGTCGAATTTCCACTGTCGACATGGGGCGCTCTCCTCACCTGGGTAAGCCCGATACTACCCCAAGGCAACGCCGCTGCCTGCTGGCAACGTCGCGTTTGCGCCGTTCATTCCAGGTCACTGGCGAAGCGGCGACTCATCAAACGCAGGTAAAGATCCGGCGCAATCCGCCAAAGCAGGCTGGAGAGCAATGTGAAGCGATCCGGAAACAACCGCCGCCGACGGCGCGCCAAAGCCACCATGATGCGCTCGGCCATCCACTCCGCGCTGCGTATCCGACCCACTGAAGAGCGAGCATGGCGCGCCGGGCGGCCATCGAAGCCCAGCGCGTTGCGCTCGATCGGCGTGCTCAGAAAACTGGGATAGACCATCAACACGTGCGGGCCGCCGGCCCCGCACTCGGCACGCAACACTTCAAAGAACTGCGCCAGCGCCGCCTTGGCGCTGCAATAGCCGGCTCGGCCGATCACCGGCATCCAGCCGGCCATGGAGCCGATATTAACAATACTGCCACCACTGGCGCGCAGCTTGGGCAGGCAGCCGAGTGTCAGTTCCACCGGCGCCTGCCAATCCACCGCCATCACCGCTCGAAACACTTTGGGATCGGTGCGCTCGGCCAATGAACGGTGGGTGATGCCGGCGTTGTTGACCAGCACATCCAGGCGGTCCAGCTCCGTGATGCTCGCCAACAATCCGGCCAGTTGCTGGTGGTCGGTCAGATCAAGGGCGTGCCCGGTCACCCGCTCCGGATCGCAGCGGGCAAACCCGGCCACTACCGCCTCCAGCCGCTCGCTGTCACGATCCACCAGAATAACGCCGTAGCCGCGGGTGAACATCACCCGCGCCAACGCCAGCCCAAGACCAGACGCGGCGCCCGTAATTAGGGCGCGCGGGATCACAGGCGGCCCCCGGCACGGGCGTGTTCGACGAACAAGCGAAATACCTGCTCGGAGGTTTTCGCCGGGGTGTAGCCGAATTCTGCTTTGAGGCGGCGGTTGCTCAGTACCGGCCGGTAACGCAGAAAGTTGATCTGTTCCGGTGAATGGCGGCTCAGACCCAGGCGGTGCCCCACCGCCAGGGCGCCACGCAACAACCACGCCGGCACCGTCAGCAGAGGTTTGTCGAGCAGCGCCGCCAGCTCGGCGACGCTGAGCGCGCCGTCGCCGGCCAGGTTATAAATGCCCTCGGCGTGGCGCTCGACGCCGGCGGCGATGATCGCCACCACGTCCTGGTCCCAGATGAACACGAACGGCGAAGGCGCCCCGGCGATGGCCAGAATTCTGCGCCGCTCGAACAAGGCGGTAATCTGGTTGCGGGTGCTCTCGCCGAGCACCGTACCGGGGCGCAGAATCAGCTGACGCAGACGCGGATGCCGTTGCCGGTAGTCGGCCAGCAGTTCCTCCACCCGGCGCTTGTGATCGGAATAGGCGAACTCCGGATTGCCGCGCAGCGCATCGTGCTCGTCGATCCACGCCGGGTTATCGGCGTGATAACCGTAGGCGGCGCCAGAGCTGGTCACTACCAGTTGTTCTACGCCGGCGGCCACGCAGGCCCGCAAGACATTGCGGGTGCCGTTGACGTCGATGTCGTAATCGCGCTCCCGGTCACCGGAATCCTCCAGCACCGCCGCCAGATGCACCACCCGTTCAATGCTGCGTTCGCGCATCAGGGTGGCCAGATCGGGATCGCGGATGTCCCGTTGCAGGCAGGCGAACGCCAAGCCCTCGGGCACTTGAACATCCAGGCCCAGAACGTCGTGGTGCACGGCCAGACGCTCACCCAGCTGGCGGCCGATGTAACCGGCGGCGCCGGTGATCAGAATGCGGCTCATGGCGCCGGCCTCCCGCCGCCCCGCGACCAGATCAGCGCCAGGGTCAGGCCGGAGATCAAGTGCCATACGCCCCAAAGAGCGGCGATCAGAATCATTCCCGAGGCCTGCGGAAAAAAGGTGAACAGAATCGACAGCCCCAGGCCCGAGTTCTGAATCCCCACTTCCAGGGTAACGGCGCGCCGGTCCGCCCGGTTGAGCCCGATGATCACGCCGGCCAGCGCGCCGAGCCCCAGCGCCAGCGCGTTCTGCCCCACCACCAGGGCGAGAATGCGATCCGCGTTGGCGAGAAAAACATCCATGTTGTTGGCGAACGCAATGGCCACGAAACCGAACAGCACCGCCAGGGTGACCCAGCGCATCGGCTTCTGGGCGCGCTCCGCGAAGCCCGGGTAGCGGCGCCCCACGAACATGCCCACCAACAACGGCAACGCCAGCACCAACACCACCAGCAGCACGATATTGCCCGGTGCCAGGGCGATGTCGGTGACCAGCGCGCGGGTGTTCGGGTTGAGCCAGCCATACAGGGCAAAATTGAACGGCGTGAGCACGGTGGCGGCCAGGCTGGACACCGCCGTCATGCTCACCGACACCGCCACGCTGCCGCGCCCCAGCCAGGTCATCACGTTGGAGAAGGTGCCACCGGGGCAGGCGGCCACCAACATCATGCCCAACGCCAGCTCCGGCGGCACATCAAACACCCAGGTGAGCAGGCAGGTGGCCGCCGGCAACAGCAGGAACTGGGCCAGCAGACCGGCGATTGGCGCCGCCGGCGTGCGCACCACGCGGCGGAAATCCTCGCCGCGCAGGGTCAGAGACACGCCAAACATCATCAGCGCCAGGATCGCGTTGAGCACCACCAGACTGCCGGCATTAAAGTGAATCGGGGTATCCGGGCCCATACGGCCTCCTGTTATTGTGGTGGCCGGCGCAGCGCGCGGGCGTGGCCGGCCAGCGCCGCGCGGTAGCTGTCCTTGTGCACGTAATAGGCCATGCGGGGCACGTCCAGATAGCGGTAACCGCCATCCAGACCGACCCCGGCGCGTACCCGTTTGATCTCATCCAGGGCGCGCGCCGCCGGGTGGTTTTGCTGGCGCGCTTTCAAATACAACGCCACCAGTTCGGCCTGTTCGTTGCGGCCTTCCCAACCCAATCCAGCGGCTTCGATCATGCCCATCATGAACAGGGTGTCGTGGCGCGGGTGGAACACATTGAGGTACAACCGGGGGGCGTCGCCCTGCCAATTGAGCAACGCCCGATCAATAAAGGGGTAATCGAGCTGGTAGCCGGTGGCCATCAGAATCAGGTCGTATTTCGCCTGGCCGCCATCGCTGAAGGTGACCGTGTCACCGGCCACCGAAGCAATCGCCGGACGCGCTGTGATATCGCCGTGGCCCAGGTGGTGCAGCACCAGTGAATTGACCACCGGGTGAGATTCGTACATTCGATAGTCCGGGTCCGGCAGACCGTAGTCGCTGGGCTTGCCGACGATCATTCGGATCAGGCGTGCGTCCAGCCACTGCTTTAGCCGGCGCGGCAGCTTCAGCTTGCCGCCAATCGCGTCCGCCGGCCGGCCGCCAATGAACTTGGGCAGAAAGTAATAGCCGCGCCGCACCGACAGATCCACCCGCCGCGCCCGATGCACCGCGTCCACCGCCATGTCGCAGGCGGAGTTGCCGCAACCGACAATCAGCACCCGCTTGTTATCGAACAGCGAAGCATGCCGATAACCGTTGGCGTGCAGCAGTTCGCCGTCGAACGACCCCGGCAGCGCCGGCCGGTTGGGCGTGTGCAAGGTGCCGCTGGCGATCAGCACGCCATCGAATACGCGCTCCTCGCGCTCACCGGCCCGTTCACTCACCACCCGCCAGCGACCCTGGGCCGGGGTCACCGACATCACCCGGCAGCCAAACCGATAATGGCGATAGAGATCGAAATGATCGGCGTAGGCGCGGAAGTAACGCTTCAGTTCGCTGTGGTGGGGGTAGGTGGCGACCGCGCCGTCCATGGGGAACTCACGGAACTCGGTCATGCCCTTTGAGGAAATCAGGTGGGCACTGTCATAAACCGTGCTGTGCGGGTTGTCGATGTCCCACAGCCCGCCCACGTCGTCGTGCAACTCGTAGCCGACGAACTCAAGCCCGTGCTTGCTCAGATTCCTGGCGGTGGCGAGCCCCATGGGGCCGGCGCCGATTACTGCGTACATAGTGGAGTCCGTTGAGCCGTGTTGTTGTTTTTGTGGCCTGCCGTCCCTGGCGGCCACCCTCCGGGCCGTCGCTAACACGACGTTAAAAATTTCTCCCGGAAATTTTTTATGGCCTGCCGTCCCT